>Ga0255758_10003548_pt1 | contig 13798 bp, 15 predicted proteins | sample 011ome_24_FD_179958 | JGI IMG/M metagenome (GOLD analysis project Ga0255758, IMG submission 179958) | Coastal salt marsh microbial communities from the Groves Creek Marsh, Skidaway Island, Georgia - 011513CT metaG (version 2) | ecosystem: Environmental > Aquatic > Marine > Intertidal zone >...
TTTATGACTCATCTTATATTAACGACTCCTATCTGCCCTCCCCAGTTGAAAGATTAAAAATTTATAAAAATCTTAATAATGCATCTTCTATTAATGATGTTAATAATATCTCAGAAGATCTGAGAGATAGATGTGGTTTATTTACAAATGAAGTTCAAAATTTGATAGATGATTCCAAGCTATTAGTAATTATTAAAAATACGGGTGTTATAAATATTAAATCCAATTCCTCAAAGACATCATTATTGCTCTCTGCAAATATTAATAAATCTGTTTTTGAGAATATATTGACTCTAGTAACAAACAAGCCCAATATTTACTCTATTAATAAAGAAAATAAATTTATTATCGAGTTAAATGAAGAAAATTCATCCCATAGAAGAAAAACAGTTATAAAGTTATTAAATGAAATCATTTAAATTATTATTTGTATCACTTTTTTTAAGCTCTCTATCAGCAAATTCAGAATTAAATTTAGATTTAAAAGAATATGAAATAGAAGTAATAATTTTTAAACATACCAATGTTTTAACTGATGAAAAATTTGATAAAGAATTTACAACACCTTCAATTGAAACAGTATCTTTTTATAAACCAACCTTACGGATTAATGAAAGTGCCTATCAATCAAAACCAAAAGATAATTTTTTTAATAAGATGTTCAAGGATTTTAATCCAATAAAAAAAACCAATAATGTTTTAACAAAAGACCAAGATATTTCAAAAGTATCTAATCCAAAAACTTGGTATAGAAAAACTGACAACTTAGTTGTTTTAAACAAAATAAATAATAAATTAGAAATCAATAGTAACTATGAATTATTAGATAGTTTCAAATGGATACAAAATATTGATTATAAGGATGATGCTCGATTCTTATTTTATGAAGATAAGCAAAAAGAATATGGACTATATTTAAAATTTTACAGAAGTAGATTCCTTCATGCAGATATAAAATCATATTTAGGTGTTATAGACAATGATTCTATTGATATTACAAAAGATAAAATTGCTAAGTTTGAAAAAAAAATATTTGAAACTAATAAAGAGAGTAGTAAAGATTTAAAAAATGATCTAAAAATTGAATTAAATAAACATAACAGGTATGTAGATATAAATAGTAGTAAAATTGCACCTTCATTAAATATACCCAAATCTAATGAAATCAACATTTTTATTGATGAACAAAGAAGAATATTTAATGAAGAAATACATTATTTTGATCATCCATGGTTTGGATTAATATTATCAATAAAAGAAATCTAGCTACTTATAATAGGCATTATCATTAATAGAATGATCTGTTGAGTCTTTAACAGATTTTAACTCCGGTATTTGTTCTAATAGAGTTTTTTCAATTCCATCTTTTAAAGTCACATCTACCATGCCACATCCCTGGCAACCGCCGCCAAACTGGAGTATGGCATCTCCAGCCTCAGTAAATTTCACTAAACTAACGTCGCCACCATGTGACTCAAGCATGGGGTTGATTTCATTATAAATAACATAATTGATTCTATCTTCTACGGGACTATCAGGCGAAATATTGGGCAGTCTTGCATTTGGCGCCTTGATTGTTAATTGTCCTCCAAAAGTGTCATTGTCATAATTAACTTCTGCATCAACTAAAAAAGGAATACTTCTTTCTTCTACATGGACAGTTATTTTTTTTAGTTTCAAAATCACATCGTCCTTTTGAGCTTCTTCTGGCTTGCAGTATGCTAAGCAAGTTTCAGCCTTAGGAGTGCCAGGATCTGATATAAAAATCCTTACTGCAAGGTTTGGTTCGTTTTTATCTTTTAAAAGTTTAGCTAGATAATTTTCAGCTGACTCAGTGATATTTACAATTTTTTCCATAATATATTCAATTAAAAAGAATCTTTTAGTTTGCACTTATTAATATATCATTTATAAGATTAATATTTTTTATAACAAGGATTTTTATTAATTAAATGGATAAATTTCAAAAAGCATCTTCTTTATTAAAAAATCATTATGAGGGTGAAATCACAATTAATAACAGTCCATCTTCAGGTTATAGATCAAGATGCGAATTTGGTTATAAAAATAACTTCTATACTATGTACTCTCCATTGGGTGAAATAATCTATTTGAATACATTTAATATTGTTAGGCCTTGTATCCAAAAATTAATGCCAAATCTTTTAGAGAAAATTAATAAAAAAGATATTCTCAAAGAGAAATTATTTCAAATTAATTTTAGGGCTAATAGAGATAACGAAATGTTAGTCTCACTGATTTACCATAAATCAATCTATGATGAGATTAAATCTGCAGCAAATGAACTTGCAAATATTTTTAATATAAAAATTAATTTAAGATCTAAAAAAAAACTATATTCAACTCATGATGATTTACTTCGTGATGATATTAAAGAACTGGAATCGGTTCTATATCAAACAGACCAATCTTTTTATCAACCAAACTATTTTCATATGCCTATGATGGTTCTAAAAACTATGAGTTTTATTGAAAAACCAAAAGATCTTCTTGAGCTTTACTGTGGTTCTGGGACATTTTCTGTACCAATGAGAAAAACATTTAATAAGATTTTAGCAACTGAAAATAATCGGCAATCAATTAGATGTCTTAATAAGGCAATTGAAGAAAATAATATAACTAATATATTTCACGCTCGATTGTCTGCTGAAGAAGTAACTGAATTATTTAACGGTAGAGTTTTTAAAAGAATGAATAATATTGATATAAATAATTTCAATTTTTCTCATATTTTAGTTGATCCACCTCGTGCTGGACTTGATAACAATGTTATAGATTTAATTAATAAATTTGATAACGTTTTATATATTTCATGCAACTACGAAACATATGTTAGAGATATTGAAAAATTGAAAAATTTTAAAATTATTAATATAGAAATATTTGATCAGTTCCCAAATACAAAACACTTAGAAATAGTCTCTTTATTATCTAAAAAATAATCATATTATATTCAAATAATATATGTATTATTTCTTGTATTGATTTATGTATGTCATGTATAAATAAATATTAATATTTTTCTGGGAGGAGAGATTATGGATTTATTAACTAGTGTTAATTATGAATTAGAATTATGGAGCATTTTTGCAAGCTCAAGAGGTGCAAATGCAACAGTATTTCTTGGTATGGTTATTGCTGTATGGATTGCAGCTAGATTTAGCAGTGTTATGGTAGATAAAGGAGCTAATACTATTGCAAAAATTATTGGAACTGCCTTTGCAGTATCAGTTTTTTTACTTGCACTAAACTTGGGCAATCTAATAAGTGATACTTATGACGGTCATGCTATGGCATTAAGTGCACTAGATGTTGCTAATGGTGATATAGATCTTGGAGCTGGCTCAAAGGGGTTCATGGCCTCACATGCTGAGGGTAATATGCTTGCTGCGATAGGATCAAGAATCTTTTTCATATCTGGATTGTTGATAGCAGTTCTGCCTTTATGGATTAATTCAAAAGATTAATTTGATATGATTTATCAAGGCGCTAAATCTAGCGCCTTTTTTTTCTTTACATTGTATTAACATAGTAATACACTAGTACACATGAAAAATTTAAATGAAGCATTATTGCTATTAAAAAATAAAAATGAGGTTAATGATTTTTTGAAAGATCTCTGTACACCTGCTGAGCTAAAGGCACTTGAAGAACGATGGTCAGTAGCTCAACTTTTATATGAAGATACACTCTCTTATAGAGATATTGCTACTAAATTAGAGACCAGTACTACTACAGTTACAAGAGTTGCAAGATTTCTTTCAAACGAACCTTATCAAGGTTATAAGAAAATTCTAAATAGGATCAAGAAATGAAAAATAGACTAACTATTGCCATCCAAAAAAAAGGCAGACTATTTAATCAAAGCGCAGATTTAATAAAAAAATCGGGTATTAATTTTTCAATTAAAACAGATAATCTCTTGGCAAAAGCTAACAATATGCCTATTGATATATTATTTGTAAGAAGTGATGATATTCCATCCTTAGTATCCAATGGTGATGCAGATCTAGCCATTGTTGGAGAAAACATATTACTTGAAAAATCTTTATTTAAAAAAACATCCATTGAAAAGGTATTAAGTTTAGGTTTTTCTAAATGCAGGTTGTCATTTGCTTGCCCTGAAAATATTAACATTAGAAGTTTCAAGAATAAAAAAATAGCAACTTCATATCCAAATACTGTAAAAAAATATTTAAAAGATAGAAAAATAAATGCTTCTATTATAAATATTCATGGGTCTGTGGAATTAACTCCTTATATTGGAATGTCTGATTTGATATGTGATCTTGTTTCATCTGGTGCAACACTGGAAGCAAATAATTTAAAGGAAGTTGAAACAATCCTGGAGTCTGAAGCTGTTCTTATTAAGAATAAAAATTTATCACTTTCAAAAAATAAAATTGCTGAAAAAATAATTAGTAGAATGCAAGGCGTTGTTAATGCTACTGAAAGTAAATACGTTATGTTGAATGCAGATACATCAAAGGTCAAAGAGATTTGTAAATTGCTACCTGGATCAGAATCGCCAACAGTAATACCTCTAGAAAATGAAAATAAAGTTGCAATTCATGCTTTATGCCAAGAACCAATATTTTGGGAGACTATGGAAAAACTAAAAGCTAAGGGTGCCTCTTCAATCCTAGTCATGCCAGTAGAAAAACTCTTAAATTAATATGAAAAATCTTACATTAAATAAAAAATCAACAATCTTAGACTTTAAGGAATCAAAAATTTCATCTAAAGATATTGCTACCATTAATAAATTTAAGAAACTGGTAATTAATGAAGGTGATAGTGGGTTAAGAAAAATTGCTAAGATTTTAAATGAAAAAGAAATTAAATCTTTCAAAGTTACTAATAGTGAATTTAAACAATCAGATAAATTTCTAAGTGATACATTAAAAAATTCAATTCTTATTGCATACGCAAATATAAAAAAATATCATCAAAAACAACTTGATGGGCTTTCAATTAGTAATCTTGAGACTACAAAAGGCATTTCATTATGGTCAGAATTTAGACCGATTGATACAGTAGGATTATATATACCAGGTGGTACAGCTCCGCTATTTAGCTCATTATTAATGCAAGCAATTCCTGCAATAATTGCAGGATGTAATAATATCGTCATTTGCACTCCACCTGATGCTAAGGGAAAAATAAACCCAACTATATTATGGGTTGCTAATTTATTAAAAATAAAAAATGTTTACAAAGTTGGCGGCGCTCAAGCAATATTTGCTATGGCATATGGAACAGACACAATTCCAAAATGTTTAAAGATTTTTGGACCTGGTAATAAGTATGTTACTGAAGCAAAAGTTATTGTTAATAAAGATGTTCCAATTGATATGCCAGCAGGACCAAGCGAGGTCTATGTTTATTCTGATGATGAAAAAAAAGTTGATATTATTGCTTCAGATTTGCTATCCCAACTAGAACACAGTGAAGATGCAAAAGCTGTTTTAATTTCAAAAAATGAATTGCTTTTAGACTCTATTAAGTCTGAAATAAGACAACAAAAGGTTGATTTAAAAAGACAATTGATTCTTGATAAAAGCCTTAAAAATATTTATTTAGTAAAAGCAAAGAATGATCAAGAAATTATAAATTTTATTAATGATAATGCCCCAGAACATCTGATTCTTCTAGATAACGATTTTTCAAAAATTGCGTCTCTTATTAATAATGCAGGATCGGTTTTTTGTGGTAAATATTCCCCGGAATCATTTGGAGATTATGCATCAGGTTCAAATCACACATTGCCAACTGGCAGAACTGCCAAAACATACTCAGGACTATCAGTAAAAGATTTTGGTAAAAGTATTACCTTTCAGACTGCCTCCCCTGATGGCTTTATAAACTTAGCACCCACTGTTAAAGCCTTGGCAGATGCTGAAAGTCTAGATGCTCACAAAAAAGCTGTTTCAATAAGAGAAAGTTATGCTCTTAATGATTTAGACAACCAATCTAGAACATCATTTGTTAAAAGAACTACCAATGAAACAAGTATTTTTATAAATTTAAATATAGATGGTTCGGGTAACTATAATATAGATACTGGTCTTAAGTTTTTTGATCATATGCTTGAACAATTTGCTAAACATGGTGGATTTGATATAACAATTAATTGTTTAGGTGATCTTCAAATAGATCAACATCATACAATTGAAGATGTTGCAATTGCTCTTGGTGAAGCATTTAAAACTGCCATTGGAGATAGAAATAGCATTGAAAGATATTCATCAGTTGAATCGTTGGTTATGGATGAGACTATATCAACAGTTAGTATCGATATGGCTTCAAGAACTTTGTTAAAAATGAAGACATCTAAATTAAGAGAATATGTAGGTGATTTTCCAACTGAAATGTTCGAACATTTTTTTGTATCATTCATAAATGCAGTCAATTTTACTTGTCATATTGATACGAAAGGAACTAACACTCATCACATCGTTGAAGCTACATTTAAAAGTTTTACAAGAGCATTGAAAAAAGCACTGACGAAGACAAAGTTAGATGTTGCATCAACAAAAGGAATTCTATGAATATTGGAATCATTGACTGCGGTGGCGCGAATCTTAATTCAATTTATTATTCTTTTAAGAGATTAGGTATTAATACAATTATTTCAAATTCCATCAATGAGCTTTCTAAAATGAATGCATATGTTCTCCCAGGAGTTGGATCAGCTGATGTAGTGATGAATACTCTTAGAAAAAAAGATTTAATAAATTTTATTAAAGACACTCATAAACCAATTCTAGGTATATGCATAGGCATGCAAATATTGTTTGATTATTCAGAAGAAAATGGAACAAAATGCTTAGGGTTGATTAATGGGAACATAATAAAATTTGATGTAAATGATGGAATTAATGTTCCACAAATGGGTTGGAACAAGGTTGAATGTCATACTGATAAAAGTCTCAACGGTCACTATTATTTTGCAAATAGTTATTTTAATCAAGATTCCCAATTTACAATTGGTTACAGCTTGTATGGCAATAAATTTTCATCGATTGTAAAAAAAGATAATATTTTAGGTTGTCAATTTCATCCAGAAAAATCATCCAAAGCAGGTGAAAGATTTTTAACTAATTTTATTAAATCAATATGAACATAATACCTGCAATAGATTTATTAGATGGCAAATGTGTAAGATTATTAAAAGGTAATTATTCTGCTGTAACTATATATAATAAGGACCCAATAGAACAAGTCAAAATTTTTAAAAATGCAGGATTTAAAAATATTCATGTAGTTGATTTAAATGCAGCAAAAAGTGACGTGAATGATAATCTTAGAATCATTCAAGAAATGTCTAATATTGAACACATTGAAATTCAAGTTGGTGGTGGTATTAGGACTATAGAAAAAGCAACTGAGCTTTTATCTAATAATATTAAAAGAATTATTGTTGGTACCGCAGCAATTACCAGTGATGTGTTTAGAAATCAGATAAAAGAAAATATCGATGTTAATAAAATTATATTTGGATTAGATTTTAATCTTATTAATAAGAGGCCTCTTCTTTCAGTTAATGGTTGGACTAAGAATACAAATATTAGTTTGTATGATTTTATAAAGGATAATAAGTGGATAAAAAATATATTAGCTACAGATATTTCAGTTGATGGAACACTTAACGGACCTAATTTAGATGTATATAAGAATCTCTTAACTTATAAGAATTTAAATCTTATTGCATCTGGTGGAATTGGATCTTTAGATGATATCAATAATTTGAAATCAATATTTTGCAATGAATGTGTTGTTGGCAAAGCTTTATATGAGAATAAAATTTCTCTTAAGGAACTTAAAAATGCTAACTAGAAGAATTATTCCATGTTTAGATGTAAAAAATGGGCATGTAGTAAAAGGAATAAAGTTTAAAAATCACCAGATAGTTGGATCTATTTTAGAACTTGCTACTAAATATAATGATGAAGGTGCGGATGAATTAGTTTTTTATGACATTGGAGCAAGCACATATGATGGCACTGTTTCTAAAGACTGGGTTAGACAAATTGCTGAAATAGTCAATATACCCTTTTGTGTTGCAGGTGGGATAAAGAATCTAGAACAAGCAAAAGAAGTTCTTAATAACGGTGCGGATAAAATTTCAATAAATAGTCCAGCAATTGCGAATCCTAATTTAATTCAAGAATTAGCAAATGAATTTGGAAGCCAGTGCGTTGTCGTTGGGATTGATTCAAGATCAGTAGATGATAAGTACATAGTTTATTCGAATACGGGTGATGAAAAAACAATTAAAAATACACAAATAGAAACACAAGAATGGATAGATAAAATACAGACCTTGGGTGTAGGTGAAATTGTTTTAAATTGTATGAATAAGGATGGCGTTAGGAATGGGTATGACATATCTCAACTAAATATCATGTTAAAAAACTGTGATGTTCCTTTAATTGCTTCAGGAGGTGCTGGGTGTATGAAACATTTTAAAGATGTTTTAACTCAAACAAATTCAAGTGGAGCACTTGCTGCGAGTGTCTTTCATAAAAACTTAATAAATATTAACAAGCTTAAGAATTATTTAAAGAATGAATCAATAAATATAAGGTATTAAGAAATGGAAATAAAAAATTTAAAATTAGATGAAAAGGGTTTGATTCCAGCAATTATTCAAGATTCATCATCATCAAATGTGTTAATGCTTGGTTACATGAATAAAGAATCATTAAATCAAACACTTAAAACAAATGAAGTTACTTTTTTTAGCAGGTCAAAACAAAGACTATGGACAAAAGGAGAAACTTCTGGAAACAAACTACTTCTAAGAAGTATTGAATTAGATTGTGACAAAGATGCAATACTTATAAAAGCTGACCCTTTAGGTCCGACATGTCATTTAGAGAATTATTCGTGTTTTGAATCAGAGAATAAAAATATATTTTCTATAATATCTGAGCTTGAGTTATTAATAGATAAAAGAAAGGATGATATGCCTGATGACTCATATGTATCATTGTTATTAAAAAAAGGTATGAAGGAGATTGCAAAAAAAGTTACTGAGGAAGCTGGAGAAACCACAATTGCAGCAGTTACAAAAGATGGAAGATTGATAGAAGAAGCAGCAGATTTGCTCTTTCATCTCATTGTGCTTCTTAAAGCAGATAATTATTCACTAAATGATGTTTTAAAAGAACTTAGTAATAGATCAATTAATCAATAGATTTAACTTCAATGTAATCTATTAATAATCTACCATCATCTTTATTTCCATTGTTAGTACAATCTTTATCAGTACAAAAATTAGTTACATCCGGTGTTTTGCCACCAGCCATATCACCACCTATTGCAACATTGATTATTAAATAAAAATCTTCATTAAATGGCCAATGATTATAATTAAACTCTGTAGTTTGATCTTTTATGATAGTGAAATAAGGTGTTATATTCGTATCGAGAAAATATTGTAATTTATTTAATTCCCATTTCAATGTTACAGAATGGAACTTATTATAAAAATCTACATTAGGTGGAACTGCTTGTATTTTATAAAGAGGTTCTTCATTACCAGAGCCAAAATGAATTGTGGACTGAGTCTCAAATGATTGATGATTTATCATATGTTCCACTAAATCATTTTCACCATCATATGGCCAATTTTTCTCACCTTCAATAAACCCTTCTGGCAGCATCCATATTGCAGGCCAAAATCCTGTACCATTCGGATGTTTAAAACAAACCGTAATTTCAGAGCCAGGTGAAATTGATATTTTTTTTGAAGTCATTATTCTTGCTGATGTATATTCCCATTTGTAATCACAACTTGGATTATCAATACAAAAAGGATCATTAAACAAAGAATCCTCATCAAGAATTGGCTGAATAATTAAATTACCCCCTTCAATAAATAAATTTTCTGTAGTGTTATTTGTTGAGTTATAAAATTTTGAATTATTATCACCTGCAGCTGTATAGTATTGCAGTTCATTATTCCCCCAGCCCCCTATCCACTGACCATTTGGAGCATTAAACCCATTTCCTTGTTGGTAAGTAAAGTAATTTTCATTAAATACCGGATTATCAAATTCTTCTAACCAATAATTGCTAGTATTATTTTCTGGGGTTGCACAATAAGAATCTTTATCTTCTGAATATATATTTGTTTGAGCTGCTGAAACAATTACGGTCACAGATGAAGCGGCAGACTTTTGACCAGCTTCACCAGAACATATCAAATAAAAATTATATGTTTTTACTTCATTTAATTGAATTGATTGGGTATCTGAAACATTTTTTGTGCCAAACCAATCACCACTTGCCTCACAAGAAATTGCATTTGTAGATTGCCATGAGAGTGTTGCAAATTCACCACTTGAAATAGTGGTATTATTTACTCTAAAAAAATTAATAATAGGGTTTATTGAAATGCTATCGTCTATAGTTGATGAATCATTTCCTCCACCGCCACCACCGCATGAAAAAAGAAAAATAAGGACTAGAAAATAGTAATAATTATTCAACTTCATGGAGATATATTAAAAATTAGTTTTACTCGTAATCTTTTACAAATTCATTAGTTAAATCTTTCATCTCATTTCTTAAAACAAATAATGCAATCAAATTAGGAATTGAAACCAAGGCGACTACTACATAGGCAATATTCCATACGATTGTTGTATCAATTACGGCTGCTAATATAAAACATAATACATAAAAGTTTCTATACCAAAAGACACCCCTTTCACCAAAAATATATGCTGTTGATCTATCTCCGTAATAACACCATGTTATTGCAGTAGAAAAAGCAAATAAAAGAAGAGCTATTGCAACTAACTTGCCGCCATATTCACCTAAAATACCTTGAGAGAAGGCCTTTGCTGTTAATTCAGCAGAACTAACTAATGATTTGCCCTCTAAAATTACTTGTTCAGAAATTTTTCCATCAATAATATTTAATGGGCCTGTATATACATTTTTATCATTATTTAACACCAGAACATCTTCAGCTATTGATCTTGAGTGAAGTACTGTAATTCCAATATCAGTAAATTTCCCATTTTTGATATCAATATTTCCATTAAATTCTTTTACATCTGAATCTAATGATTGAACATAATTAGTTAATTCATTTATATGATCTGGGTATACATATGTACCATCAGTATTTTTTTTATCAGAATAGATCCCATCAAGAATAACCATATCTGTTTTAGCAAATGTTGTATCAAATTTCTGTGTCCAAACTCCGCTTGATAAGATAACTAAAGCTGTAACACTACATACCACAATAGTATCAATGAATGGTTCTAATATTGACACAACCCCCTGATCTATAGATTTATTTTTAGATGACGCATGAGCAATTGGTGATGAGCCCTGACCTGCTTCGTTTGAATACAAACCTCTAGCAACACCATACTTTAAGCTCATAGCAAAACTAGCACCAAGAAAACCACCCACTGCAGCAGAGCCTGTAAATACTTGAGAGAAAATAGCGTTAAATGAAGGAATGATATTTTGATAATTCTCAGTAAGAATAATTAATGCACCACCAAAATATATTAAACCCATTATTGGAATTATTTTACTAGCTACAGATGCAATTCTTTTTATACCACCAATAATTATTATCCATAATAAAATACCTAAAAATAATCCTGTAAATAATTTTGGTACAGAAAATTCAGTATTCATGACTAGTGCTATATTATTGATTTGCGGCATATTTCCAGAACCAATTGCTGTGATCATCATTAAAAATGCAAAAAGAATTCCAGCCCATTTCATATTCAAGGCACTTTCTATATAGTACATTGGACCACCAGATATACTCCCATCAGCTAATTTAGTCCTATATTTATGACCCATTGTTACTTCAACAAATTTTGTTGTCATACCAAATATCGCTGTTACCCACATCCAAAAAATTGCTGCAGGGCCGCCTGTCCAAATAGCTAGAGCTACACCTCCAATATTACCGGTGCCAACTGCTCCAGACATAGCTGTTGTAAGTGCCTCAAAAGCAGTTGTTTCACCATCAGAATCTGTTTTTTTATTTTTTCCTGAAACTAAATGCCAAGCTTTTCCAAAAAACCTAAATTGTGGAAAGCCAAGATATATAGTGAAGAATACACCAGTTCCAACTAATAAAATTGGAAACCACCACGACCCACTTAAATTACTATCAAGTAATATTAGAAATTCATTAAATTGATCCATAATTTATTCCTTATTTTGCCACCAAGCTTCTAATTCTGTATAACCACCAATATCATTACCATCTATTTTGATCTGAGGAAATGTTCTTGCTGTAGGAAAAATATTAAAGAACTCTTCTCTGGTAAAATCTTTATCTAATTCTTTATAAGAATATTCAAATCCCTCTCTTTCGCACAAAGCTTTTGCTTTATCGCAGTATGGACAGAAAGTTTTTCCGTATATTTCAATCATCATGATACTATTCCTTTATTATTTATTTATTATAATCAAAATGTCATTATTTAGCCTTAAAGATAAATCAATTTTAATAACCGGTAGTTCTAAAGGTATTGGAAAGTCTATAGCTCACCAATCTGCGCTTATGGGCGCAAAAGTAATTATATCATCAAGAAAGCTTGATGTTTGTGAAGCAACTGCTAAAGAAATAAATGATGATATTGGTCAAGAAGTTGCTTTTCCGATAGCTTGTAACATAGCCGATGACGATCAATTAAAAAATCTTGTAGATAAAACCATTGATACTCTCGGAAGTATTGATACTTTAATTTGTAATGCTGCAACAAATACTTTTATGGGATCCATGCTTGATATGAGCATTGATCAGTTTGATAAAGTTATGCACAATAATATTAGGTCCAATCAACTATTATGTAACTTATGTCTTCCAAGCATGATAGAGAAGGAAGATGGATCAATAATAATAATCTCAAGTATTGCTGCAATCAAAGGTAGTCCAATGTTGGGTGCATATAATATCAGTAAAGCAGCTGATGTTATGATTGTTAAGAATATAGCAGCTGAATTTGGTCATAAAAATATAAGAGCTAATTCTATAGCGCCTGGCTTAATAAAAACTGACTTTGCAAAAGGGCTTTGGGAAAATCCTGATATTTTGGAATCAGTATTACACACTAATCCTATGAAAAGAATTGGGAATCCAGATGAAATAGCTGGTGCGGCTATATTGCTATCTTCAAAGGCGGGTAACTATATTAACGGGCAAACAATAGTTATTGATGGAGGCACTATTGCTGTCGGATAGATTGTTTTAATTCGCTACAAAAATAATTTAATACATGAGTTTCATTTATTGATGAGACATCATAAAAATCGTGACGCAAGTCATTAAGTTCAACAATAATATTTGAAATTTTTAAATTACTAAATTTTTTAGAATTAAAACTTTCATAAGTACCACTTAAGCTTTCATTTGTTAATTTCGACTTTAAAAGTATTTTTAAAAACTCTACAAAATAGTTTATCTTTGAAATAAAGTTTATATCTAAATCATTAATATGTTTTATTGCTTGTCCTTGATTAATTTTTAGATTTAAAAATTGATTAATAATTGAAATAAATTCTTTATATGAATTATGTCTATCGCTTTGGATATCTTCAAGTATATTTAATGGCATTGCATAACTTGGAAAATCAGTTGATGAATAATCAGTAACTCCATGATCATTTAACCATTCATCGATTTTATATGATGGTATATGAGGTATGTTTAAAACCTGACATCTGCTATAAATAGTTTGTTTTAATGACTTAGGTCTACTAGTAGTCATAATAATATATG
>Ga0255758_10003549_pt1 | contig 13790 bp, 16 predicted proteins | sample 011ome_24_FD_179958 | JGI IMG/M metagenome (GOLD analysis project Ga0255758, IMG submission 179958) | Coastal salt marsh microbial communities from the Groves Creek Marsh, Skidaway Island, Georgia - 011513CT metaG (version 2) | ecosystem: Environmental > Aquatic > Marine > Intertidal zone >...
TGCTTCTCAAAAAGAAAAAAATCTTTTAATGGAAATTCCTAAAGCTGAGATAGACGCAAAATTTATAGCTGAGAGAACTGGTGGTGCTGTGTCAGAAGAAGAATTAAAAATGCTTAAAAAATTAATACCTAGATAATCTCAATGTTTGAATTTGATGATAAAAAATTAGGTTATACAGCTATCGTATATGTAATGGAATCCACTAATAGTGTGATTGTCCATTTTGATGGTTTTAACAATTTAAAGGAATGTAATAACTTTTCTCATCAGATCATGGATGATCTTGGTATTGAAACTTTGTTCAGCAGTCAAAATCAGACTTTACATTAATTTTTTTAAAAAATGCCGAATATAGTTATACCTTATAAGCCTAGAGCTTTGCAGAAAGTATTACATAAGGAAATAGATAAACATAGGTTTAGTGTGATTGTACTCCACAGGAGAGCTGGGAAAACAGTCATGGCCATAAACCATATGTTAAAAGCAAGTTTAACTAACAAGCTACCTAACCCTAGATATGCCTTTATAAGCCCATACAGGCTACAAGGAAAGGCAACAGCATGGGATTACATTAAACAGTATGCTGGAAAAATACCTGGCACTAAATTTAATGAGAGTGAGCTTAGATGCGATTTACCAAATGGTGCTAGAATAACTATCTTAGGTGCTGAGAACGATCAGGCCATAAGAGGTATTAGTTTAGATGGATGTGTATTTGATGAAACACAATCTATTAAGCCTACCATATTTCCAGAGGTCATAAGACCAGCTTTGGCAGACCGAAAAGGTTGGTGCATTTTTATAGGTACACCAAAAGGTAGAAATAACTTTTTTCAGCTTTATGAACAGGCTGTTAGAAATAAAGGTTGGTATGCTTGTACTTACAAGGCAAGTGAAACAGGAATTTTAGATGATGAGGAATTACAGGCTGCTAAAGATGTAATGTCCAAAGACTTATACGAACAAGAATTTGAATGTTCGTTTCAAGCTGCAATAACAGGATCTTATTATGGAACTATCATAGAAGATTTGGTTAAAGAAAAAAGAATGGAGTCTAATCTATTTGATGAAGATTTAGATGTAGAAACCTGGTGGGATCTTGGCATGAATGACCAGACAGCTATTTGGTTTGTGCAAAAGCATAAAGATGAGATTAGGTTAATTGATTACTATGAGAATAGTGGGTTTGGACTTGACCATTATGCTGATGTTTTAAAAAATAAAGGTTACGAATATAACAATCATATTTTACCACATGACGCAAAAGTGAGGGAGCTTGGCAATTATGGTAAAACAAGAATAGATAGTCTTTTAGAGTTTGGCATAGTTGGTGAAATAGCTCCTAAGATTAGTATTGAAGATGGCATAGAAGCTGTCAGAAAAAATTTAATAAATTGTTGGTTTGACCAGGACAAGTGTGCAACTGGCATAGAATATTTAAAAGCCTATTCAAAAAAATGGGATGATAAGGCTCAAGTTTTTAAATCTAAACCGATGCACTCTTACGCAAGTCATTGTGCTGATGCTTTTAGAACTGGAATAGTTGGGCAAGGAATAGAACTTTCAAATGGGAAAAAAGAAGTTCCTATTAACACAAATTATATAGTTTAAAATTACATGGCAAAAAAGGTTACAGAAACAGAATTAAAATACATAGTTTCATCTGAGATAAATAACTCAATTGGATTTATGGGTGGTGCATTATCAGATTCCAGAAAAAAATCCCTAGAATATTACATGGGGGAGCAACTTGGTACTGAGATAGAGGGTAGATCACAAGTGGTTAGTACAGATGTATCTGACACAATTGAAACTATCTTGCCAAACCTATTAAGAGTTTTTACATCATCCGATCAAGTAGTTAGATGTGAGCCAGTTAAAGCAGAAGATGTTCTATTAGCAGATCAAGTTACAAATTATATTAACTATATTTTTAACAAAGATAATAATGGATTTTCAATTTTATATACCTGGTTTAAAGATGCTCTTTTAGAAAAAAATGGAATTGTAAAAGTTTATTGGGATGATGCTCAAAAAATTGAACAAGAAACATACGAAAATTTAAACGACCAAGAATACGAATTATTAATTTATGATGAAGATGTTGAGGTTGTTCAAGAGGAGTCTTTTATAGATACAAAGATGAAAGATGCTATGGATGTTATGGCAGCAGAAGCTATAGCACAAGGTATGGAAGTTGAAGAAGAAAAAACACCCATGCTGCACAATTGTATTATCAAAAGAACTAGAAATGCTGGTAAAGTAAAAATAGAAAATATACCACCAGAAGAATTTTTAATTGAAAGATCAGCAAAGAGTATTGAAGATGCAAACTTTGTAGCTCACAGAGTTATGAAAACTAGATCCGATCTTATAGAGATGGGATATGACCAAGATATTATAGATGATCTACCAACGACTAATGGTATTTTATTAGACGATGAAAGATTACAAAGAGTTTCTGATATTGATGAAAGTCCATTTGATGATGCTCCTGATGATAGCACTCAAGAAATAGAAGTTTATGAGTGTTATGTAAAAGTAGATATGGATGGCGATGGTGTTGCCGAACTTAGAAAAATAATTTGTGCTGGAACTGGTTTTGTTATTTTAGATAATATGCCATGCGATTTTATTCCTTTCTGTTCTCTAACTCCAATTCCGATGCCACACAGATTTTATGGTAGATCAGTTTCTGAGTTAGTAGAAGATGTTCAGTTAGTTAAATCTACAGTTATGCGTCAGTTGTTAGATAATATGTATTTAACAAATAATAACAGAGTGGCCATAATGGATGGTATGGTTAATCTGGATGACCTACTTACATCAAGACCAGGTGGTGTTGTTAGAACTAAACAACCACCAAGCCAAGTAATGATGCCGATGCAATCTCAAACGATTTCGCAACAAGCATTTCCATTATTAGAATACTTAGACACAGTAAGAGAATCTAGAACTGGTGTTACAAGATACAATCAAGGTATGGATGCAGATGCTTTAAATAAAACTGCAACTGGTGTTAATGCTTTGATGAGCCAATCTCAAATGAGAATGGAATTGATCGCTAGAGTGTTTGCTGAAACTGGTGTTAAAGATTTATTTAAAAGAATATTTGAACTTACTTGCAAGTATCAAGATAAGGAAAGAGTTGTAGAATTAAATAATCAATTCATTCCAGTTAAACCTACTGAGTGGAGAAACAGATATAATATTTCTATAACAGTTGGTTTGGGTACAGGCAGCTCAGAACAACAAATAGGTATGTTGAATAATATCTTAGAAAGACAGTTACAAGCATTTCAATTACAGGGTGGTCAAGAATATCCAATGGTCAGCCTTAAAAATATTTATAATAGTTTATCTAAAATTATTGAAAATGCTGGTCTTAAAAATGTTGAAAATTACTTTATCAATCCAGATCAAGGTAAAGGTATGGTTCAGCCGAAAGCTCCACCACCACCTACACCAATTGAGAAAATAGAATTTGCTAGAATAGCAAGTGAAGAAAAACGAAAACTGGCTAGTTTAGAATTACAACTAAAAGAAATTAAAGGCAGTAATGCTAAGATGCTTTTAGAAAACGAAATTAAAATGAAAGAACTTGAGCTTAAATATAATGCTCAAATAGATTCAGCTCAAATTAAGGCAGAAGCAGATTTAAATAAAATGCTAGTTGCTGAGAGTACAAAAGATTTTAGGGATGCACAACAATCACAACAAAACTTAGAACAACAGATTGAGTCATTAAATGAACGACCAGGAACAGGCAAAGCTCCAACAGGAAGTAAACCAGTCCAACAAGGCTAAAGATTTATTTGATAATCCTTTAGTAAAAGAATCTTTTGATAAACTTAAAAATTTATATTCAACAAGTTTATTAAATACTGGTGCTAACGAAACAGACACTAGAGAAAAACTTTGGTTAGCCTACAATATAGTTGGTAAAGTTGAGCAGCACTTACAAGAAATTTTAGACACAGGAAAACTAGCTTCTAAACAATTAGAAGATTTTAGAACCCAAATAAAAAACCAAAAATTCTAACAAAAAAAGTTGGGATAAGCTAACCTCATAAGAGGAGCTTAACTATAAAGGAAAAATATGTCAGACAATCAAGGCAACCCACTACAAGGATCTGAAACTGATTTGCAAAAAGCTCAAAAGGCTGTAAATGGTTTATTAAACACTCCAGAAGAAACAGAAACTGGAGAAACACAACAACAAAATTCTCCTGAACCACAAAATGAGGAATTGGAAACCGATCAACCTCAGGAACAGGAAATAAGCGAAGAAACTGAATCAGAAGAAGAAGAAGTTTCGGAGCAAGATGTATCTCAAGACGAAGAACAAATTGATACTCAAGAGAAACAAGATTCCACCGAAGAAGCACTTCACAAAGTGAAAGTTGCTGGTCAAGAATTTGAAGTTACCCTTGATGAGTTGAGAAATGGTTACTCAAGAGATGCTGATTACAGACGAAAGACAGAAGAACTTTCTAATGAAAGAAAGAACTTTTATTCTCAGTCTGAAAAGCAAAGACAAGACTATTCTCAAAAGCTAAAAGAAGTTAATGAGCTTATGTCTGTTGCCCAAGAGCAACTAAATTCAGAGATTTCATCTGCTGATTTAGAAGCTTTATACGAAGAAGATCCAACACAAGCTGCAAGGATTGAACATAAACTTAGAAAGAAGCAAGAAAAATTAAATTCTGCTTTTCAAAAGGCACAATCTGAACAGAAACAACAATTTGATGGATATTTACAAATGGAAAAAACGAAATTGGTGAATAATATTCCTGATTTTGCCGATCCTGGTAAAGCATCAACTTTAAAAAACAATATGAGAAGTCATTTAGCTAAATATGGGTTTAACGACTCAGAAATAGCTCAAGTATATGACCATCGTATCTTGATGTTGGTAAACGATGCTATGAAATTTGGAAATTTACAAAAAGCAAAACCAAATATTGCTAAAAAGATTTCTAAACCAAGCAGAGTCTTTAAGTCAGGCATTAAAAAAGACAAAAGCGATTATCAATCCAAAGCTGCTAGAGAAAAGTTTGGTCGTTTAAGAAAAACTGGGAGTCTTAAAGATGCTCAGAATATTTTCTTGGACATGATTAACAACTCAAACAAATAAAGGATATAATAATGGCATTAATTACTAATACTGTTACTAAATATGCTGTAAATGGTCAGAGAGAAGATTTATCTGACATTATCTACAACATATCTCCAACTGACACTCCATTTATGAGTTCAATTGGTAAATCAAAAGCAACTGCTGTCAACCATGAATGGCAAATAGATGCGTTAGCTGCTCCAGCTGCCGACAACTACCATTTAGAGGGTGATGAAATTTCTTTTGATGCACAAACTGCAACTACTAGAATTGGAAACAAAACACAGATTTCAAGAAAAGCTGTGATCGTTTCTGGTACTATGGAATCAGTTGATCTTGCTGGAAGAAATAACGAACTAGCATACTTAATCTCTAAAGCTTCTAAAGAGCTTAAAAGAGATATGGAAACTACTCTTACTGCAAACCAAGCTCCAGTTGATTCAGGTGCTGGTGCTGCAAGAAGAATGGCTTCACTAGAGTCTTGGATTAAAACTAATACAGACAAAGGTGGTGGAGCTGGTGCTGATCCAACTGGATCTGGTACTCATGCTAGAACTGATGGAACACAAAGAGCTTTTACTGAGTCTCAACTTAAATCTATGATTAGAAAAGTTTGGACTGAGGGTGGCGATCCATCAATGGTTATGGTTGGTGCTTTCAATAAGCAAAAACTATCTGGTTTTACTGGTGGTGCAACAAGAATGGATGATGCAGAAAACAAAAGATTAGTTTCTGCAATTGATGTTTACGAAAGTGATTTCGGTGCATTACAAGTTGTAGCGAACAGATTTTCAAGAAGTAGATCAGCTTATGTTCTATCTCCTGATATGTGGTCTGCTGCATACCTAAGAGATTTCCAAATGGTTGATCTAGCGAAAACTGGTGATGCTGACAAGAAAGCTCTATTAGTAGAATACACTTTATGCTCTAAGAATGAAAAAGCATCAGGTGGTATATTTGATTTAACTACATCATAATAAAACTTTTTGTGAGGGGGTTTTTTACTCCCTCACAATATTCATTAACATTTTGTTTGGTCTTTGAAGATTTAATTCGGAACGAAGCAATACAAAAAAGGAAAATACAATGCGAACACTTAACGATTATTTTATTACTTCACATATACCTAATGTATCATCAGCATCATCAACTTTTGTTTGTGTGCCTGATGGTGGAAGAATAATTAAAATTATTACTCATAACAAAGCAACCACAACAGGAACAGCAGCTATCTCTTTTGAAATAGGTGGTGTTGCAGTAACTGATGGTGGTTTTGACCATGTAGCAACTAGCTCTGCTGGAAAAGTTACAACTACAGAACCTACTGCTGCTAACAGAGTAGAAGAAGATGGAACTATTGAATGTATTACAGATGGTGGTTCAACTAATTCTTCTAAAATGGAAATAACTTTTGTTATCAGAAGATAATTACAAATTTTGTGGGGGACTCTGTCTAGCGATACTTCTCCCACAAATACCAATTAATAAAAGGACATAAATTATGCCAATGGTAGGAAAAAAGAAATTTGCTTATACAAAAAAAGGAAAAATGGCAGCAAAAAAAGCTGCTAAGAAAATGGGCAAAAAAGTAAAAATGAGAAAATACTAATGAAAGGTAAAATGAAAGGCAAAGCTGTTTTAACAGCTAAACAAAAAACTTTACCTAAAAAACTTAAATTGAAGATTATTAAATCTAAAATAAAGAAAAGAAAATAAAGGAAAATAATAATGGCTTATAATTATGCTTTAAGACCAGGAACAAGTCAAAAAATCAATACTAACAACTCATCAACTGCATCTGCTGCATTTGGAGATCAAACTTATTATATTAGAATTGTTGGTTCAGCTAATTTTCATTTTGTACTAGGTGCTGCACCTACTGCAAGTGCTACATCAGCTCTTTTACCAGCTGGTGAAGTTGAGATTTTAAAAGTGTCGCCTGGCGAAAAGATTGCTGTGTTTCATGGATCATCTACAGATGTTTATGTAACTGAAATGGGTGCGTAGTGGCCAAACAAAAGTTTGTTCATTTTTTACCAAGAGATAAACCACCAAAAAGAAAAGGTGTTCATAAAAAATCTCAAAACAAATCAGAAAAAAGACAAAGAAATCAAAATCGTTATTTAGGACAAGGTCGTATATGAGAAAAATTGGACAAGAATCTGATGGTATTAAAAGTAATACTTATTACGATAATGACAAAGATGGTGTTTTAGTTAAAACATCAACTGACATAGCTCCAGTTATTAAAACTAACAAAGAGCTTTACACTAGAAATGATGGATATTCTCCAGGAAAAGATTTTAAAAGAGTAGCAACTATTCCTACAATAATTTTAGAAATTTGGACAAAAGAATATAACAAAAGTCAAGATGGTAATTGGTTTTCTTTACCTAAAGATGTTCAACACAAAATATTAAGAGAAAAACTAAATAGTTCTGATTATAGATATTTTAGAACTGCACCAGGAAAAATTTAATGGCACTAACAAATTACTCAGAATTAAAAGCATCACTTGCTAATTGGTTAAACAGATCAGATTTAAATACAGAGATAGCTGATGACTTTATTAAATTAGCAGAAGCTGATTTTAACTCTAAATTAAGAGTTAGAGCTATGGTTGCTCAAGCTGATTTAACAATAGATAGTGAAACAGAATCTTTGCCTACAGGATTTTTACAAGTTAGAGATTTTTACCTTTTAAGTGGACAAACTAAAACTCCACTAACATATACAACACCATCACAAATGGATGCAACAGCAACAACATCCACTACTGGCAAACCAACTACATTTACAATTTTAGGAGATACATTTAGATTTTCTCCAGTACCTGATGGAACTTACACAGCTAAAATAAATTACTATAAAAAGTTTGATGCTTTATCAGACACAAATACAACAAATTATATTTTAGCATCACATCCAGCAATTTATTTGTATGGATCTTTATTTCATGCAGCTAATTTTTTAGGTGGAATTAATCCTCAGCAAGTTCAAACATGGCAATCCATGTATGCAACAGCTATGGAAAGATTAGAATTAAACGACAGAGAAGATGAATATAATGGAGCTCCTTTACAAGTTAGAGGTGATAGTACAGTAGCTTCTCCATTTATTTCAACTTTATAATAATAGGCAAAAAATTATGCAATTACCTTTTGGTGAATGGTTGCCAGACCAACCAGATAACTTAAATCCAGGTGCAACTGTAGCAACAAATGTTTACCATGCTCAGACTTCATATAAGCCTGTAAAAGGTTTAGTACCTTATAGTGGTTCATCAACTGTTACACAAAACGCAAAAGGTGCAGGTAGTTTTAGAGATAATACAAACACAGTATTTACTTTTGTAGGAACTAAAGACAATATTTATAAATTAACATCTGGTACATTTACATCTGTTAAAGGTGGTTTAAGTATATCAGGTGGAGATACAGACTTTTTTACTTTTACTCAATTTGGACAATACATTATAGCAAGTAATGGAGTTAATGCTCCAATGTATTATTTAATGGGTACTTCAACTAATTTTGCAACACTACAGAGTATTGCAACATCAGGAACAGTACCATCTAAGTTTAGAATTTCAGGTGTGATTAGGGATTTCTTAGTAACAGGTAACATAGAGAACGCAAAAAACAAAGTTGCTTGGTCAGGTATCAATGATATTTCAACTTGGGAAGCTGGTGTAAGTTCATCAGATACTCAAGAACTACCAGGATCAGGTGGCCAAATAGTTGCGATAACTTCTGGTGAGGTTGGTTATGTTTTTAGACAAAATCAAATAACTAGAATGGACTTTGTAGGTGGAAATGTAGTTTTTAGATTTTCAGTTATATCTCCTAATAGAGGAGCTGTTTATGGGCAAAGTGTTTGCCAGGACAACAGACAAGTTTTCTTTTATGCTGATGATGGATTTTTTCAAATTAATGGAGATCAAGTTTTACCTATCGGTGCAGAAAAAGTTAATAGATTTTTTGATCTTGATTTAAACAAAGCATTTACTGATAGAATTACAGCAGCAGTAGATCCATTTAATACTTTAGCGATATGGTTATATCCAAGTAAAAATAATCCAGGAAATACTACAGGGATTTGCGATAGATTACTTATTTATAATTATGTAACTCAAAAATGGTCAATTGCTAATGTTAAAGCATCACAAATTTTTGAACAGTTTGTAAGTTTTAACACAGTTGAGTTAATGGATTTAATATCTGAAAACTTAGATGAAATTAATATTTCATTAGATACACCTTATTGGACTGCTGGACATTTAAGATTAGGTGCTATTGATGAAAATTTTAAAGCAGCAATTTTTTCAGGAACCAATTTAGAAGCTGAAATTGAAACAAGAGAACAAGAAATATTTCCAGGTTTAAGAGCTAATATTACAGGCATCAGACCAATTGTTGATGCTACTGCAAATGTTACAGTTAAAACTAGAGATAAATTAGCAGACTCAATTACAACTTCTTCATCAAGCACATCAAATACATCAGGCATAAGTCCTGTAAGACAATCAGGTAGATATTTTAGAGCTAATGTAAAAATACCAGCAGGAACTGTTTGGAACCATGCACAAGGAATAGATTTAAAAGCTAGTCAAGGTGGGGAAAGATAATGTCAGATAAAATAGATATAGATAACATTAGATATTCAATTGAAACACAAGAGTTTTTTCAAAGACAAGTTGAGGAAGCTGTGAATACATTAATTAACAAGAACAATGCTGAAAGCGATAAAGCTTTTAGTTGGTTTATGAATTAGGAGCAAATAAATGGCAGGAATTAAAGATTACTCAACTACACAATCAAGTAACACTTCTTTAAATGGAATAAATACAGCAGAGGGAATGTTACCTAGTGATTTGAATAATGCGATTAGAGCATTAATGAAAAATACTAGAGATTTTTATAATGATAGCCAATGGGTAATTTTTGGAGATGGTAGTGGAGTATATACTCCAACTTATGTAAGTGGAACACAGTTCACTATTACATCAACAGGAAATGATTTAACTTCAAGCTACCATGCAAATAGAAGAATAAAAGCAACAGGAACAAATACTGGTACAAAAATTGGAACTATAACTTCATCAGTATATTCTAATAATGTTACAACAATCAATGTTACTTGGGATTCAGGTGCTTTAGGAAACGATACAGATTTAGAAATTTATTTAGCAGGTCTTACAGCTACAGATAACTCAATACCTTTAGGAGTTGTTAGCTCAACTAATCTTGCAGATGGTTCAGTAACTACTGCAAAGATTGCAAATGATGCTGTTAATAACGATAAGATTGCAGACAATGCTGTTCAAGCATCACAAGTAAATGCAAATGCAATTACTGAAGCTAAGATAAATGCAGGAGCAGTAACTGCAACTAAAATTGGAACAGATGCAATTATTACATCAAAAATTTTAGACGATAATGTAACGACTAGCAAAATCCCAGACAATGCAATTACGACTGCCAAGATAAATGCAGATGCAATAAATGGAACTAAGATTGCAGATGATAGTATAGATTCTGAGCATTTAGTTGATGGTTCAATAGACAGTCAGCACATTGGTGCAGATCAAATTATAACTTCTAAGATAGCAGACAATAATATAACGACAGCTAAAATTAATAATGATGCTGTAACAATAGATAAAATTGCAGACGCAACTATAGTTACAAACTCAGAACAGGCATCTCATACTCCAGATGACAATACTTTTTATACAACATCAGCAGCAGACACTAGATTTTTAAATAAAGATACATCTGAATTAATTAATTCTGGTCAATCTTGGTCAGCTTCAGATAATTTTATTGCAACAACAGCAGCTATAGATGCAAGAGTAATTGATCTTGTAGATGATGTTGGAGGTTTTGTACCAATTGCAAATGAAACAAGTTTTCCAAATACAAATCCAGATGTTAATGATGGTGTAGGAACTATTGTTAGTGTTGAAGCACTTGCAAGTTCTCATACTGCTAATGGATCAGGTGTAGTTACAATTGCTAATGGTACAGTTGGCAATTCTACAGTAACTTTAAATGGTTGTGGTAATGGTGCAACTTTACCAGCAGGTTTTGGTATCTTAGTTGAATCTACAACTACACAACACACATACAATTTTCACAGACTACAACCCAAAGCTACAGAAGTTTCAACTGTTGCAGCAAATGCTACAGCAATCTCAAATGTTAATTCAAATTCAAGCAACATTAATACAGTTGCAGGACAAATTTCTCCAACAAATAATCTTTCCACAATCGCAGGAATTTCAAGTGAAGTTTCAACAGTAGCTGGTGCAAACTCAAATATTTCTACAATTGCATCTGATCTTAATGGATCAAACAATATTGGAACAGTTGCAGCAGCAAACACCAATGTAGGTCTTGTGGGTGGTTCAATTGCAAATGTTAATCTTGTAGGTGGCTCAATTGCAAATGTAATAACTACATCAAACAATATTACTGGTGTTAATAGTTTTGCAGAAAGATATAGAGTAGCAAGTTCAGCACCAGGATCATCACTTGATGTTGGGGATCTATATTTTGATACAAACCAGAATGAACTTAAAGTCTATAAATCATCTGGTTGGGCAGCAGCAGGTTCTACAGTAAATGGAACAGCAGCTAGATTTAAATACACAGCTTCTGGTGGCCAAACTACTTTTACAGGATCTGATGATAATGGAAATACACTTGCGTATGACGCAGGATTTATAGATATTTATTTAAATGGAGCTAAACTTGTTAATGCAACTGATGTAATAGTAACAAGTGGAAGTTCGGTAGTTATGGCTAGTGGTGCTACAGCAGGAGATATTTTAGATATAGTTGCTTATGGTACATTTAATGTAGCTGCAATTAATGCTGCAAATATTACAGCAGGAACTTTAGCAACAGCTAGAGGTGGTACAGGTTTAGGATCAATAGGATCAGCAGGACAAGTAATTAAAGTAAATTCTGGTGGAAATGCTTTAGAATATGGAAATGCAAGTTCAGCAGAAGTTTATGGTTTTAGTAAAAATTCAGATGGTCAGTTAATTATAACAACGACCAATCAGGGTGCAGACAATATCTCAAGTGCAACATACGCCACATTTGATGATGTTTTATTTAGTGCAAGTGGTTTTACATTTAGCATTAGTAATGGCGAATTAATAGCAACAATATAAGGAAACAAATATGGCAACAGTAAATCTAGGTGCTATCAAATTTAACTGGAAAGGTGCTTACAGTAACAGCACAGCTTATGCAGTAGATGATGTAGTTTCATCTGGTGGCTCTAGTTATGTTTGTATTTTAGCATCACAAGGCAACGCAGTAAGTAATGGCACTTATTGGAACATTATGAGTTCGGCAGGTACTAATGGTACTGATGGAACAGATTTAACAACAACATTAACTACACAAGGTGACTTGGTTTATAGAGATGGCTCTGGTCTGCAAAGACTTGGTGCAGGAACAGCAGGTCAAGCATTGCTTACAGGTGGTGCAGGTGCAAATCCTTCATGGGGAGATGCAGGTGGTGGAAAAGTTTTACAAGCAGTTTCATTTTTTGACTCTGCTGTTTATAATACATCAGGTACAACCTATGTTACTGGTGGTACTGGTGTAACTATAACACCTTCAGATACTTCAAGTAAAATTTTAATAATGGCTACTGTTACAGGAGAAATTAATTCAGGTAGAGGTTATTATACAATTTTTAGAAATAGTACAAATGTTAGAAGTAGTGGTACTGATTATTTAGTTTCAAATCAAGTTGGTGGTATTAATAATCCTTTTAGTTTGATTTATTTAGATACTCCATCTTCTACATCAGCATTAACTTATAAAGTAGCTTGTAGGTCACAAAATTCTGGTGACACTACAAATGTAGTTATACCAACTTATATAGCATTAGAAATAGGAGCATAATATGAATATAAAATTTAAAGCAATTTACACTTTATATAATTCAGTAAAATCTATTGAAGAAAATAATGGAGTATTTACAGCTAAAGATGAAAATGGAAATGATGTTTCTATTGATATGACAGCAGTAAATACAAAAGCTACTGAATTAGAAAATGCTGAAGTAGATAACAAAGCTAGTGGCAATCAAAAGCTATTAGACTTGGGATTAACACAAGCTGAAGCAACTGCATTAACTGGTTATACACCACCAGTAGCAGATTAATACTTAAAGGCTAGGTAGAAATATCTAGCCTACAAAATTCAAAATAATAAAGGAAAATTAAATAATGTCTAAAGCAAGGAATCTTGGAAATATAGTATCTGGAACTACCAGTACAATAGAGAATCCAGTATTAAAGATTAAAGGTGATGGCTCTAGTGCTGATGCCAAGCTAACTTTAAACTGTTCTCAAAATAGTCATGGTGTATCTATTCAAGCACCACCTCATTCTGCTGGACAATCTTATAATTTAATTTTACCTCAAAATGTAGGAACGAATGGACAGGTACTTGCTACAAATGGCAATTCTACAAACCAATTAACTTGGGTAGATGCTGCTGAAACAAAACCAACTGTAGCTGATGTATCTCAAACAATTGCACCTGCTACTGCTACAACAATAAGTATTACAGGAACAGGGTTTGCTTCAATACCATCTGTTACTTTTGTTAATGGTTCTACAGGAGCTATTACAAATGCTAAC
>Ga0255758_10003553_pt1 | contig 13780 bp, 14 predicted proteins | sample 011ome_24_FD_179958 | JGI IMG/M metagenome (GOLD analysis project Ga0255758, IMG submission 179958) | Coastal salt marsh microbial communities from the Groves Creek Marsh, Skidaway Island, Georgia - 011513CT metaG (version 2) | ecosystem: Environmental > Aquatic > Marine > Intertidal zone >...
ATTTAAAAGATCTGATGAAAATTTATTTTTTGAATTTCCAATTTCTATTGCTGACGCAGCACTTGGAACAACAATTGAGATACCAACAATTGATGGTGGCAAAGCTAAGATTAGAATACCAGATGGAACTCAGTCTGGAAAACAATTTAGATTGAAAGGCAAAGGCATGCCTTACATGAGGGGAAGTGGAACAGGTGATTTATATGTACAAATTAATACTGAAGTTCCAATTTCTTTAAATAGAGAACAAAAAGAATTATTAGAAAAATTTAGAGAAATTGAAAATGAAAAATCTAACCCTAGTATCAAGCAATTTTTCAAAAAAGCCAAAAGTTTTTGGAAAAACTAAGCTTTAATTAAGACAAAAGATAGTTATAAATTTCTTTAATGAGAAAGATTAATTTAGCAATTTCAGGCTGCATGGGTAGAATGGGCCAACAACTCATAAAATCCTTAAATAAAAATAAAAATTTTAAATTAGTCACACTTACTGAAAATAGATTGGTAAATAAAAAATTTAATAAAATTCAACCTGAATTAAATTCTGAAAAAGCTTTCAAAAAAACTGATGTAATTATTGATTTTACAGTACCAAACTGCACACTTGATATACTCAAAATAGCATCAAGATTAAAAAAAAGAGTAGTGATTGGCACTACTGGATTTACCAGAAACCAAGAAAATAAAATTAAAAAATATTCAAAAAAAATACCCATCCTAAAAGCTGGCAATATGAGTTTAGGCGTAAATTTATTAATGTATTTAACCGAAATTGCATCAAAATCATTAAATGATGAATATTTAAGTAAAATACTTGAAGTGCACCATAAGCATAAAAAAGACTATCCATCTGGTACTGCCTTAATGCTTGGGAAGGGAATAGCTGATGGAAAAAGCAAAAATTTATATAACTTAATTGGTAAAAATTTTTTAAATAAAAAATCTTTTCCTTATGGAAAAAAGATTAATTTTAACTCGATAAGAAAAGGTGAAATAATTGGAGAACATGAAGTAAAATTCTCAAATGGAAAAGAAATAATCACATTAAATCATGAGGCATTTGATAGAGCACTTTACTCTGATGGAGCTTTGACCGCCTCACTTTGGTTGATGAAAAAAAAACCGGGTCTATACTCTATGAGAGATTTGCTAAATTTTTCATAATGAATGAAAAACAAAAAGCTAAAATTATAATTAAAATTTTAAATAAAATTTATCCTAAAGCACCCATTCCTCTAAAAAGCAAAAATATTTTTACATTATTAATCTCTGTTCTTCTATCAGCACAATGCACGGACGTTAACGTTAATAATGTAACAAAAGACATATATCCAAAATATTTTAAACCAGAGCACTATGTAAAATTAGGTAGAAAAAAAATTGAAAAATTAATAAAAAAAATTGGTATTTTTAGGGTTAAAGCAAAAAGTATTTATTTTATGTCAAAACAAATTTTAGAAAAGCATAATGGCAAAGTACCTAAAACTTTTAAAGAACTTGAAGAATTACCTGGCGTAGGTCACAAAACTGCTAGTGTTGTAATGTCCCAAGGTTTTGGATATCCAGCTTTTGCAGTTGATACGCATATTCATAGACTTGCACAAAGATGGGGATTAACAAATGGAAAAAGTGTGATTCAAACTGAAAAAGATTTAAAACGAATATTTCCCAAAAGAAACTGGTCTAAACTTCATTTACAAATAATTTTTTATGGAAGAGAATATTGCAAAGCTAGAGATTGTTATGGGTTATCATGTAAAATATGCACTACTTGCTACCCAAACAGAGAAAAACCTGTTATCACCAAAAAAGCTTAATATGAAAATTTTAGGAATAGGGAATGCAATAGTTGATGTAATTTGTAAGGTCGAAGATAGTTTTATAATTCAAAATAATCTCACAAAAGGCACAATGAAATTATTTTTCGATGAAAATGAGTTTAAAAAATTATTAGGTAATCTTAAGATAGAAAAAACTGTTTCTGGAGGATCAGTAGCCAATACAATAGTTGGTATCTCGCAACTCGGTAATAAGTCTGGTTTCATAGGAAAAATTTCAGATGATGAATTTGGGAGTAAATATGAAAAAGGTCTTATAAGTGAAAATGTGGAGTTTTTTTATTTAAAAAAAAAAGAAACATTGCCAACAGGAACTTGTTTAATACTTGTTACTCCTGATTCTGAAAGAACAATGTACACATATTTAGGAACTGCCGGGAAAATAAATGAAAATGATGTTAATACTAATGCAATTAAACAAAGTGATTTAGTATTATTAGAAGGTTATTTGTGGGATAAAGGAGAGCCCAAAAAAGCATTTGATAAAGCAATTAATAATGCAAACAAAGTGGCCATGTCACTTTCTGATCAATTTTGTGTGGATAGACACAAGCCACATTTTCTAGATTTGGTAAAAAATAAACTAGATATTGTATTCGCTAACGAGCAAGAAATTAGCTCATTAATTGGAACAAAAAATTTTCTTGAAGTTATAAATTTTTCAAAAGAGCTAAATAAATTAGTGGTTATAACCAGAGGAGAAAAAGGTTCCATAGCAATTAATGGCGATGAGGTTTTTGAAAATGATATACAAAAAAATCTTAAAATTGTTGACCTCACAGGAGCAGGTGATCTTTTTGCTGCTGGTTTTTTGCACGGATATATCAACAAATTATCTACAAAAGAATGTCTTGTAAAAGGTACTGAAATGTCATCAAGAATAATACAAAAAATTGGGGCAAGAATTTAAATTTATTTTTTGATTTGATAGCCATTTTTCGAACTAAATATAAATTGATTATCATTAAATATGTTTAAAATTTTTTTTCTTAGTCGATAAATATGTGTTTCAACAGTATGAGTCTCTATATCGGATTGATAACTCCAAACTTTTTCTTGTAATTCCTCGACACTTACAGGTCTCTCAGACTTAGATAAATAAATAATTGTATTAATTTCTTTTTCAGTTAACCTAAGTTTTATATCTTTTGTAAATAACTCTCTTGAATTTAGACTAATAGTATAATTATTTAATTTTATTTCAGACTGACTGTTAAACTGTATTTTTAAAAATTCAATATTTACTTTTTCTATTAATTGAAAAATATTAATTGGTCTATCATACAAATCAAGTTGATTATCAATGTTTGAAAATTTTTTGTTTGATATGATTAAATAATGATTAAAATTTTTAGCTTCATTGTTTAAAATATTTTCATTATCAACAAAAATTATCTTAAAATTTAGATCTAGATTAAGCTCTTCAAGAATATGGTATAATGATTTAAACTTATATATTATTAATTTTTGTGTAATCATAAAATAAAGAATATGACAATTTTTATTAAAAATAAACACACTCTTCAAATTGAGGATTTTAAATTCAGGTGTTGTATTGGTAAAAATGGTTTAACAAAAAAGAAAAGAGAGGGTGACAAAAAAACACCAATAGGTCTTTTTAAAATAGAAAATCTTTATTTTAGAAAAGATAGGAAAGACAAACCAAAAACTTTACTAAAATGTGTCGAAATTAAAAAAAATATGGGTTGGTGCAATGATGTTCGTTTTCCAAATAAATATAACAAGCTTATTAAAATTCAAAAAAAAATTAAATATGAACAATTAAGAAGAAGAGATTATAAATATGACTTGTTAATACCGATAAAATACAACTTTGATAAAACTACTGCTGGTTTAGGCAGCTGCATTTTCATCCACCTAACTAAAAACTATCAGCCTACCGCTGGATGTGTTGGATTAAAAGAAAAAGATTTTTTGATCATGCTTAAACTAATACAAAAAAAAACAAGAATTAAGATTTATTAGTATCTTTTGCCAAAGATTTTGGATCCTATTCTTACAAAACTAGCTCCGAATTCAATAGCTTCCAGGTAATCAGATGACATTCCCATACTAAGTTCCTTTAAACCTAAATTATTGTTTAGTTCTTTCATTTTTTTAAAAAAAGGTCTTACATCCTGATTTTCTGGTGGAATACACATTAAGCCAATTATATCTAAATTTAAATTTTTTACACAAATATTATAAAAATTTTCTAATTGCTCAATTTGTATTCCGCTTTTTTGTTCTTCATTACCAATATTAATTTGAATGAATATTTTTAAATTTTTACTATTTTTTTTTTGTTCTAATGAAATTTTTTCTGCAAGTTTTAGGTTATCTAAAGAATGAATATAATCAAATAAACGTACAGCGTACTTAACTTTATTTTTCTGAAGTCTTCCAATCATATGTAATTTCAAATCTTTAATTTGATCCTTTATTATTTCCCATTTATTAATAGCTTCTTGAACTTTATTTTCACCAAAATGAATATGACCATTTTCAATTAATGGCTTGATCTTGTCCATTTGAAAATTTTTACTGACGGCAATTAATTTAACTAATTTATTTTTACCGTTGTTTTTTAAATATATTTCTTGCTGAATTTCCTGTAGATTTCTTAGAATTTTATGCATTTGTCAGATTATAATTTATATATGTTTATAGATGATTTAAATGTAAATAAAATTTTGAATTTAAAAAAAAAATATAATGTTATATTTAGAAACTATCAAAAAAAAGTAACTCTAGAAGCTGTAATTAATTTTAATAAAATATGCAAAGCCAATAAAATAGGTTTCTATTTGGCAAACAATATAAAATTAGCTTTACAGGCAAATTTGAGCGGTGTCTACATACCATCATTTAATAAAAGTTTAAATCTGAGTAATTTTAAAAATAGTAGAAAAAAATTTACAATTCTGGGTTCTGCACACAATATTATAGAACTTAAATTTAAAGAAAAACAAGGAGTAGATCTAATATTTTTATCACCTTTGTTTTTAACTAAAAATTATACAAAAAGTCTGGGTGTTATAAAATTTAATTTAATATCCAATATATCAAAAAAACCAATAATTGCGCTTGGTGGCATTAGAAAATATAATTTAAATAAAATTAAGTTAATTAAAATAATAGGCTTTTCGGGCATAACTTTTTTTCAAACATAATATGATAAATCCAATTCACAAAAAAAAAATTAAAATTTTAATTAATAACTTTAATTCAAAAAATTATGATTTTGTCATATCTAAAACAAAAAATTATATAAAAAAAAATCCAAATTTAATAATTCTTTATAATATTTTAGGATCTTCTTATCAAAACATTGGAATGCAAAAAGAAGCAATGGAAGTTTATAAAAAGGCTCTTAAGATTAATTCAAAGGATATTCATATATTAAATAATCTTGCTAACACTTACAAGTATTTACTTAAATACAAAAAAGCAGAAACAATATTTAATGAAATAATTAGATTAAACCCGAAATATACTAATGCCTATATAAACCTTGGTAACCTAAAAAGAGATATTAATAATTTTAAAGAAGCAATAAACTTATATGAACAGGCCAATACAATTTCTCCAAATAATTATATTATTTTATACTTATTAGCATTAGCACATCAAGGCATTGGTAATTTTGAAATAGCAATAAGCTTTGCAAAAAAAGTTTTAATCTTAAATCCAAAATTTACTAAAGCTGATCATCTAATTAGCCAATCAATCAATTATAAGAATAATAGCTGGCATTACAGTGATCTACTTAAAAAAAAAGATGATAAAAATTTAAATAAAGAAGAAAAAATCAATTTATATTTCTCATTAGCAAAAGCCAATGAAGATTTAAATAAAATAGAAGAGTCATTTGAATATCTCAAAATGGGATGTTCTCTAGCTAAAGAAATAAATAACTACGATATTAGTAAAGATAAAAAATTATTTGAAAATATAAAAACGATTTTTAAGAATATAGATATTCAATCTTTTCAAGATAATAAACCCTGTAAAATAATATTTGTACTTGGAATGCCAAGGTCAGGCACTTCTCTTTTAGAGCAAATACTTAGCTCACATGATAATGTGGTTGGAGGTGGTGAGATGCCGATTTTGCAGTACTTGATAAAAAGCAATTATTTAAAAGATAATTTGATTAAAAAAAATATTTTTGAAGATTCTAAAAAATTAAATGTTGAAAAGTTAAACTTTATAAACCAGTTTGTGGAATATATTGAATATTTTAATATTGAGAAAAAATATATTGTTGATAAATCTCTATTAAATTTTTTTTGGATAGGTTTTATCAAAATTTTTTTTCCAAACTCAAAGATAATTCACTGCTCAAGAGAACCAAAAAACAATTGTTTTTCAATTTACAAAAATCTTTTCGAAAATAAATTAAATTTTTCATATGATGAACAAGATTTAATTGAATTTTATAAGATGTATCAGGATTTAATGAACTTTTGGCAAAATAAGAAAAAAATTCATCTAATAAATGTTACCTATGAAAATTTAATTAATGATAGTGAAAATGAAATTAAACGAATAATTAAAGAATGTAATTTAAATTGGGATGAAAAATGCTTGTCTCATTATAATAATATAAACCCAATAAAAACTATGAGCACATCACAAGCAAGAAAACCTATCTACAATACTTCTTTAAACAGTTTTGATAAATATAAAATGTTTTTTAAAACAATTAGAGATAGCTTTTAAAAAAAAAGCCCCAGCTTATTCAGCCAGGGCTTTTAGTAAAATAATCTATTCGATTAATTAAAATGCGAAAGATAATTTGATTTCTGTATCAACATCTTTTGCAGCTTCACCAGTAGATCCACCAAGGTTTTTACCTTCGTTTCTGTTACCAGCAATTTTCATTGATCCCATTGTGTAAGAGAAACCAATACCATCAATTTCTTCTTCAACGGTAGCTGTAGCAGGTGCTTCGTAGTCAGTTTGAACTTCACCATAAGAAACAGCTAGACTTTCATTGATATTGAAAGCTACAGAGTATCTTAATGAATCTGTCTCTGTTGCTCCAGTTGCTCCACCAGATAGTTCACTTTTTTGGATACCAACAGTAACAGGTCCTGCTGCATACTTAGCAAACACTGTCATGTCATCTTTATCGCTATTTGATGTGCCAGCTTCCATTGCACCGAAACCACCACCAAATGTCAATCCGTCCATTCCTACAGAATCTCCAGCGACAGTTAAGGCTACACTGTAACCTCCACCTTCACCACTTCCTGATGTATCACCATCAGAATTAGCAGTAGATGATCCTGGTCCATAAGCAGCGTCAACTTTCATACCGCCGAAAGTATTCACGTACTGAAATCTTCCAGAGCTTCCTAGTCTTCCTACTAGTCCAGTAACACCTGATCTAGCGTCTAACCCATCCCAAACTTCTTCGTTTGCTGATGGCGTCATGTCGTCGATATTTGCAAGTCCTGATCCTGATCCTTGGTCAAATGCGATTGCACCTAGGTCACCCATATCAACACTTAATTTGGCAGAGTCCATTCCTGAAGCTCTTTCACTCATATTCATAAAGTATGAAACACCAAATCCATTATCCATTTCTTCATTAATGTTGAAATTGAATTCATTGTCCATACCCATTGGGTTTCCTGTTACTTCTTTGCTATCTAGACCAGTGTATGTAACAGCTAAACTTCCAGTTACAGAAACATCAGCCGCATTTGCTGAGCAAACAGCTAATGAACCTGCTAATGCAGATACACCTATTTTTTTTAATTTATTCATAATTCTCCTTTGTTTAATTTCATATATGAATAGTGAATTTATATTCAATCAATCACCATAATGTTAATTTAAGTTAAAAAAATTAATAAATTTAATTAAGTTGTTGTAATTTTATCACACTTTATATAGTTAATTTGATATTTAAATCTATTTGATTAAAGTACGTCTTTTAATAAAACTAACTACTCTAAAGTTCTAATTTACAATAATGAAAATCTTATTAACACTATTTATATCTTTTTTTCTTTTAAATTCATGTGGCATTTATAGACCAACTGATGCAAGGGTAGTTTCTCCTAACGCTAACGACAGAGTTAAAAAAAATATTGAAGAAGGGAGAGGTTTTAGACTCTCTGGCTTAGGAAAAAATAATGGAAATTTTTTATTTGCTTCATCAAATCCAATGTGGAGAGCAAGTTTAGATAAGCTTTCTTTTGTGCCTTTAAATGTGGTTGATTACAGTGGTGGCGTAATAATTACTGACTGGTACAGTGATAGTTCCAGTGAAGAAATCAAAATTACATTAAGATTTTTATCTAATGAAATTAGATCTGATGCCATCAAGGTAATAATTCATAAACGAAATTGTAAATCTTTTTCTAATTGTTCTATTAAAGAAATTAATAATTCTACAAATAGTGAAATTAGATTGGCAATCCTAAAAAAAGCTGCTGAAATAGAACAAAATGATGTAGCTCTTAAAAAAGAGTCAAGTGGTGAGTACAGAACTAATCAAAATTAAGTTTTCAATTTTGCAAATAAATGTCTGATAATGCTAGATATAATTTTAAACTCGTAGAAGAAAAATGGCAAAAATTTTGGATTAAAAATAAAAAATTTTTATCTAAGATAGATAAAAAGAAACCAAAGTTTTATTGCCTTGAAATGTTTCCATACCCATCTGGCAAAATTCATATGGGACATGTGAGAAACTACACTATTGGAGATGTGTTATCACGTTATAAATCATTATGTAATTTTAATGTTTTACACCCAATGGGTTGGGATTCTTTTGGAATGCCAGCGGAAAATGCTGCAAAACAAAATAATATAGCTCCAAAATCTTGGACAGAAAAGAATATTGAGACAATGAAATCTCAGCTAAAACAGCTAGGTTTATCTATTGATTGGGATAAGGAAATTTCTACATGTTCGTCAGATTATTACAAACATCAACAAAAAATTTTTTTAGAATTATATGATAAAGGTTTAGTTTATCGTAAAGAAAGTTATGTTAATTGGGACCCTGTTGATAAAACTGTTTTAGCTAACGAACAAGTTATAGACGGTAAAGGATGGAGGTCTGGCGCAACAGTAGAGAGAAAAAAATTAAATCAATGGTTCTTTAAAATAACACAGTTTTCTAATGAATTGCTAGAAGGCATTGAAACTCTAAAAGAATGGCCCAATAAAGTAAAAACGATGCAAAAAAATTGGATTGGTAAATCTTTTGGATGTGAAATCAATTTCAAAATTGAAGGATCAAAAGATATAAAATTAATAAAATGCTTTACTACAAGGCCTGACACCTTATTTGGTCTATCTTTTTTAGCTCTTTCAATAGATCATCCTTTAGCTAAAAATTATCAAAATAATCAAAAATTTTCTAAATTTAAAGAAGAATGTGCAAAAGCAGGGACTACTGAGGAATCCATAGCTCAAGCAGATAAAATTGGTTTTAACACAGGGTTGGTAGCTATAAATCCATTTGATGAAAAAATTAAAGTGCCTGTTTTCTTTGCTAACTTTGTGTTAATGGATTATGGTCTTGGAGCTGTTTTTGGTTGTCCTGCTCATGATCAAAGAGATTTAGAATTTGCCAATAAATATAATCTTAATATAAAACTGGTTGTAAAACCATTTGATGCAGATCAAGATTACAAGATAAAAGACAAGGCCTATACAGGACCAGGCATTTTAATTAATTCAAATTTTTTAAATGGGCTCAGGGCTCCCGATGAAGCCATCACAAAAACTATTGAAATACTTGAACAAAAAAAATTAGGGGAAAAAAAAATAAATTATAGATTAAAAGATTGGGGCATATCAAGACAAAGATATTGGGGCTGTCCAATTCCGATCGCCTATGATGAGTCAAATAATATTATTAAAATTCCAGAAAATCAACTTCCAGTAAAATTACCAAATAATATTAATATTAACACAAACGGAAATCCCCTGGATAAAGAAGACAGTTGGAAAAATGTTTTCATAGATGGCAAGAAATGCACGAGAGAAACTGACACTCTTGACACATTTGTCGACTCATCCTGGTATTTTTTAAGATTTTGTTCATCCAGAAATAAATTAAAGCCTTTTGAGAAAGAAGAGTTAGATTATTGGATGCCAGTAGATCAATATATAGGTGGGGTTGAGCATGCTATTTTACATCTTTTATATTCTAGATTTTTTATGAGAGCTATTAATTTTCAAAATGAAAAATTTACATTAAAAGAGCCATTCAAAGGTCTTTTTACACAAGGTATGGTTTGCCACGAAACGTTCAAAGATGAAAATAATAACTGGCTTTATCCTAGTGAGGTATTTTCTGAAAATGGAAAAGATTTTTTTATGATAGATAATCCAGAAGTCAAAGTGAAGGTTGGCCCATCAGAGTCGATGTCTAAGTCGAAAAAGAATATCATTGACCCCGAAAATATGATTAAAAAATATGGAGCTGATGCTGTTAGATTTTTTATTTTGTCTGATAGTCCACCAGAAAAAGATATCCAGTGGTCTGAGGAAGGAATGATATCATCGTTCAAATTTATACAAAAATTTTGGACTCTAGCTGAAAGTATATTAAAAATAAGTAAATTGAAGATATATTCAGATAATAAAGATATCGATTATTTTACAGACCGTTCAATTAACAAAATTAATCAAGCTTTAGATAAATTTCGTTATAATTTGATTATAGCAACTTTCCACGAAATATATACATATTTTAATAGAGTGGCCAAACAAAATAAAAACTTTGGAAATTTAAAAAAAAATTTTCAAAAAATATTAATTGTTATGTCCCCCGTTATACCTCACATTTCTACTGAATGTCTTGAAATTTTTGACTCCAAAAAGGATCTTAAATGGCCTGAAATTTCAATGAAAAATTTAATAGATGAAGAAATTAAAATTGTAATTCAAGTAAATGGTAAAAAAAAGAATATAATAAAAGTTAAAAAAGATATTGATGAAAATAAAATTATAGAAGAAATAAAAAAATCTAATTTATTAAAAAATATTAGTTTGTCTGAGAAGCTTATAAAAACTATTTATATAAAAAATAAACTTATTAATTTTATTTATAACTAGGAATGAGAAATTTAACAATATTTTTATTATTGTTGTGTGTTGGTTGTGGCTATAGTCCAATTTATAAAATTGAAGATCAATTTATTTTTGAATTCAATGAAGTAATTATAGAAGGAGATGAAAAAATTAAAAGACAAATTATTAACACTCTAGGTTTGAAAACAAATCTATCAGTGGAAAAGAGTTTATTAATAAAAACCAATTATAAGACTGAAGAAACATCAAAAAACTCTAAGGGACAGATTGCAACTTATCGATCTATAATTAATGCAGAAATAACTATTAACGAAGGAGAAAAAAATTTAATAAAAGAAAATTTTTCAAATGAATATTCATATAACAATCAAGATAATCAATACGAATTAAGAAAATATCAAGATGAGATTAGACAAAATTTAACTCAGCAACTGGTAAATGAAATTATTTTATTTTTAAAATTATTATGATTGTAAAATTATCAGAAATTACTAAAAAAATTCCAACAGAGTGTAAATTTTATTTATTATATGGTCCCAACCCTGGACTCATAGAAGAAACAATAAATTACAAATTAAAGCCATTTTTATCAAAAAATATTCATAATTACGTTGAAAATGAGGTAGTTACTAACATTGATCAATTTTTAGAAAATATTTTAAATAAATCATTTTTTGAAAACGATAAATTAATTATAATTAATAAAGTCTCTGATAAAATATTAAATTTAATAAAAGAAATCTCTGAAAAAAAAGATAAAAATCTTCAAATAATACTGAAAGCTGAAAACTTAGATAAAAAATCGAAATTAAGAAATTTTTTTGAAAAAGACAACAATTTAATTATTGTCCCTTTTTACCAAGAAACCAACGAATCTTTAACAATTCTTGCAAAAAATTTCTTTAAAAAAAATAATATAAATATTTCTTCAGAAAACATAAACTTCATAGTAGATAAATCAAAAGGAAACCGTATTAATTTAAATAATGAACTTAATAAAATAAATAATTTTAATAAAAAAAACTTACCAATTAAATTTAGTGATATTTTAAAACTTTCTAGTTCAGCTGAAGATTACTCGGTATCTGATTTGGTTGATCGCTGTCTTTTAAAGAATAAAAAAAAGATTATAAATATTTTAAACGAAAATAATCATTCATTTGAAGATAATATTTTAATAATAAGATCTTTTTTATACAAATTAAAAAGACTTAAAAATCTTAAAATTCAAATAGAAAAAAATAAAAATCAAGATCAGGTTATATCAGCCTATAAGCCTCAAATTTTTTGGAAAGATAAAGAAATTATAAAAAAACAATTAAATATTTTGTCATTATATGACCTAAAAAATTATATTAAAAAAATTAATAACCTTGAACTTTTGGTAAAAAAAAATTTTTCACTTTCAAATAAAATTACTAACAATTTTGTTCTAGAGGCTGTTTTGCCGCCTAATAGTTAGATTTAATTATTTCAATAATTTTATTTAATTGATCAATTTCTTTATATAAAAAAGTAATTGTTCCTTTATTTTTTTTGTTATTTAATAGAAATACTTAATCCGGTTTTTTCAGATAACAAATTTTCTAAATTTTTAATATTTGGATCTTTTTGACTTTTTAACTTATTTTTATTTGTTTTAAAAATTTTTACAAATTTTTCAGTTTGTCTGACAGATAATTTTTTTTCGATAATTTTTAATGCTATGAAGCTAGCATTCTCAAGGCCTACTAGGACTTTAGCATGACCAGCTGTTAAGTTTTGAGTTTCTATTAATTTTATTACATCATTAGGCAGTGTTAAAAGTCTCAAACAATTTGTAATATGACTTCTGCTTTTTCCTATAAATTTAGAAACTTTTTCTTGATCATATTTAAATTCATCAATTAACTTTTTATAGCCTTGGGCCTCTTCTAAAGGATTTAGGTCATGCCTTTGAACATTTTCTACAATTGCAAGTTCTAAAGATTTCAAATCGTCAGCTTCGGTTATAACAACAGGCACATTGTGAAGACCTGCTCTTTGAGCAGCAATCCACCTTCTCTCACCAGCAATAATTTCGAATTTCAAATTGTTAATATTTGATTTTCTAACAATAATTGGTTGTAACATTCCCCTTTCCTTAATTGAATTTTTTAAATCTTCTAAATTACTTTCATCAAATATTTTTCTTGGTTGATATTTATTTGGTATTAAATCACCAATTGGTAGCTGATTTGTTTTAGACTCTACTTTTGTTTCACCTATTAATGAAGACAGCCCTCTACCTAATCCTTTTTTAATTTTATCCATTAAGCTGCACTCCCTATCGTTAACTCTTGTTTGATAAATTCATCAGTAAAACTAAAATAAGACTTACTGCCTGTACATGATTTATCGTAAATTAATACTGGCATCCCATGCGAGGGTGCTTCGGACAATCTTACGTTTCTCGGGATTACTGTTGAATAGACTTTTTCATTAAAATAATCTCGAGCTTCTTTTTCAACTTGTGAAGACAACTTGTTTCTTTTGTCATACATCGTTAAGAGAATTCCTCTGATTTTTAAATCAGGATTTAAGTTAACTTTAATCCTATCTATTGTTTTCATTAATTGTGTTAATCCTTCAAGTGCAAAAAATTCTGTCTGAAGAGGAACTAATAGGGAGCTAGAGCTAACCAAAGCCATGACTGTTAATAAGCTTAGTGATGGGGGGCAATCAATGAGCACATAATCATAAGATCCTCTAGAATTGTTTAAATACGAGGCTAATTTGGCTTTTAAAATAAAGGCTCTGTTGCTATCGTCAGCAGTTTCTACCTCTAATCCTGATAAATCTACATTAGAAGTGATGATGTCTAAATTATCAAATTGTGTTTTTTTAATTACCTGAGT
>Ga0255758_10003560_pt1 | contig 13770 bp, 14 predicted proteins | sample 011ome_24_FD_179958 | JGI IMG/M metagenome (GOLD analysis project Ga0255758, IMG submission 179958) | Coastal salt marsh microbial communities from the Groves Creek Marsh, Skidaway Island, Georgia - 011513CT metaG (version 2) | ecosystem: Environmental > Aquatic > Marine > Intertidal zone >...
CCAGTAAATCCACAATTTTTGCATAATTTAGAGATTTTGGGTGATCTCCTAGAAAGTATAACTAATACCAAGATACTAATTATTGGGGCCCATACTAAGATCATAGGTAAAAAACCTACTATACCACCTGACTCGTATTCCATTCCTCGATAATGATAGTCATAAGGTATTCAATCAAATCAAATTAAATCATTAAACATTTCAATTTATATCATACCCATTTCAAATTATTACTTTTACCATTACAAATTATGTAAGAAATCTTGCCTAATGTGTATTGAATACTGGCCTACATGCTTAGTTGTGTAATTTGCATAGCTGGAATTTAGGTAAATTGCTTAGCGAGACTGAAGCATTTATTAAGATACAATCGCCCCTGGCACCCATAAAGATATAAAATGAATAGCAAAGGGAGATTGAAAACAGTAACCCCCTGCACTCCCTCCGTCCATTAATAAAGGTAATTTTCCAAGAATTAGGGTGGGTCTGTTGCCCAGGTTATTGGAGACCAATCAATCTTTCCTGTTATAGAGGCTGGTGAACGATCACCAGTGCCATTCCATGAAGCCCCTAATACGAGCTCGCACATCATTGACAGGGTCAAGGGACTTAAGCCCAAGCAAAGCATTTCTAGCCACCGAAAAACATCCTACATGCGGGAGAATAAAGATGAGCCCGCTAACAAACAGACGACTAATTACAATGCTAGTGGCACCAGCAATCTTCACTACGAGCAGGACCGAGTAAAATCGTTGCGAGAACGCTTTACTTTAAGTGGATTGCCCGCCCACTTGTGTGATTTCCTGGACAGGGGACATGGACAGTCATTTAAGCAAAGATATGGGTACCCCAGGCAGTTCTTTTCTGACATTACAGGGGAAATGCTTTCCCCAAAATTACTATTGGCACTGCTGGAGACTATGCCGATTGAAGATTAAACTTAGTTCAAAGAAATTATGCATCATCTTGGCCTGCTGAGTTTTTGTGCTCTGTGTACTTTGCCCAAAACATTTCCTCAGTTTCTGAATCAGCCCTAAATGTTTCTTTAAAACCACGAGACAATAGTCCCTTTATAAGAATTGAATCTTGCTTGAGTGCAAAAACTAGACCAACCAGAAAAACCCCCAGCACCTCAGCAATTATGAAAGGCACCCTTTTGGAAGTGTGCCATTCGCGTTCAATTATACTGACCGCTTTTCTCTCCTGAGCATTCATTACAATTTCGTAATTTTTAAAATCTCCCATACTCCTTTTGTGTCCATTCTCCCTTAAATCATCGATCAAAGATTGAGCAAAATCCTCGTAGATTCTCCAGTTTGAATGGTTTTCTTTGAAGTTTGAATATGCATTTTGCTCAACTGCATAAACAATTAATACGGCAACTGAATTAAGACATATGCAAAGTAAAGCAGCCCCAAACCTTTTGTGATATAGAAAGAATACTACATTCAGCCAAAATGCTTTCCATGAGAAGCCTGCAACAACTACCTTTGGTTTTGATACAGGGTGCTCGAATAATGTGTACTGCTTCACGCTTAAATCTATCAGAAATTTAAAACTTGCTAACTTTTTATCTCATTTTATTGCTTTTCATGCAAGGTTTAACAAATCCTGCCAATCCTAACCATGAAACTTTATATCAGACGCAACGAAAAGGATTTTGGACCCTATCCCATCGAGCAGGTAAAACAGCTCCTGCAAGAAGGCCGGCTTTTAAAGAATGATCAAGCCAGCGAGGACAAGATCGCTTGGCGAGAACTAGATGAAATTTTAGATGCTAAGAATAACCAGGCCTCAATCAGTGAACCTCCGTCAATTGAAGACTTATCCAAGGAAGCTCAAGAGATAGTTAGTCATAAATCTAAACCTGTCAGTGAGTCGGCTCCTGAAGAATCAGAATCAATAGCACCAAAGCAAAATAAATCCCCAAGGAGCTCTGCAAATAAACAAGCTGACGATAAAGTCACTAAGCCAATTTCTAACTTTCAAGAAAATGGCAGTAAAAAGTCTAAGAAGAAGCTGTTTGGAGTTTTATTTTTTTCTCTTGTCGTAATTTTGTTTGGTGTCGTTGGAGTCTTTTTAAGCAATATCAATTCTGGAACCATGTCTTTCAGCACTACAAAGCCAAAACTTGTAGCTGTTAAAATGGTTGATTGCGAAGCTTACAATAAACTAATGACTGAAGAAGCAGCCAAAATTTTGTTTCACGGAGGAGACATGACCAGAATGTTTCATGCCCTTAACCAGAAATTTACAACGGAGGGTATGGTTGAGATTAGTCAGTTGAAGTGGGAGAAAATTGAGAAATCAACCGATATGTACGGTCTTAAAAAAGGTCATTACAAAGCAAAGCAGTCTTCGTTTATAATGCAAAACTCTGAAGATGAAAAGGGTGTCGAATTTTGGAACATTTGCTTCACTTTTGATGCCGAAGGTGCCAATGCAGTCAAAAATTATCTAGACTCTAAGTAAACCTCAATACTTCTCTTAGAATAATAAGTTGATCCAAATGGAATCTCATAAAAATAGTTTAATAAAAATACTCTTACTAACCCTCTTAATATCATTTTCATCAGTTCTATTGGCCAAAGACAAATGTACGCCAAAGGCGAGGGAGTGATTAAGAATGATAAACTTGCTGTGTACTGGTACACAAAAGCAGCAAAGCAAGGACACGCCGGGGCTCAGCACAATCTTGGGATAATGTACTACTATGGGGATGGAGTGATGGAGGATTTTGTGGCATCATATGCATGGATCAGTAATGCAAAAGCGAACGAAGAAACTAGTTCAGGGGCGAAAAGTGCACTCAAATCAATCTCAATCGTAAAAAGAAAAATGACCAAGGAACAGATTGCACAAGGGCAAGCATTGGCAAAAAAACTTTACCAACAAATACAGAACAGGGATAATGAAAACCCTGTCCATACTAAGTACGACTAGCCCTCTTCCGGCTCAAAGCCGACAATCTCTTCGTCCAACCAGTCGTCGATTGCAATATCTAGGCAAGCGTTTTAGGCCCGGAAATCTTCAGCAACAGATCGTGCGACTTGGATTCAATAATCTTAAATGCGTTTAGGTGTTTAAAAATTGCCAATGATGACGACGATGCAAACGATCAAAAAAATCAATAAGACGAAATAATACGGATATGGAACGACGCCATCTTGGAATTCTTTTTCTGCTTTCTTTTCCGCTGCTTTGTTTACTGCTTCTTTCTTTTCTTCCACTATGATCTCGGCTTTCATTTCCTCAACTCGAGCTTCAATGTAACAGGCTTTACCTTTGGCTTCATTACCTTCTGCTTTAGCCAAGCACTTGATTAATAAACCTTGTCTTGGTGAGTTTGCTAATTCTTGATCCGCTAACTCGTAAAGTTTTTCATCAGATTGCTTGGTTTGCTTAAGTGGAGAAAGTTCTTGGTTCGACTTTTTATCATCTTCAGAATCAGATAAACAGATAAGGTACGCAATCAATGCCCCTAAACCACCCGCAATTCCGCCAGTTAATCCAGTGCCTACTGGCGAACCCATCACCTTTAGTACACCAAAGATAATAGCGGCAAAAACGGCAGTAAGTATTCCTTGTTTATTCATCGTTTGGCTCAATTGTTTGTTGTTTAAACATTCCTGCTACCCATTGGTTTTCTAACTTCGGGATCTAATTGCCTCTTGGCTTCGATAGTCTCTCGCTCAATCGCTGCTTTCTCCAGTCTGACACTAATTCATCTTGTTTTGTTGAGCGTGGAAAAATAGTTCTTGGTTTCTCATTTTGCAGAAACTTTATCAATTCAGTCTTGAGCATCGAATATCTGTTTTGTGCGTTTTGAGGGCAATCATTCATTGCTTTTGCTTCTAGCATATCACTGATGAAATACTTAAACTTGAAGCATTCTTTTCCATCTCTTTCAAAGGAATACCTCTTCTTCCATTCACCTTCACCAAAACAAGAATAAAAATCGCCGAGAAGTTCCTTCCAATGAAAGAAATACTTGAAGGCAAAAGAAGTCTGTTTGCTTTTCTTTTTTAATTCTTTGAGGGCAAGTTTAATGTTGGTAATGTCATGATCAAGGGTTTTACAAAATAAATTAAATTTTTGTTCATCATTGTTGAAAAGACCTAAATACTTTCCTTTGATAATGTCTAATTGTTGATCTTGTTTAATAATGTAAAAATCTAATGTTTCAGGTAAATTATGTCTATGATAATCTTTAGATTAAGTATGCTTTCTTAATGGTTGGGGTCGATTGCCTAAGAATTTCATCTTTTTTGTCTTTTGATTGGAGAAGTAAAGTTGAAGATCGATTGAATGCGATCGGGCGAACGAAAGTGATGCTTAGTTTTGTTGCGTATTGGATGGAAGTACGCCCTCACAATCCGTTCTAGCTTGTTTGAACTGAAATGCTTTGATGGCATGGGAGAAGCCCGCCAAGGCTCGTGCCCGCGAAGGTTGCAATGCGTGATGAAGGAAGATGGCTTGCCGAATACTTTGACGCGATCCTCACGAGCAAAACCCTTCACTGCCTTGAGCCAATAATGGATATAGCCAAATGGGTCATGTTTGTATGGATCTCGAATCTTGCTCGTAAAGCCCTTCCCGTGTCGCCTCCATTCATCTTTGAGCACTTGCCCATCAAATGACTCAGAAGGTGGCACAACGGCAAGGTGTGCATGAATCCCAGACTTGTCTCGTTGATGTTCCTTAACTCCGCAAAAAATTACGCCTGTTGAGCGAAAATCATTATCGCGACTCAATTTTAGAAAATGATTGAATTCATCATAATTGCTCAAATTGCTTCGCAAATCTAAATAGAACCAATCTTCTGATGGAATGAGGTAATGATTGGTAAAAGAAGACATCATTTCAATAGTGTCTGCTATCTTGTTAAAGTAGTTTCTTTTGTTTCTTGAATGTTTGTACACTCAAGATGGTAATGTTTTGAGAGAATAATTCTACTGAGCTATGTAACATGGGCATGAATTGAAAGAAATGATGTCCAAGTCGGAGAGCAAAAGAACGCACCAAAACTGGACTCGAAAAGATTCGATCGAACAAAAGCCCGACTCAGCCAATCGCCAAATATTGATGAAATGATTGAGCCACCGCCCGCCCAAAACAGGCGGACGATGACACCTCAATCAAGTGCCCAAAACTCCTTCAAAAAATAAAATGTCAAAGATCAATCGTTATGAAGACATTATCGCATCAAACCGAAAAAATGTCAGGCCATCCCTTCAGATACTTAATAAAACATAGTTTTTTGTGCGATTAGCCAAATCCGCCACCAATCCGCCACCAAAATTAAGTGAAAAAATGAAATTACCGCAAAAATTAATTTGTTAGATTGCTGAATCTAAGCGGGAATCAGGGCTTTAGAGTTTTGGGCCTAGGTTTAGCAAACCAGCGCATTCGACCACTCTGCCATCTCTCCAAATTGTTAATTGTTAGGGATTTGAATGGCTTCTTAGTGAAACCACTTGAAAGTCCGCCACAAATCCGCCACAATTTTGTCATGACCAACACAAGATGGAAAAAAGGCAAGAAGCTTTCGTTTCCAGTAAGGGATGGATATGGTAATGACATAAACTTTAGATTAGAATGTCAGCTAGACAAAGGCAATAAAAGATTTGTACTTCGATGGCAGGGCCCAACCGACCTTGACCTAGGAAAAATAAAAAATATCAACCCTGCATACGCCAACTCTTCTCCTTCTTATCTTATCGATGTAAATGGTACTTTGTTTTTTCTAGCTGGCGACTATTACGGACGAGAACTCTGGAAGATAAAACTCTGAAGCAATACCTCGAATGTACTTCCCAAAACTACGATATCAGCCGAACAATATACGACCTGTTTTAAAAGTGTAAGAATTCCAGTAGTTGAGGCAACGAACCCTCAACTTATACTCCTGAATAGGTTAGCTGCAACTAGCATTTCTTTTTGTGTAACTTCATTATGAAATGAAGACACTAGATACAATCGATACATATTACCCGAATTACTACCACTCATCTTGGTTAGATTTTAAGCAAAAGCACTTGCTTAGCTGGCAAGTCACTCCACAGAATGCCAAAGACTATTCGTTTGAGCATTCGTATAACGAGCGGCTTGCCCGTAGATACTCTTTTCGGTCCAGTCATCTTGCAATAAGCCAAGGATATGGTGCTATTGGCATTCTGTGGCAAATTGGCGGTGGATGCTATGTCATCACTAACGCTCAAGATGCGATAAAAAGCATAGCATTGGATTATAGCTTAACTCAAAAGACCATCTATATCTCGTCTTTGCTTATCGCCACAAGGATCTGTCGGACGGACGACGCCTCATGCCAAGAATGAAAACTTTCATCCAAATACCTTGAGAATATGCCCGCCAACCCCATCGAGACCATTTACACCCGTACAACAGATGTTAACGCAATTCGAGAAGAGACATCTTCGCCTTACTTGTATGTTCCAATCAAAAAACGCAACAGATGCCACCCTCGATCGCGTATATCGAAAATACTTTGGTGCCACCGATTAGAAATATAAAGGCTGCAAAGGAAAACCCACATTATTCTGGGGCTTCTATCTTTGGCACATATCGCATAATTTCATTTCTACGATATGGGATACTGCCGAAATGCAGCTTGCCTTTAGCACCCCACTGATTCCACCAATATTCGACAAATTGCCGAACCGTCTGGGGTCTACCAGAACCAATGTTTAATATCTTTGGTGCACCATTTTGTACAGAATCAAAATTTAATGCATCTAAAACTTTATCTACAACAGTTTCTACAGAAGAAAAGTCCCTAACTTGCTCCCCCAAAGTCAAATGATAATCATCTCCTCTAGCGGCAGCTTTTCTTAGAGACGGCCAAAGCCTATCAACTGACTCACCTTCACCGAAGCAATTACCAACCCTTAAATATTGAAGTTGAATTTTATACTCCACAGCTATTTGGCAAGCAAGCAAGCTAAACGCAGCTTTTGATGAGGCGTATCTGTTTATGGGCTGCAAACAAGCATCATTCGGAATATAGTCAAATAATTTTGCTGTGTTCCCATATTCCCAATAGGAACCGAGAATTATGATCTTTTGGATACCAGAGGTAACAGCTGAAAGAGTTAATTTGGTTGCATCTAATATATTTGTCTTAATTAAATCTTCATAATTTGATTCGGAAGGATTAACTCCAGAGGCAGCGAAATGAACAAAGTAATCGCAATTATTTAATACAAAACACCAATCATCATCTAAAAACCCGTCATGCCAAAACGGTTCCTTATCTAAAGGAATACAAGGCTTACTATGCGGCCTTCTTAGACAATGTAATTCATAACCACATCGATGGGCATGATTGATAAAATGCGATCCTATAAATCCTGTACCTCCGGATAAAAAAATTTTCTCCATATTAAATTTTTGAATTTATAAACTTTTCTATAATATCGAGTTCATAGTTTAGCATAGACTTACTCAATCCAGGGTAGGTGCCTAAAAAAAGTGCCTGTTTCATAAGTTGATCGGCACCCTTGGTTTCCCCCACTACCCTGAAAGCTTTGGGGTCGTCACTCTTAAGTCTCACCATAACAGGTTGACGAAGTAAATTCCCTCCGAACAACATTCTACTGCCAATATTATGGCTTTGTAAAAAAGATGTGAGTTCAGTGACTGAAAATGGTGCACTTTCCCGCACCTTAAGCATAAAACCAAACCAACTGCTCTCGGTTCTACAACCGGAACTATCCCATTGAAACCCATTTGAACTCCATGAAGTAGCGTGGGTTGGCAATGAAAATTCGAAGTGTTCTGAAAATTGATTTAAATTTTCGCGAAGATAATTCCAATTCTTTTGCCTGGCTTTAATAAAGGATGGTAATTTGCTCAATTGAACTCGACCAATTGCTGCTTGCACATCTAATGGCTTAAGGTTGTACCCAAAATGCGAGTATGTGTACTTGTGATCATATCCTTCAGGCAGCTCACCAAGTTGCCAATTAAACCTTTTACCGCAAGTATTATCAATTCCGCTAGGACACCAACAATCACGACCCCAGTCCCTTAAACTTTCAGCAATACGCTTTAGTTTCAAGGAACCAGAAATATTAACTGCACCACCTTCACCCATTGTTAAATGGTGAGGTGGATAAAAAGACTGAGTAGAAAGGTCGCCCCAAGTTCCAGTCCATCTACTTAGAGAAACATCATCCAAGCTTAATCCCGAACTGTTTTTAATGAAACCTAAATTTTCGGCCAAATCTTTTGGCATCGAATAAAAGCTTCCTAGGGCATCACAATTATCTTCTATAAGCCAAAGATTCCTATCCCTACAGAATTCAATAATCCTCCCAATGTTAAAAGGGTTACCAAGGGTGTGAGCAAGCATTACAGCCTTGGTTTTACCTTCAACAAATGCTTCCTCCAAGAGTTCGCAGTTTATATTGCCTGTTATAGGATCGTTATCTAAAAAGACGGGAATACACCCATTTTGAATCACTGGTGCAACGGTAGTTGGAAAGCCTGCTGCACAAGTGATTACCTCATCTCCTGGACGAATTCTTCTATCTTTATCGATTAAATGAGAAGTAAGAGTCGAAAAAGCAACTAAATTTGCAGAGGAGCCAGAATTTACGAGCAAAGTTTTTTTTATACCCAAGAAAGCCGCTAATTCTCTTTCAAATTCGGCACCTTCAGCTCCTAATGTAAGCCAAAAGTCTAAGGTAGCAGATACTGCAGCAACTACTTCATCTGATGTAAATACCCTTCCAGCATATGGAACCTTTAAAGAGTGCAGAGAATTAAACTGAGTATGCAGCGGATTGCTTCCCGGAAGATAATCGAGGTGAACTCTTTTTGCATATTCTTCAGTTAGATGAAGGATTTTATTTTTTAAATCTTCATCAGTGAGTAAATCATTCATTTTTTATATATTTTATGATTTGATTTTGGGTAAAAGCAGCAACTTCCTTTTGATTTTCCTCTGCAAACTGGTACCAGGAAGCGGTTTCAAAAACACTTCTTTCTAAATTCCATTTTGGTTTCCACCCTAGTTTATGATAAGCTTTATCAATAGATAAACTTAATAAAGAAGCTTCATGGACAGCGTTTGACTGCGTAGTGTCAATCCATCGACCAGTGTAATGTTTCAAAAGCTCAGTTACTAGTACCTCAACTGAACTATTGGAGTACAATTCAGGACCAAAATTATATGCCTCAGCAAGTTCTAAGAGTCTACCACCTTGGTTCGGCGAATTGTCATTTAAGTTTTCCCAAAGCTCTAAACCAAGTTGTAAGTAACCACTCAAAGGTTCTAATACATGTTGCCAAGGTCTCAGCGCATTTTTATTCCTAACAGGTATTGCTACATTTTTTTGTAGGTGCCTAATACAGTCTGGAATTATTCGATCAACTGACCAATCTCCGCCTCCTATAACATTCCCAGCTCTGACGGAAGCGACTGCCTTTCCGCAATCTAACGGGTTTCCAAAATATGACTTTCTGAAAGAGTTAATCGCAATTTCACAACATCCTTTACTTGAACTATATGGGTCATCGCCTCCAACATTATCATTTTCTCTATAAGCATGAATCCACTCTTTATTTTCATAACACTTGTCAGTCGTTACAAATATACCTGCACACTTATTAGGAAGTTTCTTCATAATATTCAATAAGTGTACGGTACCCATTAAATTAGTCGCATATGTCTCGACAGGGAATTGATACGCATACCTTACAAGTGGTTGAGCAGCTAGGTGAAAAATAATTTGAGGATTTACAGAGAAAACATGGTTTTTAAAGTCCTCATAATTTCGAATATCCAAGTTTTCATGGGTTATTCTTTTTTCTAGACCCAACTGATTGAATAAGGAGGGTTTAGTTATGGGATCTAGCCCAACACCGTAAACATCAGCTTTTTCAAGTAATAACCACTCGCAAAGCCAAGAGCCCTTAAAACCAGTGTCGCCCGTAACAAGAACCCGTAGATTTTCTAGTGCACCTTGAAAAGATCTCTTTATTTCCAAAGTTTCCATGGAGCTGAGTTACCCTTCCAAAGTTCGTTAAGCTTAATTTTATCTCGCATGGTATCCATAGGGGACCAAAAGCCCTTATGTTTGTAAACGGATAGTTGCCCTTCGCTGGCAAGTTTTTCAAGAGGCGATCTCTCCCACACAGTGTAGTCATCTTCAATATAATCTAATACACTTGGCTCAAGGACAAAAAAACCTCCATTAATCCAAGAACCATCACCATCAGGTTTTTCTTGAAAAGAAGTAACCCTATCTCCACTTAAATTGACGGCACCAAATCTTCCAGGTGCTTTAACTGCTGTCATTGTCGCTTTTCTAGAGGAATTTTTATGACTACACAAAGTGGCATTGATGTCAATATCTGCTAAACCGTCGCCGTAAGTAAGAAAGAAAGGTTCCTCATTTAGATAATTTTGAATCTTCTTAAGTCGACCACCCGTCATAGAGTCAATTCCTGTATCTATAATAGTAACCTTCCAATTTTCCGCCCCTTTTTTATGTACTTGGATCGCATTAGATTCGAGATCGAATGTTACATCAGAAGTGTGTACAAAATAATTAGCAAAATATTCTTTTATCATGTAGCCATTATATCCTGCACATATGATAAATTCATTAATGTCATAATAAGAATATATTTTCATTATATGCCATAATATTGGTCGCTCCCCAACCTCAACCATCGGTTTTGGTTTACGACTTGTTTCTTCTGTTAATCGCGTGCCAAGACCCCCTGCTAGAATTACTGCTTTCATTGTATAAGGCTTTAAGTGATATCGGTGAAAAGTTTACAGTAAATTTTAAACTTATATTTTTTTTACTAGTGACGAAAGATTAAATGAAGACAAGTGAAATGTATAAAATTATGATTTATATTCACTGTTGTATTAAAAAAAATTTTAACATAGTAATCTGATATGAAAGATTGTGAAAAAAAATTTTCTATTTGCATACCCACATTTAATAGAGGTGAAAGAGCACTGGACTTAGTAAAAAAATGCCTACCAAATTTGAATAATGACTGGGAGTTACTTATTTTAGACAATTGCTCCGACAGAGGTGACTCTTATTACAAAAAAATTGAGACTTTATCCCAGAACCATGATCAATTAAACTACATCAAGCATGATTCTAATAGAATGTTTGCTGGAAACTTTCTCGCGTGCTTTGACCACTCACGCTCACCTATTATAATGGTATGTAGTGACGAGGATATGCCGAATATTGAATTCGTAAAGCATTCGTTATCAATGATGAAAAACAATTTAAACCTTGGACTCATTGCTGGTTCGGTTTCACCCTTGGAAGGAGTCACCCCGGGTAATTCCTACAATTTACCCGATGCTATTTACGAGAGAGGTAAAGATGCTTTATTAAAATATGGCTTCATGCGAAACTACCTTTCAGGTGGGGTGTATAATAAAGCAAAAATTTTTGAGTACAACCTACATGAACGTTTACGATCAGGAATTGCTAAACACTGGGCATACCCTCATTTATATCTTGAAATTCTTATAGCTGCTAAATGTGACATACAGTTAAGTAGTCTCAATTGTTGCTTTGAAGGCAAGGCAGAAGCTACTGACATAGTAGAGTCTAGTATAACTTCAACTAAAGATAACCACTCTTTAAAATACAAACCCCCGTACTCATTTGGTGCTAGAATTGATCAGTTTATTGCTTTAAGAGATGCAGCATATGAAGCCGCATCACTACTTCCCGAAGGCTTCGATATTGATACTTTCTTTATTATGTATTTATCATTATTCAGTAAATACCTTAGGCTTGTCGGCTTATCCAATGCACCACTTTATACTGAAAATATGATGTTTCCTTCTTTTGTGCAGGAGTCTCTTTATTCGCTTGCTCGATCTGCTGTGGTTATGTATCCCGAGATGAGGCCTTACTTAAGCTTAATGCTCGAAAAACTCGAGGAGATTTTTGAAGGTAATAAAGTTAAAGTTTCAACCTCTTGAATTAAAGATATCTCGCTCATATTTATTTGATGAAACCAAGATCTTTTAAGTTTAAATTATTAATTAATAGGGGAATGATAGATCTTTTACAAAGTTGCTTAGTGCTAGTTAATTAAACCACAATTTTTAAAATAATATGCTTTCTTGATGATCAAAACACGCAGAATGATACAATGAAACATTAAAATGAATATTAAATGGAAAAATTCCCTACATCATCAACAAAAATCCCTTTGTTTTACTGCCCTAAGAGAACCTGAAGCTTCTTAAGGTTTGATTTTGCCATGGCGTCGCCTCTCTGAGCGGCAAGGTCAAACCAATAAAGTGCCTGTTTGAAATCTTTCGTAACACCTTTTCCTTGCATGTACATCATGCCAAGGTAACGAGCTGATTCTCCATCGCCCGCATTTGCGGACTGAGTAAATAAAGCAAAAGCCCTTTGCAGGTCAACATCTTGCCCCTTTCCCCAGTATGCATTCTTGGCTAAAATTCTTGTATCGGTTGCAGGAGCCGTACTTGTAATAGATTTGCTTGAATGATCCGCGGCTTTTATCTCTACCGCAGTTGTTAAATTTGGATCAGCAACCTCACTTTCAGCTAAAGTTTTTGCTTGGTATACAGAGGGTAATCTTTGTGCAACCGGAGCAGGAGGTGGTGGCGGCAGCTCTGGAGCAGGGACCGGAACAACATTGCGACTACTTGGAGTTTCGACAGGAGGGCTGGGTATGGAATTCTCTACTTGATCAGGAGCTTTTCTTAATAATTCATACTCTTTGATCTTCTTTAGAGCTTTATCTTGTTGCTGTATAGAAGCCAGCCTTGCATAGCGGATAGCTAAGTCAATTTTTACTGGGCCAGCCACCCCGTAAGCATGAAAATCTGCAACCAGTAATTGAGATAGCGACTTTCCTTTATCGGCTGCAGCCTGAAAATGTACAAGTGCCATCTCCTTATCTCCCTCTACCCCTAATCCCTTAAAGTATGCACGTCCCAGATAATGATGAGCGGCAGGGAGCCCTTCATTTGCAACCTTCTTCAACAACTTGATTCCCCCTTTCATATCTTTACTTATTCCAAGACCAGGATCTGCTATTGAATGCAGTTTAAACAATGCAAGTTGTACGGAGGCCGGACCATAACCCTTATCTGAAGACAATTCATAATAACCAGCCGCTACTTTTAAATCAGGGATAATCGTAGGCCTTACTTCATCGGAGGTAAAAATTTCTGCGAGTGCATAGGCCGCAACAGGATCATGGCGAGATGCTTCACGAATCAGTCTTCCATCTGGGTCCTGAAAAGCTTTTAGGTAGTGAACCTTTACTTTTTGAGAGTCGGGGCCGTAAGGAACAAAACGAGCCATGTAGCCCATAGCAAAATGACCCAACCAGTGATCCTGAGCTGAAGAAGATTCTGCGTAACCCAGAGCATCTTCGATTGATATATCAAGCCCCTTATCCCCGTGGGCATAAGCCATGGCAAGAAACCCCTGAGCGTAGGGATCGTTTTGGTCCGCTGCTTCTTTTAATTCTTTATATTCTGATAATACCCATCGCTCGCCCTGATTTCCGAGTAGGCCGTGAATTAAAATGCAAAGAACGAAAGTATAAAAAGGTTTTCTATGTACTTTAAACATGATCTTCATTATCTTTTACCTTATGTGTTTGTACTGGCAAGTGCGGTTTCATTTTTCATGTTCCATATTTTCTGAATTAATATAAAAATAGTTGAACTTTTTATGAGCGAAGTAAACCCCCATTCATCAACATTACGAA
>Ga0255758_10003573_pt1 | contig 13732 bp, 13 predicted proteins | sample 011ome_24_FD_179958 | JGI IMG/M metagenome (GOLD analysis project Ga0255758, IMG submission 179958) | Coastal salt marsh microbial communities from the Groves Creek Marsh, Skidaway Island, Georgia - 011513CT metaG (version 2) | ecosystem: Environmental > Aquatic > Marine > Intertidal zone >...
AGATAGAACTGTTAGGTGTGACATACCATTTTTAACTTTGTTACAATTAGATGATGAATAATGGTTTCGTGAATTAATAGAATAATTTATTCTCATTTCCCTGGTTCCCTTTTCGCATACCCCTTGTCATCGTAACGTTGCGATGTAGATGTATTTGATTGGGAAATCCTTGGGGTACCTGAGGAGGATTGATGGCGCCGTACCATTCAATGTTACCCCCAATAACGCGACATGCGCACATATAATTAGAGAGGGCGAAAATAATCTGCATTGTGTGTCTAGGTGCAGTTCGCAAATGGAGTGGACACCATTGGGACCATGTCTTCATATATAGGGTTTCGACGTCCTTGCGTCTTGTCAGAGTGAATAATGTGTTTCTATGTTTTAGGTAGAAGTAAATGGCAAGCTCGCATGAAACGCTTTCTAGTCCATATATCATATCAGGAATAGCAAAGGAGGGGGGTGGCTTTCTCGTTATGGAATTTACTCCGTAGGCTTCTTCCACCGTTTGTGGAAACGTCGATTTAGTTACACGACGAAACGGTTTGTGGAGAGGGTTTTCGTCAAATTGTTCCGTATATCGTCTTGCATTTTTCATCGGAGCGTCGGGGGCAGATGGTCTGGATCTACTTTCACGTTTGGGAGTGAATGGAGCAATAGGTGCATAACTTTCTTTTTGTTCATTAACAAGACTGGTCATCGTAGTGAGTACGTTCTCTGTGTTCTATATTTTGTATGATGTAGAGAGATTTTTCTTGTCAATTTTTGATGGGTTTCTATAACACCTCCAGAAATCAGTTAAACCCTACTCCCTATATATAATAATGAATTTTACCCATATATTCTTTATGTGCATCCCGTTGATAGGTTGTATGGCTTTGAGAATATCTGGACGCCATCAACTTATGTCGACTGTCGAGATAAGATATAAGTACGAAGGTTGCGATCCTTTCGAAGATGAAAAGATAGATGATCAATTGTTGATGAAAATAGAGGACGATATGAAAAGAAAAGATGTATTGAAAATTTTGTTGAATGATGAATACAACATAGCACATAAAATGAAAGTCATACAAGTGTATCGCAACCTGATTGATAAGGAAGAAACAAACAAATATATTTATGTAGATGATCTTCTAGACGATTGGAATTTTGATATCAAATAAATATTTAAAATTGACGCTTTTAAAATCATCCAAAAAAAGTAGACAGATACTATTAAGATGAATAACTTTTACGATTTACCCACAGAGCTTCAAGAATACATTCATGTATTCAATCCAGACCATAGAACTAATTTAGAAAAAGTTCACGAAAACCTATTTGCTGATTTTCATTTTCACTATTTGTCTTTTGTACATGAAGAGCTGGTCATGAGCCAAGCTTACATATGTGATTACGAATACTGTGAAGCAGAGGTAATTAGATCGGATGCGGTTGAAGGGATGGTGCATCTTCCACCTCAAGTGAACTGGGCTAGACGATTTCGTTTCTGTAATGAAAGTTGTAAGAGTGCAGGGATGAGCTGGATACAGAAAGATTACAGAAAGACCTTACGGCGGATGGGGTTTTAATATATAAAGAAGCACAGTAGAATATAATAACAGTATACACAGTCGAACTTTAAAAATACACTAGACAATCCAACGGAACTATTCTATACCATAGAATGATATGGTATAGAATAACAGTCATAGTCTCCCGTATAACTATATAAGGGAACCAAGAAATGGGTAACAAAAACGAGAAATGGGTAGCAATAATGAGAAATGGGTAACAAAAATAAGAAATGGGTAGCAATTCCTATACGGAATAGATCCGTTGAGAACACACAATAGATCCGTTGGGTGCGAGAAATGACCTACTTTATGCATAGTTTATGGAGAAAAAGCCTGTTTCATGAAAGGTATGTATATGACATAATAGACTATATATGACAGTATTGTTACTCATTATGCATAGTATAGTATAGCTATTCTAGTGTACTATCCTTTCATGTAACAGTATCACGTGTAGAATATGTACACTATTGCGCGCCATATACCCTAGCCTAGGATCTATGTACCTATATCTTTCGCTTTCCCCGAAGGGTCATTTTACCGGATCTAGAGACCGCCTGTCTGCGTGTATTTTTCCCCGCCTTTGCGCTCTGTTCGTTGTCCTCTTTCGCCATATAGGTAGATGGCACTCTCGTCTCGACTGCTTTCTCGTTGTCATAAAGTATATCATAAGTGCCATCTGCGTTCACCTTTTTCACTTTCGCTTTGTACTTGATGGCGCGCATCTTCTGCTTCCACCACCATGCGTATACGACGTCCCCTACTTGAAAAGTTTCCTTCCTCGTCTCATCTCTATATCCGGGATCTGCTAGACTTTCATAGTCTTCCTTTCTTCTTTGGAACCATTCCTCCCTTTTCACTCCGGGGAACTTCTCACTAAACAACCACGGCAAGTATGTGAACGTCTCTTCCCCGTCCTTGTCTACATAGTGTACATTGTATGTGTGATAATAACCTTGACTTCGATACTTAGCGGAGACATCCGTTATGCGCCATCGAGCGCCTTCGTCCTCAAACTCGTTCCCAATCAACGCCTTTCTCCAGTGCTGTATTCTCCATTTGCCAAACGGGTCTTCCAATATGTTCTTTATGGTTCTTTCTTTTATCTGTACAGGAGCGCTCGGTTCGACTTCCTCGACAATATCTTCCTCGCTGACACCGTTCAACTTGTTGACTTGTTGTTGCGTCAAATACTCTTCAAACACTCCGTCCTTGTTGGGAAGCACTTTCAGAAGCTCCGACCCCTTGAACATTTTTCTTTTATCGTCAGGCGTCTTGACGTGATTGCCATTCTTGTCCCTGAGGAAATACATATGAAGACCCATTGGATCTTTCCCCATCACTTTATCCACAGTATAAACATCTGCAGAAAATCGAACGACCAGGGACTTGCCGTCGTGAGCTTTGAGTTTTCTTCTGACAGACCGCTGAACAGTGGCTAACTTTATTCGAACACTGTCCCCTACTTCAAATCTTTGTCGTTTGGCTCTGCTTCTCTTTTCCTTGAGCTTCTTTTCCCTTTCCGCGGTTTTGTCTTTCGCCACATGGACCACCTCGTCAAGAATAAGTTTCCTCTCTCTATTGGACTTCCTCATAGCCTCTCCTTGCGCTTTCATATAACTCTCAAACAGTACATCCGAGTACTGTCCTGTGTTTTCGTCTCTGTTGCTGTTCTTGGCCCGCATAAATGTTCCGTTGTTTATGTATTTTTTCCACTCCTTGTTCTTGTTTCGAATGAACTGCGCCCTCATGAGGTTCCTCAATACATTATTCACCGCCTCTACGTGCGGTTGTGGCGAGTGACTGTCCCTGAATATTTGCTTCACCCCCTTGTCTCGCAAGTAAGTCTTGAACTCCCCATCAAACTCTGAACCGCCGTCTGAGAGGACATAGACAGGGTATTCGAGTTGATCCCGCGCTTCCATTTGCGAACGCGTGTCTTCATCGTCTGGGAACCTCAGAGACAAGTTGTGTTTCAATAGTTTTCCGAACGCCTCTTTGGTAGAGCGTGCGTCTGCCTTCTTCAAATAATAGAACCACGAGTAGTTGGTGAAGAGGTCAACCGCGACGAACACATACTCTTTGCCTTCTTTGGAATCATCACTCAGTTTGTTTCTCAGGTTGTACCCCTTCTTGGATATATGCAATAAATCGATGGCTACGTAGTGTAGGGGATACTTTGGGTGCGCCGATCTTGACACCACGCGAGGCTTCCTCTGGAAGAGTTGATACTCCGGTTTGGTCTTGAGAAAGGAAATGACATGGTCCCTTTTTATCCCGAGATAATGTCTGAGGACCAACTGATGGAAGTTGTTCTGTCCCTTGCCTATCGCTTCGTCTGTGCGAAACAACTTCTCTAAATATGTTCGTCTCCGTTTTTGGGCCGTTTCGTCGTCGTCGGAAGGCACTGCCTCCAGATTGAGAGGCGCATAGACAAGTGCATTGTTTCGGACGACGAAGTGATGCGCAAACTTCTGGAGGAACCTGACTCGCTGTCTTCGATCATAGGGTTTAGGAACTACCTTCTTTCCGCTATTCAAGTATATAATAACTTCTTTAATAGAAGCTGCATCCCAGTCATATTGCTGAAGCACATGTAGAGAGATTTCTTTTGAAGGCGGAACTTCTTGTGCTATTGTGGAACTTCTTTTTTTCAATGTGCTATTTTTTTTTATAGTTCGTGGGACTTTTCTCGTTCTATCCGCCATACACTATGACCACATATTTTTATGATGGTTGAGTGCTTCGTCCTGCGATTTGGTGGAAATTTGATCGCGACACCCTTTTTTTGCATGAAAATACCAAATGAGAAATCGGTAGCAAAACTGAGAAATGAGGCGCATTTTTGCATCATGAAAATTGACCTAAACTACTTCACTATAAAGTAATACAAACACATCAATTGATAATGACCAATGATCCCTCAAGAAATTCAATTCCATATAGAATCTTACCTCGACGATTGTAGGTTTTGCCATCGGAAAAATATACCCACTAAAAAGATATACTGCGACATAGAGTGTTACTATATTTATAAACAAAAAGAGCTCTCCTTCTTCCTCAAAACGATGTTACTTTACGCAATCCTGTTTGTTTATGGCAATTGGCTGTTGAAGGTGTCCGGAGCAGTCGTCGTGTTTATCGCTATAGAAACCCTCTTTTAATTTTGGTTTGATTGAAAACGATACCGCGCGTTCATGTATTTTTCATGGTCGTGCTCTACTGACCGTTTGCACCGCACCCCGCAAACAGTGAACATCATATTTTTTATCCGAAATTCTTCCCCATCTTTTATATGATATTCGCGATCGCATTCGTCACACGTCCACATATTGTACTCGCATAATTCGTGTAGCACATCCTTCATGCGGAGCTGGTGCTCGTAGTTGAATATGCGTCGCTGGATTTCCTCCGGAATATATATATATTGGTTTCCTTCATACCGTTCTGTGTAATGTAGTTCATATAGAAAATAAATCTGCCATCTGATTTAATAATGTTGACATATAGTAAATGCCAAAATGCATAAAACACACTACGAAAAAATACACATCTAGGAACTCGCCGCCATTTGTGGCTTCCGAGTGTAAAAATAAAAGACGGAAAGGAAATAATGGGAAATTTTGGATATCAAAGCGCATGTCAAATGGAGTGTATAGATGGTTTCCACTAGCTTCTAAAACCGTGAAGAAACGAAAAATGACTGGAGGTGGAGAGTACGAAGATAATTGGAGACCATACGGATCAGAGGAACAAAAACTTATAAAACATACTGCCCCTAAATTTAAGGTCGGTGATAGGGTAACTACACTCGACAAAGGAGTGCAATATAACGGTACCGTTATAGATATTCCTGAAGATAACACGGTGATTGTTTATGATAACGACTTGAAAGAAAAATACAAGGAAGGTAAATGGTCGCTGGCGAGCAATTGCGAATGTCATGTAGACGACCCACATAGTGGATCAGTTTGGTTTGAGGCGAATAACGAGCGCAAGTTTTTTGTCGCATTTGACAAGCCAGAAGGGCACATAGATTTAATGTTCGAACGAGATTTGAACAAACTTGAAAAGCATACTGCCCCTAAATTTAAGGTCGGCGATAGGGTAACTACACTCGACAAAGGAGTGCAATATAACGGTACCGTTATAGATATTCCTGAAGATAACACGGTGATTGTTTATGATAACGACTTGAAAGAAAAATACAAGGAAGGTAAATGGGCCTTGACGAACGATTGCGAATGTCATGTAGACGACCCACATAGTGGATCAGTTTGGTTTGATGCGGATAACGAGCGCAAGTTTTTTGTCGCATTTGACAAGCCAGAAGGTCACATAGATTTAATGTTTGAACAATCTTTGAACAAATTAGAATAAGGTTTTACAGACCATAAAAATATAATTTAATTAACATAGCGATCATTACATGTTGACCGATATGTTATAACTCCATACATTTTTAATACACATAATTCGACTCGTGGAGAGATTTACCATCCATTTTTTCGTACGTGTACTTCCCCTCCGACGCCAATCCATTAGCCTTTGCACGAACCTGTAGCACCTCCTGTGCCTTGCCTACGTTTTCGTCGTTACCGGCCCACGCCTCCAACACAGACGATTGCAAAGCGCGACCATACGAAAAGGTCAATCGCCAAGGACGCGCACGATCGCACGAATTTATTTCGTTTAGCGCCATGCTTGCCTCCATCTCCGACATACCACCGGACAAAAACACCACACCAGGAACGCTCGCTGGAACCGCCTGCTGTAAAGCCTTGACCGTTAAGTCGCCCATTCGCTTGAAGTCCGCCTCCTCGGTTCTGGATACGCCCGGGCGCACCATATTAGGCTTCAACAGCGTACACTCCAAATCTACATGGTGTCGGACTAATTCCCTATACACTGCGCTTAAAACGTCCACCGCCACATCGTACGCCTTTTCAATAGAATGATCGCCGTCCATCAACACTTCTGGTTCCACAATTGGCACCAACCCGTTATTCTGGCAAATAGACGCGTACCGAGCCAACGACACCGCGTTCTCGTGCATAGCTAAATCTGACGGCAGATTTTTGCTAGTGTCAATCTTCAACACCGCGCGCCATTTCGCGAAGCGAGCACCTGCATCGTAATAGGATTTGCATCGCGCGTCCAAATCGTCCAATCCCTGCGTGACCGTCTCGTCGTCTGTACCGTATAATTCCTTAACCCCCTTGTCCACTTTAATGCCCACCACTATATCCTTATCTAGTAGCGACTGAATCAATAAGGAACCGTCACCCTTTCGGTCCAACAATGTCTCCTCAAAGGTAATCACCCCGCTAATGTGTCTCTCCAAATCGGTTGTAGAAAACAATAAATCGCGATACTTATGTCTGTTTGTATAGGTATTTTCCACTCCTATACTTGAAAATCGCTTTCCGATCGTTCCGCTACTCTCGTCCGCTGCTAAAATACCCTTTCCAGAGGCGCATATCTTCCTCACCGTAGACAATTGTTCCGCTTTATTCATTATATATATTTTGAATATTAAAAGATAGTCTGAAAACTTTTTTTTATTTTTTTTGAATATTCTTCATTGAAAAATCCGAGTTGAACACCTGTTTCTTTTTCATTCTAGAGAAATAGAATTTCGTAAAATTTCAAAAAAAGTGGTTGAGAGCATAAAGGTGTGATTTCCATTTATAAATATTTCATGTGTGAGCATAACTTTTTTTATGTTTTTTTGCGGAAAAGGTTTAGGCGTTTTTTCTGTTGCTATATTAAGCAACAAATGGCAACAATTTTACCGCCGAAAAACGCCGAAAAGTTTTATTGTGAAAAATGTGACTTCAGATGTAGGAAACAAAGTGATTATGATAGACATCTACTCACACGTAAACACAAATTAGCAACAAAATCAACAGAAAAAATGCCAAAAAACGCCGTATATTTTTGTGACTGTGGAAAAAAGTATAAAGATCGTACCGGATTATGGAGACATAAAAAGAAATGTGCTTTTAATAAAGATGAGGAGGAAGAAGTAGAGAGAAAAAAACCGGAGAGTGAGAATGCTTCGTTGGCGAAGGAATTAGTTCCGTTAATAAAAGATTTGATTGTGGATATTATTCCCGTCTTGCAACCGAATCATACGGACAATAGCATGAACAATAATTTCAATATAAACATGTTTTTGAATGAGCAGTGCAAGGATGCTATGAATATATCGGATTTCATAGAGTCTATACAATTATCTTTGGATGACATGAAGAGCTTCAGTAATCAAGGCCAAACGCGAGGTATGACGAACATCCTAATAGATAAATTAAATAATTTGGATATTTTTCATCGTCCTGTTCACTGTAGCGATGCGAGGAAGGAAATCATATACGTAAAGGATGAAGACAAATGGGAGAAAGAAAATAAAGAAAGACCTAAGCTAAAGCATGCGTTGGATGGATTGACGAAAAAGAGTATACAAGCGTTACCCGAGTTCAAATCGGACCCCGATGAATATGTCAAGACGGTTTCGGAGGTATTGAAGGAGCCTCGGGAAGATAAGAAAATAATTTCTGATGTGGCGAAGGAAATGTTGGTGAAATAACTTTTTTATTTTTTTGAATATTTTTCTGGTTTAAGTAAACACAAGAAGAAATGTGAATGATGTTTTTTATACAATTTAAATTATATAAAAAATAGAATACGGTTAAAACAATTAGGCTTTTTTTACCTTCTTGGATTTTCTTGCCTTCTTGGATTTTCTACCTTTTCTTACCTTGCTTGATTTTTTTCCTTTTCTTGCCTTCTTGGACTTTCTTTTTCCTCCTCTATTTTCAATAGCTAATTTATCTGAACTTGGTAATAATTGTTTTAAACCTGGTACTCTTTTAACAGTATCCATAATAAATTGGGTAATTTTGTTATTATTTCTGCCATCTAAGATATAATATGTCCTTCCACCAAATGTACACACCATACCTGTCCCGACTTGAACACTTTTTACAATAAAATTATAAGTAACCGTCATTTCACCTGCAGTTCGTTTTGCTTCTATATATCCAGTTTCTAAACCAGTATCAACTACACACTTTACGACATCTTCTGGACTCCATAAGGTCTGTATTAAAGCAGTGGTCCAGGAACCATCTTGCGGAGTGCATGCTCTTGTTGTTTGTTTTTCTATTTCTGACGATGCCCTTTCCACTAAATTTGATAAGACATTTTTAGCAAGAGTTCCTCCAGTTTTTGTAGGTTCTTTTAATAGACTTAAAAACCCACCCGGGATTTGAATATCATAATTCTCCTGCAATGCATTTAAATTAGAATGTGCAAAATATAGTAATGTTAAACCTATAAAAAGACCCAATATAGAATAAAATAAAGACGAATTTGATAAAAATTTATTTTTTTTTTGTTCAGGAATTTCATAGTCTACTATTTCATTATCTCCTCCTTTTTGGACATTAAGTCTATTTTCATTTGCTTGTGCAGTCATAGTTAAAGAAGCAATTAGTTGTAATAATTCTAATTTCACGGGTTGACTTAAATGACTGATAGATGCAAGTAAAGTCTTTTGTGCATTATTATCTGCATTTTGTTCTAAATTAATTAATTCTTTCAATAATTCTTCATTTGATGCATTTGTTGTTATAACTGGTATATCAAATAATTCTTTACCAAATAATTTCATAGCTTCTTCGGAAATTGTTTGCAATTTATTGAATTCTTTTTGTAATGTAGCAACACTCATTTTATATATATAATACTACTAAATTATTTATCACAATATGAATTGTCTTCAATATCCATTCCGCAATATTCAACATATTTCAAAGCTGTGCATATGTGGCTCTGAATATAAACATTCTTCTGGTTTAAGTAAACACAAGAGGAAATGTCCGAATAAATAATATCGGAAGCGAAGGAGATGTTGGTGACGTCGTAGACACAAAGGAAAATTATCACAAAACGCATCTAAAATATTCTCTGTGTAGTATATCATGCATAGAAGTAAGTTATTTATAAGCAGTGACAGTTTGTCTTCATTAGCAAGTTTAAATAGTCTAGAAAGTATTCGAATAGATTCTCGATCCAGTTCTCGGTCGAATTCTATATCGGATGCGAATTCCAGGTCGAATAGTATTGACAAGAAGGTAAACAATTATACAGAAGAAACCAAATTCATTCCGATTAAAAGGCGTCGCTCTCGCGAGAAATCCTATGACATCGTTGCCCGTTCACCGCAGGTGGAGGACGTATTGAGGAAGCTCAATCTATTTTTAAGAAGGAATTCCAAAGAGACGAACAAGTAGGTTATAAAGTTACAGCCAATTCTTTGTATAGACAATGTGGACCCAAAACATCACCATTTTATGAAAAAGATATTGCTGCTTCTACTACAGCTACAGGAAGATCCATTAACCTATTTCAACTTCAACCCTCAAAAGCATCCTGATGGTATCTCTTCACAAGAGTAGCAATGTTTTCACTCATTTTCTTGTCCCAATCGTACCCAATGATGGCTATAAGAGACAAGTCTTCCACCTTGGTCATGATTTGCCGAAGTTTATCTTGACTACTCACTCCTTTACCCAGTATATTCAAAACAGTAGGTGCGAATTTCTTATATTCATCTGTAATATCTTTTGTCCGTTTTGCCTTTTCCTTCTTTAACTGTTGTTCTTCTATTGACCCGCTGGGTATTCTTGTGGGACTTTCTGTATTGACAATCACTGTGGTTGAAGGTACCGTCGGGGGTTTCGCTTCATCATCAGAGATACCAAGCAGGAACTTTATTATACTTAATGTAATGTGTGGGTTCATTCTTGCAAGAACACCAAGAAAAACGTATGTTCCCAAAGTGAACGTCACGGTTACGGCGAAACATTCCTCAGGAACCTGAAACACGTGTATTGTTTTCTCCATGACATTGGACAAGTCCCCACTCATGAAGTCTTTCCATAGTTCGTACCATGTGAACGGCGGTATTTGTTCCATGTATGTACGAGGAGTGGTTGTGATTATGAGATGAGCTCATTTTTTTTCATTTCATTTTTGTCAGCCGAAATCTGGTTTTGGTCTTTTTGTACTGGCCGTTTGAATGAAAATTCGCAACTCTCGAAAAACTCTCAGAGAAATTGCATCGTTACAATTTCTCCCCGAATATCTTTATAACGTTGGAGGCAAACAACAAGACTACTGAAGCAACAGTAGATAGAAGCAAGTAGATAAGACTAATAGAGTAGTCTTTTTAAAGAGTAAACAACAACTAATTGAGTAGTTTTCGTTTCATACCCATCACGGTTTTTGCAGAGAAGCATTTTCGCGTGACTATTTTGTTTTATTATCGCCAAAAATAAAACCATAGATGCAAAAAAAAATAAAATTCTCTCTACTTTTACTTTAAAATTTATAAATAGAGTAGCATCCAAGTGATATTAATAAATCCTTTATTAATGTAGTAAAGGAACTCTTGTAAAAAGAATTGTATATACTTTAATGGTAGAAACGTTAAAATATATAGAACCAAGAAATGGGTAGCAAAAACGAGAAATGGGTGGTGAAAATCGGGGGTGGGCTTTAAGCCCATTTGGGGTTATATTGTTATATCGAGAAATCGGTAACAAAACTGAGAAATGGGTGGTGAAAATTGGCCGACCTTATTTACGTTTATTCGACCTTTTTCGTTTCGTGGATTGCTTTGCTTTCTTCCGACGTTTTTCCTTACCACGTTTTGAAGACTTGTTTCTTTTATGGGGCGACTTTGATGACTTCACTCTCGTGCGTCTACTTTTTCGCAAAGTCTTTTTCTTACCGCCGTAGTGATTACCGTACAGGTCTGTTTTCCCTTCATAAACGGAATCTAAAACACACCCTGCAGAAAAGAGGTTGTCGGGGCGGTTGTTATAAATGGCTTCCTTTATATGTCCAAACATCGTTTTTCCTGTGAAACCTTTGGAGACTAATTCTATAAGAAGAACGCCCATATTTTTTATAAAATAAATACCCTTTGCTTTGTACATTTGGTATTCAAATACTTGCGCACATAAATTTAGACCATTGACACCGTTCGTAGAGGTTATCGCGGAATAAACAGTTTCATAACTTACCTTTGTTATATATTCGGACATGTCATTTTGACTTATACACAAATGACCCACTCTATTCAATTCTGCATCGATGCTACCGAGAGCAAATTCAAGCACATCAAGAGGGTCGGATTGTCCTCCAAATACATGTGTGATTATATTGTCCCTAAATGCTGTCATATAATTAGTAGCCACCACCCATGTAATTTCTCTTACACTAGCAAGATAGCATATCCAAATCGTAAACGAAATAATAACTAAGATTGCATTTTGAATTGTTTCGGGACTCGTTCGAGGTGTACTCTCCTTCTCACCTCCGACAAAAGTCTTCAATTTCATTTGATCGACATACTTTTTGTCAGGTACGAACGATTTGTCGGATATTTTATTTAATAATAATGCCATACCTTCATTCATTTCTTTCTTTTCGTGCACACTGCAAGAGCTCATATATATAAATGTGTTAATATTTTTCAATTGAAAAAATTACAAATACAATACAAAGTACAAACATAATTTATAGCCAACGCAGATCGTGTCGGCACATGGGGCACGGGAGCACATAATACCCGGAGTCTCGGTCTTTCTCGTCCTCGCGTTCTTTGATTTTGTCCCAGCAACCATAACATAGCTTATTGGAACAGCAGTGGGTTTTCGTCAGCGTGTTCTCACGACATACGCAACATTCATCCGACTTGGTGCAAATGCCATCCTGATCCTGTAACAGCGAACACCAGGTCTCGTTAAATCTCATTTTCTTTTCGTCGGTCGTAAATTGCCCGTTATATTTATCGAATTTTAGGGTGGGTAATACCTCCATTGCTGTACGTAAATATTTTTTCAATACGGTTTTCGTCAAGGTTTTCGCAGTCATTACGGGGGACAGTTTCTTTTTATAGAGACGTTTCGACGCCTCGTCATCGAAATAACAAACCACATCCACTTCGTTGTCACACACAAATCCAGTTCGAACGCTGTCAGAATAGATTTCCAAGTATACGTCACGTGCTTTCACGAACCGCAAATGCACACGGTGAATTTTCATACCATCGATACTCTCTATATCCGGCATGCTAACTTCCATCGTGTCATCTTTTTGTCTCAAATAAGGACTGCATTCACCTTTCGACATCTTTTTTATTTCGCACGCATAGTATTCGGCTATTTCGTTTAACGAACACTCGGTACTCATCTTGGATACTTTTACTCACACTCTTTTACTTTTAAATGTAGAGAGATTTTTACGTGTCAATTTTTTGAGGGAAACTTTATTTAGGAGGGAAACTTTATTTAGGATGGAAACTTTATTTAGGAGGGAAACTTTATTTAGGAGAGAAACTTTATTTAGGATGGAAACCTTATTTAGGAGAGAAACTTTATTTAGGAGGGAAACTTTATTTAGGAGGGAAACTTTATATACTTCATCCATATATTGGAATGACTTATTTCGTCATTTCAACATATACTATATTTTGCACCAATTATCAGGGAAACCTTATTTAGGAGGGAAACCTTATACTTATTTCGTCATTTCAAGATATACTATGTTTTGCACCTATTTTAAATTCGACACACTTACTTGCGACCTTTCTTCACGCGACGAACCTTACGAGTCTTTTTACCCTTCCTACCGCCGAAAAATCGAGACTTGTGACTACCACTTGCACTCACGTTACGCTTTGTATTTCGAGACATATTTGCTTGGTAACCCTCGTACTTCAGCAACAAAGAAAAGTCCTTGATCTTGTTAAACAGACGATGACGATCCTCTTGCGGGTTACTTGACTCGAATTTACTTTTATCCTTCACCAGCTCTTCGATTATATCACGAGCAGCATCCATATTCATTATCGCACCCTCGATTGTTACTGCACTTGCCACCTTGTTACCTACGCTTGACTTCAACCTACTTGCCACTCCACTTGCTGAAGAGGACATCTTGCTTAACGCGCCCAGCGCATTCGACTTCATACTCATATATATATTACTCACATTTTTTTAACACCACAAATTACCATATAACTTTCGATCCAACTCTACACCACTTAACACACTCACACCAAACACCACGCACTTACGAGGACGACCGCGACCACGCGA
>Ga0255758_10003592_pt1 | contig 13668 bp, 8 predicted proteins | sample 011ome_24_FD_179958 | JGI IMG/M metagenome (GOLD analysis project Ga0255758, IMG submission 179958) | Coastal salt marsh microbial communities from the Groves Creek Marsh, Skidaway Island, Georgia - 011513CT metaG (version 2) | ecosystem: Environmental > Aquatic > Marine > Intertidal zone > Salt...
CTAATATGCAAGCTATGTTTGTTCGCGCTTCTGCGTTCAACCAAGACATTGGGGAGTGGAACACGGCGCAAGTGACTGATATGAGAGATATGTTTTATTACGCTTCTGGGTTCAACCAAGACATTGGGAGTTGGACCACAGAGCAAGTGACTGATATGGGATATATGTTTTATTTCGCTTCTGCGTTCAACCACGACATTTCCTCGTGGACCGGATCCGCAGCGACGACGGCGCAAACGAATATGTTTACTTCCGCAACTGCGTTTCAAGCGAAATTTACGTGCACCGACGCCCTGTTCGGTCCGGCGAGTTCGTGTGTATCTATGTCGGACTACACCTTTGAGATTTCTGTCAAGGCGAGTTCGACAATCGGCCTCCACATCAGCGAAGTGGAGTTTGTTGGGGCGCAAGTGAATCCATTCGTTGTTTCTGGGATTGTTCCGGACCGAGGAAACCCCCCAAAAGCTTTGTCAACGTTACTCGACGGAACGGATACTGGAATCGCGTATGACAATCCAGCTGAAGTTGGAACGGTGCCATTTGTCATCCGCGCTCCAACAGATATCACTACTATAAGGATAACGATTCCTCGACCTTTATACGGGCCTGGCTGGAGAATCCTTCGAGATGGCGTGGAAGTCCTGAAAGAAACTGCAAATAGAGGAGGGTCACTCACCCCAAACCCCGTTACGTATACGTATGAATTATAGTTAAAGAGAATATATATATATAACGAAGAAATTACTTATCCGCGTTTTATTGTCCGCTAGGTTCATGAGTGTATAATCACGTCTAAACTAAACTAATCTAGCGGTTGACAAAATCCTGGTCATCTTCGCGTTATCACTATCCCCTCTTCAACGTAAGCTTCATCATCCGTCGTGTCTTCTTCTTCGTTCTCCTCTCCACTACTATTTCTCTTCATCCGATCCTCCAACTCTTGCTCTTTCTGACTCTTTGAGCACTGCGGACATCTCCCCGTCTCCTGCGCACACGGAGGACACAACTTCCGATACCGCAATTTCACCGTCGCTTTAACACAGTTTTGACATTTCTGTACACTCGCGCTTTTTTTGTGCTTGTATTTCCCGTACTTGAATTTCCCTGCGCGGTGGTGAGAGGTCAGTCTTTCTCGTCGTCGTCGTCTTTCTCGTCGTAGAGGGAAACAGAGCGTCGCGAAAGAGAGAGAAGGGAAACTTTTTTCTTGCATAAAACGAAACGAAACGAAAAAACACTTACATTCAATCTTCTCTCGACATCGTTTACAGATGTGCTGCAGCGCTTGATTCTTCAACTGCTGAAGCAATTTTTGCGAACTTTCCGAGGTTTTGAGGTGCAAATCAGCTTTATACGCGACGACGTTTTGGTACTTTGCGCCTTCGCCGGGGATAATTCGGCGGGGAGGCATATGGTTTTGGGGAGGTTTTGTGGTTGGTAGGAGAATTTATTTTTTTCATTTTCGTTTCAAATCCTACGATGAGAAAAGGACGGAGTCAAACCTTCTTTGTCTTCTTCGTCTTTGTCTTCTTTGTCTTCTTTGTCTTCTTCTTCTTCTTCTTCTTCGAACGAAAACGGGGCAAACTGCGCTCTTTTCAGGTTTCTTTTCAACTGACGCAAAAGGAAGTTGGAGTTGTCGAGACCAATTCTTTCGAGCCTTCGCGAAGGTATAGTTTTCGACGCGTTCCATCGAACGTAGCCTTGTTGCAAAACGCGATACTGCGAAGGCGCAGAAATGTGAGCATTCGAGGTTTTGAGTGGCGAAGCGACGCGCACGACTCGCTCGTACGCGCGATTCGAATTCGAATTTTTATCGCCTCGTTTATACACGACCACGCCTCGCGCACATATTTCGTCCATTCCTTCTCTCTGGGCGAGTTTGAAATCAGTCAGCGACTTGGAGGCGGCTTTTAATTTTTCCTTCATTTCGAGCGCGTGTAAACGCGAGCGCTGCGAGCGGCGCTTTTCGTTTTCGAGAAGTTTATTTTTTTCAACGAGTTTCGTCGTGAAGTCGTCTCGCAGAGCGCGAAATTGTAAAGCGCGCTGCGCGTCTTTGCGTTGTTCGATGGAGAGTCGGCGCGCGAAGTCCTTCTCATCCTCGACGCGCGTGATCTTAATTATACCCGATGGTTTAATCGCCTCGTGATAAAGGCGCAACGTTTTTACGTTTACTTCCGCTTCTTTACGTGTTCGTTCGTTTTTCTCGAGGAGAGTTTGGAGTCGGGCTTGATGATTCGCTTCCGATTTCAAACGCTCTGCTGCGCACCGAGCGACTACTTTCTCGCTCTTCGTTCTCTCTCGTTCGAGATTTCGTCTCGTTTCGGTGTGCAGGATCACCTCGCGCTCGTGATTTGATTCGGCGATTCTCTTTGCGCGAGTTTCTCGGTCGAGTATCGTTTGTGCTTTCTGGGACTCCACGTCAAACTGTCGACACTTCTCGCGATACTTCGCCAGTAAAACATTCTTCTCTTTTTGCAAACTTTCCACGAGCTCACCTTTTTCTCTGTTTTCTCGTTGCATCGCTTTTAAAGAGTGCGAGACTTCTGAGCACTTCTCGTTCAGTTTCGCTTTCATCGATTCGAGTTCCTCGCCTTTTCGCTCGTCGTTTTCTTTCGCTCTCTGCTTCGCTACGGCGCGTTCTATTTTGAGAGACTCGAGCTCGTCGCGCAAACTTTGTATCTCTCTCCGCAATTTTCCTTCACGAACATTTGTCGTAAACGGACGACGATGACGATGATGTTCTTCTTGAAGAGTGCAGCGTTGTCGTTGGTCTTCTTTTCGTTCGTTTAGTTCCCTTTGATCGAAACTGCCTTCCTTGCGGTCGAAATTTTTGTCGTCGTCGTCGTCGTTGTCGTCGTCGAACGAATCGTCTTCTTCTCTGTCGCTATTCAACGTGCCGTTAGTGATACTACTGCTAGTACTGCTCCGGCTTGCGTTCGATTCCCGAGGCGTAGTAGAAAGTACAGTCGTCGTCGACGACAACTCCGCGGAATCAATTTCTATGATTTCCTTAGTATGCCCAGGGCACCGCGCAAGAGTTTCCACGCGCATAGCGCGTGTGGCAAAATCAAGCGCAGCGGCAGTCTCGGACGCATGCTCAATTTCCGAAGAGCAGCACACTAGCAGCCACGTCCGGCTTCGTCCATTCAAACTAGAACACAAAATCTTCGTTAAATTGGAATCGCGTACGGGTACGTGAGCGGCGTTACTCGCCAACGCGCGCACGCAATTTCCCAACGCGAGCAGACTTTGATTTATGCGAGTAGCCTCTTTGAATCGAAGTTCTTCGAGAAGAACGCGGTCTTTCTTGTTGACGAGTGGGTATCTTTTGACTTCTTGATGCCGATAGTAATCTTTGTGTTGTCGCTCGGACCCGGCCAAATCGACGACGGTCAAAACACCTTCGCTTTGCTCGACGATTAAAACTGCATCTTTACCGCGACCTCTTTTCTTCCTCTTGATTTTCTTGACTCTTACGTTCAGAACGCAGTGACTTCGGCTCGAGTGTTTATTCATGCGAGTTTCTGCGTATCTCAGGCGTTTTCTGCCTTCGGCGAATTTCTGCAAGAGCATCGAGGCGTTTTCGCATCGCATCCACGTCAAATCTTCAACTTCCCACTCTTCGCCGTGATTGTTATTGATACTGTTATTGTTGTTGTTGTTATTATTATTATTATTATTATTATTATTGTTGTTGTTGCAGACATCGTTCATACGAACGACGTTTTTCGTTCGACTCGTCTTTCCGTTCTTCTCGTTAAAACTCACAGACGCGCTCCTCTTGCTCTTTTCGCTCATTTTCTTCTTGGTCGCGCTATTACCGCCATCTTCCAAATCTTCCAACAAATCGTCCACGATTTCGTTATAAATCTGCATCATCGATATTTCTACGACAAACGTTGTCTTTGTCCGTCGATTCTTTTTCGTCTCCTTCATCACCTTCTTCTTCTTCCCCTCGTTATCAATTCGCAAGAAAAGTTCCACCGCCAGCCGCGGAACGAGTCCGGCGGAGTTGCGCCGTTCTTCTTCTTCTTCTTCTTCTTCTTCTTCTTCTTCATCATCATCATCATCATCCTCTTCTCCCTCTTCTTCTTCCTCTCTTCTCCTGGACGTAAAATCCTTCTCCAAGCCGCCGCCCATCGACGATGTCATTCCCGGAGTATTCAACAAAGCGTACGTCTTCCCGGCTCCGGTTTGCCCGTACGCGATGACGCACGCCTCCTCGCCTCGCATCACGTCCGTCAACGCCGGTTCCCCTATCGCGTCCCACACGTCCCTTTGCGTGGCGTCTTCCCCGAACGCGTGGTCGACGCGAAAGTGACCTCTCGCGGTTTCCACTATGCCAGGGTCGGTTAAAGATGCGCGCGTTTTCTTCTTCGTCTTCTTGTTCTTCTTCGAGTCCTCTTCTTCGTGTTCTTCTTCTTCTTCGCGGTCGCCGTCTTCTCCGCGTATTTTTTTCTCCTTCTGAGGAGACGTGGGAAAAGAGTTTGAAGAAGGTCGAACGCGCGCGTAGGCTAACACGCGCTGCTTTTTCATCATCGTATCGTCGTCTTTTTCTTCTTGTTCTTCTTCTGCGCGTGCGTGTGTATTTATAATAGTGTATAATATAATAGCTTTGAAGACGGGAAAGAGAAAAGCTTTCTCGTCGCAAAAGTGGCTCCTCTTCGTTCGAGAAAGGTGGTAAATGAACACGCGAGGATATGCTGAGAATAAAGAAAGAAAAAGACAAAAATAGATACAAATCGAGGTCAACTCCCCCAGAGGAATTATATTCACTCGTTACGGTGCTCAGAATTAAAATTCTTCAGCACACGTTTTGGTTTTTCTGAATGAAGCGTTTTGAGCCACGAGATGTAGATACAAACGAGTGGACTCTCTTTTGTCAACAACAAAGTATTCCGGATTTTCCGCACAATAACACAAACGCGAATACAAAAAACAGTTCACGTTTAAAGTCACCCGCGCGCAGATATGTTTGCGATGCACTGCTCCTCGAGCGGTTTAGGTGCGTCGCGTTTTTTCCTAGGGGCGCCGTTTTCGAGCATCGCGCGCGTTTTTTTTTTGTGCGCGCGATTTTTGTTCGCAACAACAAAACGAGTAATCTTTTAACCGAAATGTTTCGTTCCTCGTCGTAAACGCGACGGCGCGCGCGTGAAGCGAACGCAAACGCGAGACGAATTTTCGTTCCTTTTATGATTTGGATATTTGTGCTGACAGAATTGTTTTCTCTCGTAACAGCGAAAGGGTCGATGAGTGGCCAGCGCGTCGCGCAATCGAAGAAGCGTTCGGTGAGTGATTTTTGTTCTTCTTTTGGATTAGATATCTCGCTCGTTTCTCTCGGAGAGCGCAAACATATACGTTTTCTTTTCTTTTCTTTTCCGAACGCGGCAGCGTTTGACGCGTTTGACGAGAAGATGAGAGACCCCATCGTCGCTTTTGTCGATGATTCGTTTTGGGTCGGATCGCTAACATTGATTCCTATTATTCTATTATTCACTTTTATGATAACCTCAGTCTGCGCAAAAGAAATGCACCATCATCCGCAACAAGGCTGTCGCGGAACCGCCGACGACGACGGCGGCGACGGGTGCGCGCGTCGTTTCGGACAACATGGAAAACGTCCTCTCTATCATCTTAGGTGGCGGCGCGGGTTCTCGTTTGTACCCGTTGACGAAGAAAAGAGCGAAGCCGGCCGTTCCGTTGGGTGCGAACTACCGTTTGATTGATATCCCGGTGTCCAACTGCATCAACAGCGACATCAACAAGATTTACTGCTTGACGCAATTTAACTCGGCATCTTTGAACAGACACTTGGCGCAAGCTTACAACGCAAACATTGGCTCGTACACGAAGACGGGCTTCGTCGAAGTTTTGGCCGCTCAACAGTCGCCGACGAACAAGACTTGGTTTCAAGGTACCGCGGACGCCGTCAGACAGTACACGTGGCTCTTCAACTCCTCCAAGTGCGACGAATATCTCATTTTGTCCGGCGATCACTTGTATAGAATGGACTATAAGCCGTTTATTATGAAGCACAGAGAAGTTGGCGCAGATATCACGGTATCGGCGGTGCCGATGGATGAAGAAAGAGCGGAAGCGTTTGGTTTGATGAAAATCGACGGTACTGGTAGAATTATTGACTTTGCGGAGAAGCCGAAGGGCGACGCGTTGAAGGCGATGGCTGTAGACACGACCGTCTTAGGTTTGGACGCGGAAAAAGCGAAAGAAATGCCGTACATCGCCTCCATGGGTATCTACGTCTTCTCCGCCAAGGCTATGGAAGATTTGTTGATGAAACACTGCAAAGAACAAAACGACTTTGGCGGTGAAATCATCCCGCACGCGAAGGACATGGGCATGCACGTCCAAGCCTTTTTGTACGATGGGTACTGGGAAGACATTGGAACCATCAAAGCCTTCTACAACGCCAACTTGCAATGCAACAAGGAAAATCCGCAGTTTTCTTTCTACGAAGCTAAGGCGCCGATTTACACTTCGTCTCGATTTTTGCCCCCGACAAAAATTTTGGACAGCGCCGTCACCCAATCGACCATCGGTGATGGTTGCTTCATCGAAAAGTCTACGATTAAGAACGCTATGGTTGGATTACGATCGCACATCTCCGAAGGTTGCGTTATCGAGGACACGTTGTTGATGGGTGCTGACTTTTATGAGAACAAAGCGGTTTGCGCTTCCAAGGACGACTGCTTCATGCCGTTGGGCGTCGGACCGGGTTCTACGATTAAGAACGCCATCGTCGACAAAAACGCGAGAATCGGTGCCAACTGCTCCATCACGAACAAGAATAACGTTGAGACAGACGTAGAGACGGGTAAGGATGCGGGCTGGGTCATCAAGGATTACATCATTGTTATCGAAAAGGATGCGACGATTCCTGACGGCACCGTCATCTAATTCCCAACTACCACCACCACCTCCACCAAACAACCCATTATTAATAAAGCAATAATACGAATCACTACACTTAGCAGCAAAAAGAAATATAAGAGAGGAGAAATGGAAGAAGAAGCACTTGGTTTTTTAAGGAGAAAAGAGAAGAATGTAATAATAAACAAAATGCGAAAATAATCAGGCAAACTTCCCATTTTTCCAATTGTCTCGCACTTCTTATTTATTGAACGCGCTTTCTATGTCGATCAGAATTACCGTCGCATCATCCTTCCCGCCTTTCTTTTTAACGTGCGATATGACTTCAGCGCACGCCCGTCTCGCGCGCTGTCCCCACGAGGACGACGATGCACTCGGAGAGTGTTGCTGATACGATTCAATCAGAAGGGCGTTCGCCACCACCTCCGCCGCGTCTCGATCTTTCACTCTGCCGCATCCGAACGTACCGTCTGTGCTCAAGAGCAAGAATGATTCTTTGCCCTTACTATTATTATTGTTACTACTATTTTTACTCGGAAAGATCTGATCGTCTCGTTTCTCTCTTCTCTTGAATCGAGTCTTTCGAACATCGGGTTCGCAAGAAACGTGCGGCTTACAACTGCGATCCCCAATGGATCTCGTTATTGCGAGCTCGCCGTTGACTCGTGCGATCGAATCGCAGCCACCCCTCGAGCACACAAATTTTTTATCGTTCTCTGTGTTTGTACAACCAGAAATATTCGAAGCACGAGTAGCGGCGGCATTCTTTCCTCTCCCAAGCACTCCGCCGCACGAGGAGAGAAAATAGGTGTTGAATAAATTGCAGGCGCTCTCTCTCCCTTTCGTGTCATAATCATTCGCAGCATTCGCAGCAGCCCTTATAAATCCGCCTCGCGTAATCACCGCATTAGCTTCGCTTGTATTCGATGCGATATGATCTGTAGTTAATGTCTCGGTCAGTAGTTCCAAAGGTTTCGATGCGCAGAAATCCGCCGCGATGATCTTACAATCTCCGAGGTGCGCGATCCACACGGCGTCATCCCAAATTAACGCCATGGCCACGCACGCGCCAGAAGAGTCGCGCTTATTTCGGCTCAAAAAATCTTCATCGCATCGTTTGAACCCGGCTACAATGGCTTCTTTCACCAATTCGTCGAACCCGCTCTCTCCTTCTCCATCCTCTTCTCTTGTTTTGACGTTGACCTCTTCTCCCTCATCCGCGCTCATCTTACAACTCAAACTGCTCATATCCTCAGAAGATGACGACCGACTCGTGTTTACTTTAACGCGCTTCATCTTCATCAACTTATCTCTGGCCTTTTCCGTCGCTTCTGCCATTTGCTCGCACCTATCGGAAAGCTGTTCGAATATCATCTCGTGTAACGACGCCGCGCAATGCGCGGCTGCTCCGGCGCCACCGTGACCGTCAATCACAGAGAACATCCCAATCCGCCGCTTCTCGACGACTTTTACATCCCCCAACGAACGAAACGTTTCGTTCCCGACTCTAACGTTATTATTTTCATTCCTGTTATGATTCTTGCTACCTACTATCGCGCCTACTGTTCCTCCTACATCACCAAAACGCCTTCCTAACATGCCGTTCAACTTCCCGGCGTCAAAAATAGACACCGAGAACGTGTCCTCTCTTTCTTTCCTTCCGAGGCCTTTCTGCGACGCAGCCGCGAACGTCGTCCCTCGACTCGACGCGTCTTCGCTAAATCGAACGCGCGTCGTTTCGCCGCTCCTCGTTGACCGGTCGGTGAGAAACTTATCGGTTAAATGAACCGTATTCTCGAGATCAGTCGGCGAGCCGTACGCCTCGTCCTCGTCCTCGTTGTTCGAGCTACTGCTTCGGTGACTATCGTTCCCGTCTTTAGTATTCGAAGCGTTTTTCTTATCGTTCTTCCCGTCTCCGATCGAGCCGTCGCGCGGCTCCACTCGAATCGTTAAATTCTTCTTCTTGGACAAGTTCATTTTCTTTTGCATCTGTTCAAACTCCAAAAGCATGTCCTCTTCCGTGATTAGTGATAACGTCCGACCCCCCATCATCATCATCGCGGTTTCTTTCTCCTTCTCCTTCTCGTCGTTGTTGTTATTATTATCGTCCTCATCGGGTGTCACCATCTCTTCGGTGTATGATGAAGGAGTTCGTTACCCAAAGACGACTGAATTTGAGGTTGCCTTCCGAACTTTGCGCGGCTTTAAAGGTATATCTCTCTCTCTTCTTTTTATTCTCCTTTTTTCTCCCGAGTGAAATAAATCAGCCTCCTTTAGCTCTTCGAAGAGTGACGATCTCGTTGCGGTTCTTTTCGAGAGAGAGAGAGTTCGAGAGAGAGAAAACGCGCCTGCGTATTCTATATACTTATATTGATTTTCCAATAAGTGTGCCTTTGAAAAGAAAAATTTTCAAACGATGAATTAAAAGCAAAAAATACGACACCGCAGCGGCAGCATCCGCCCCCGGAAACAAAGAGAGGGCAAAAAATACTACTTACCACTCGTAAAAGAAGAACGAAGACGCTCTCGTCGTCTCTGGTTCTCAGCTTCATATCTCTCTCTGTTAAAATTTCGCTCTCTTTTTCTTCTGTGAGCTTCTTCGTTCGTTCGTTATTCGAAGAGTTTTGAGAAAAGAGAGACTCCCTTTTGTGCTTCTTTTTTCCAAGAAGAGGAGCAAAAAATACGACAGAAGAGATACAAAAAACAAACGTTTGAAAAGAAGAATGAAGCCGCCGCAAAAGCAGCAACAACGAGAACGACTGAACACAAAGTCGGACAACAAAAAGAAGCATAAAAAAGGAGGAGGCATAAGCGATCGATCGTTCGCGGAGAAGAACGTGACGATAATTGAAGGGAAAGAAGAGAAGAAGAAGAGAGAAGGAGAAGTGGAAGAGGAAGAGGAGGAAGCGAAAGACTCGATCAAAGCGTGGGAGGAGAAAAACTCGAATCCGGGATGGAACGTGGTGGAATCGAGTTGTCCTCTGAGCGAAGAGCAGGTGCGCGAGGTGGAGGCGTACTTTTTGGCCGGGAAGAAGCGAGGAAGGTTGGTGCCGAAATACGCGCTGTATCTTTTGGACGAGGACGAAGAGGAAGAAGAAGGAGGTGGAGGAAGAGTCGCCCGAGAAAAACACCATTTCGGTTCGAAGAATAAACTCGGCGTGGCGATTCCAGGCGTCGGCGCCAACGTCGTCGATGCGAAGAGACTTATTTTGTCGACAAATGTGTCGCGATCTGTCTTTATGAAACTTTTCGACGAGAAGATTGACGAGAAGATTAAAGTGAGCGACGCGCAGTGCCTGAAGAAAGAAACGAAAGCGCTCGCAAAGTTTCTCGCGAAATCGATCGCAACGGTGGCGATATTGCCACTGGGAAAAAGAATTACCAGAGAAGCGTATCAGAAAATTCAAAAAGAAAACTTTTGCATCGTTAGAGGTTACTCGCAAAAGAACATGAAACACGCGTCGGAACATCACATCGGGCCGAGCGCGCGACGTTCCGAACAGACGCATCCAGTTTGAAGAAGAAGAGAAAAAAGAGAGAGACTTTTATTCTGTTTGTTTACTACTACCAGTAAGTACCACGTAAAAAACTATCACATAGTACATTATTATTATTATTATAAAGCTATACCACGCATCGCTGCGACTTGTTTGACGATGCGGTGATCGATGAACGCCTCCGGCGAGGAGTCCGCATTCTCCGTGGATTGTTGCTGCTGTTGTTGCTCTACGATTTCTCTGGCAAATCGAGCGTAGTCGTCCGCGTCGACGCTGGCGCATTGCATATACGCGAGCAAACCTCTTTGAGGACGAGAGGTCAACGCCGTGACGACGTTTGAAAAGTATTCGAGGTCGGCGGCTAATTGCGCGGCGCCAGGTTCGGATAAGCGGCGAATACTTTTCACGCGCTCGAGAAAGATGGTTGCCGAAGCTTCCGCTACGCGCTCCATCCAAATCGAAGCTAAATCCTCGTCTTCGTCATCGTTACCGAAAATGCCGGCAGATGCTGACGCGGCGGAGCCAACGTCATCGCCAACGACGTTCACGAGCGCTTCAAGACGCGTCGGCAACGACAAGAGGTACTCGCCAGAATTTGTCGCCTTCTCTTGCGGGTACGCTGAAAACGTTGGTAAATCGTGCGCGGTTTGCGCCGCCATTTTCGTCCAAATTTGTTCGTTTTCGATGTTCTCGAGTTCACGGCGCACGCGATGTAACAAGCAATCGCGAACGAGACGTTCGCACGCGTCTCTAAACTGCACAGCCGCGTCCGCGGTTCTCGGGAACACCGAATGCGCCGAGGCGAGGATGCCAGACTTGTCGTTATTTTTGCTGTTATTCCTGGAAAACGAAGACGCGGACGTAGATTCCGCGTACGGTTCCAAATAAATCGCAAGCGTTCGTGAACGCCCGGCATCGAGTCGCGATTGCGTCGAGAAAACAATGTCCACGTGCTTCTTACCACCAATCGCACGAAGTAAGTCCACGTCGGATGTCGCGCCGCCACTATTCGCGAAACTGCTTTCGTTCGCGATTTGCTTCAAAGTGGCAGACGCGCGCGCGTCGAGATCAGCAAACGTTTGCGGTACCGATTTCGTCGCTCGCAACAAACTCAAACTCGCGTCGATGAAATCTTCCGGGTTTTTATTGCTGCTACTACTCGCGCCGCCGATGTTCTTATCTAAACCGATGGCGATGCGCACCGCTTTCAATCTCCCCTCCAACGCTTTCACGAATCGAGTCAACGAATCATCGATGGATTTCACCGCAGCGACAGTTTCTAAACCGCTCGAATATTCTTTGCAACTGACAAAACTTTTCATCGCACTTTTAGAGGCGCTTTTACACGTCTTCTCGATGGCGGCGGAAAAGGCTAAAAAGTCGCCGTCGAAATCATCCGCGTCCACCGTCGAAGTCGCCAACGAAACAATCTCCTCTCGCAACTTGATCGATTCGAGTTTAGGAAAGACTTTTTCAGACTTTACGAACGGAATGAAAACGGTCGATAAAGCTTCGGTAAACTTTTGAACCGCCGCGGCGACTTTCTCGCGCTTCTTTGACTTTTTGTTGTTGGCGAAGTTACTACCGTCGCCTTTCGCGCTGGTACCATCTGTATTCGCATCGTTCGCGGCATCCACATCGCTCGTAAACCGATTTCTGAAATCATCGTCCTCATCGTCAGAAGAAGACATCAAGTAGGATTCGTCCAGCGCGTTTGTAGTGCCGTCGTCTTCTCCGCTCGCAGTTTCTTTCATCGCAGCAGTCACCATTTTACGCACGCACGGCTCTAAAGCCCCGCACAAACGCGTGGCATATCGCGTCGTCGCTATTCTACATCGCATCATGTTCTCTAAATCCGCGCCTATATCCGCGTTATTCTCGCCGTCGTTGTTGTTATTCGTACTATTACTACTAAAGTTCGTATTACTATTCGCTCCGTCTCCGTAATAGCTTCCATAACACAACGTATCCAATCGCTTTTGCATTTTCTTCGCAATCGCGCGGTGTAAACTCGCCACACCTGCCGAAACTAACGTCGCCACATCCTCCGGGAACGTACTTTTTGTCCAATTCACCTCTTTTTCGATTAAGCTGATGACAAAATCGTAAAATTGTGGCAGAAAATTTGCGAAAGCCTCGTTCGCGGCGTCTTCGTCCGTTTTCTTGTCGTTATTACTATTAGTATCGTTCGGCGGACTGTTTTCATTCATCATCAACCCATCGTTATAGGTCTTCTCTTCGAACGCGACCCAAAACTCCATGGCTGGCGAGACCACTCTCGCCTCGGCGTACGCGCCTTCGATACTCTCGTTCTTCCCGATGCTCCTCAACGCGTCCCGGGCGTCTCGAGCAAACTTGATCGAATCTCGACTCCCGCTGCTGCTCACCATAGTAGTACTACTGCTCATATTCACCCCTTTATCCATCTCCAAAGCTCGCAACAAAGCCGGCCTCGCCGCGCTCTCTAACCGACTCTCCAAAACAGCGATCCTATCTCTCCCGTCTGCGAATTCCGGCACGTCGCCGACGATCGCCAACCCTCGCTTCATCCTCACCAACGCATCCGCCATGTTGCTCACGTTCTCCCCATTAAACACCGAATCCACCGAATGCATCAACTCTGCCAACCCTGCTGCCTCGCTCAGCGTATCTCTCGCTCTTTCCATCCTCGATTTCACCTCGTCGATTTTCCTCAACCGCTCGATGCTTTGTTTCGACGGAAACTCCGTCTCGTCCAACGATCGCGAAATATTCTTCACCGTATTCGTCAAACTCTCCACGTTCTCCTCTAAAACTTCAATCTCACCAATCGCGGTTGGAATTCGTTTCACCCCGAGTTGCGATTCGCGTTCCAGTTGTAACGAAATGTCCTCCCCGAGAAGTTGCAAGCGCATTTCCAGCTCCGATAAGAGTCGTTCCAATTCCACGTTTTCGTCGGTGATGTCGTTCGCGTGATGTTGAAGGTGCTTCTTCTTCTCATCGTTGTTAAAACACTGTCGCGCCGCGACGTTCACGTAATGAATCGGATCGAAGCGCGGGTCGTTGAACTCCTCCATTTGTCTTCTTCTTCTTCTTCTTCTTCTTCTGTGATGAGAGAAAACAAACAAACGCAAAGTGTATACTATATAGTAAACAAAACTTCTGCGCAAAACTTCTCTCAAATTCCTTTGTTGTGTGATTCGTTTTTTCTCCCTCGAGTGAAAATGAAAAAATCTTTTCTCTTTTTTTTTTTTTTTTTTTTTTTTGGTTTTTTTTTTTTTTTTTTTAATTTATCAAAAAAACAAAT
>Ga0255758_10003604_pt1 | contig 13650 bp, 10 predicted proteins | sample 011ome_24_FD_179958 | JGI IMG/M metagenome (GOLD analysis project Ga0255758, IMG submission 179958) | Coastal salt marsh microbial communities from the Groves Creek Marsh, Skidaway Island, Georgia - 011513CT metaG (version 2) | ecosystem: Environmental > Aquatic > Marine > Intertidal zone >...
CTTTTCGATCTCCTCCATTACAAAAAATAATCTGATCCTTAGGATATTTTTTTTTTATTTTTTCAAGAGCAAGCGAAGCGCTGCCTCTTTCATCATCTTCAAAACCTAATACTTCATCAACTACACTTAGGTTTGAAATTATGTTAACTCTTTCATTGAATGACATGAAAAACTTTCCTTTTTTCTTAATAAGCCATTCATCGCTATTAACGGCTACAATCAATCGATCTCCTAATAATTTAGCAGATTTAAGATACTCTATATGACCAGAGTGAATTGGATCAAATCCGCCACTGACTACTGCAATTTTAATAACTTTCTCCTATTTCAAGTTGAATAATTATACATAATAGACTCTGAAAAAAGCTTTTATTTAAGGCTGTCTTAAATTATCTATGAGATCTATTACTTCTTTTGAAGGAGGATAAAAAAGCCTTGAGACCAGTATTGAAGTTACAAAATTTATTATCATGCCAATAAACCCTATACCCTCTGGTGAAATTCCAAATATCCAATTTTCTGAATGATTTAAATCTGGATTAATAAATTTAAAATAGACAATATAAATAGAAGTAAACATCAAGCCACTTAGCATTCCTGAAATAGCTCCTTGTTTATTAATAGATTTTGTAAAAATTCCTAAAAAAAGTGCAGGGAAAATCGTTGAAGCTGCTAGACCAAATGCAAAAGCAACAACCTGAGCTACAAAGCCAGGAGGATAAATTCCAAACAATCCCGCAATAAATATTGCAATAGCTGCAGAAAAACGAGCATATAAGAGCTCCTGTTTCTCAGTGATAGTTGGTTTGAATGTTTTTTTTAATAAATCATGTGATATTGAAGAAGAAATTACTAGCAACAATCCTGCAGCAGTGGAGAGCGCTGCAGCAAGACCACCGGCTGCCACCAAAGCAATTACCCACGCTGGTAAATTAGCAATTTCTGGGTTTGCCAGCACCATAATATCTCTATCAATATAAACTTCATTTTCATTAGAGTCTTCGGATATATTTGTAGTTAATCTTTCTCCAGAAAGACCAAATTTGTCTGAAAATTTAGGCCTGCCATCTTTAAATGTGTTTCCAGCTTCATATTTAATAATGCCATCAGCATTTTTATCATTCCAAGCAATTAATCCAACCCCCTCCCAATTTTTAAACCAGGATGGAGCATCTATATATTTTGAATCCTGAACAGAGTCAATAAAATTCATTCTAGCGAACGAGCCAACTGCAGGTGCGGTTGTGTATAACAGCGCAATAAAAACAAGAGCATATCCTGCTGATTTTCTAGCATCACTTACCTTGGGTACAGTAAAAAATCTTACAATTACATGAGGCAAGCCAGCAGTTCCAAACATTAGAGCAGCTGTAATACAAAAGATATCTATATTGCTCTTTACACTCTCAGTGTATGCAGTAAAACCAAGATCTTCTGTTACCTGATCAAGTTTGTCTAATAAATAAGTGTCACTATTTACAAGAGTATCTCCAAACCCAAGCTGTGGAACAGGATTGCCGGTTATCAAAATAGAAATAAAGATTGCAGGCACCAAATAGGCAAAAATTAAAACGCAGTATTGTGCAACTTGAGTATAAGTAATGCCCTTCATACCTCCCAATACAGCATAAAAAAATACTATGACCATTCCAAATATAACTCCTTGATCAATATCTACCTCTAAAAAACGAGAAAATACAATGCCTACTCCTCTCATTTGACCAGCAACATAAGTGAAAGACACAAAAATCAAACACAAAACTGCAACAAGCCTTGCTGTTTTCGAGTAATAACGAGTACCAATAAAGTCTGGTACAGTAAATTGACCAAATTTTCTAAGGTATGGCGCTAGAAGCAGTGCTAATAAAACATAACCACCAGTCCAACCCATTAAATATACAGACCCATCTTTGCCCATAAAAGCAATCAATCCCGCCATTGAAATAAATGATGCAGCAGACATCCAGTCTGCAGCTGTTGCCATCCCATTGGCAATTGGATTTACACCCTTTCCAGCAACATAAAAATCACTAGTTGAACCTGCTCTAGAATATATAGCAATTCCTATATATAGAGCAAAGGATAGTCCCACAAAAAGATAAGTAAGTTCTTGAGTGCTCAATTTTTATCTATTTTCTGTTCAATGATTTTTTTATATTTCTTATCTAGCCTGTTCATTAAATGAACATAAACAAATATTAAGATGACGAATATAAAAATACTGCCCTGCTGAGCAAACCAAAATCCCAGCTTAAATCCACCGATTCGAATTAGGTCTAATTCATCAGACCAAAGGATTCCAAAGCCGAAAGAAACAATGAACCATATGCTCAAAAGAGAAAGTAAAATTTTTAAATTTGATTTCCAGTAAGCGTTAGATAGACGATTACTCAAGTTCAAATCTCTATATTGAAATTAAAGGGTTATTAGTAACTCGCTCTGGAATCTTCTCTGCACCAGGGACTTTTCTTGCAATTAAGAAAGGTTTAAGTGCTTCGATAGCTTTCGGCTCATCATAGTGTCCGATGCTTGGATGAAGATGATGAATAAAATGAAGCTGCATTGAATGATTTAAGAATCTTGGCATCCAGTGAGACCAAAATCGGGTATTTTGATATCTTCCCGATGAAGTTCCAAGGTGCGGATAATAAGAAAAGAACACCGTTGTATAAACTGAGCCTATCTTAGCGGGCAACCACCAAAGTAATAAAGTCTCAAATGGAAAAATAACAACTAAAACTAATGGAGCTGCTTTATAAAGCAGCGCAATTGGAATTGCTTGGTGGAACGAATTCACAAATGCTTTATCATTCTGAAAAACCTCAAGATATTTATCAAATTGCAGTGTTGAGCCATCTAAAACATTTTTTATAACTTGGAGAACAGAAGTATTGTGCGCATTTGCATAGTCAGGATCTTTTTCTGGATCATTGGTATATGCATGATGTTTCATGTGGGTGATCCTTAAAATATGATAAGGAAACTTCAAAGTAACAAGTGTTATGTGGCCAACTAGACCATCAAGCCATCTGAGTTTAGGATTACCTCTGGAATAATTTCCATGCTGAGCCTCATGGGAAGGCAAATAAGCAAAACATGCGCATAGGCTTGCGATTAAGAATCCTGCCCATAAATCTAATAAACCATTTAATACTAATGGCCAAAGAGAAAGCCATATAGCAGCCTGTCCTAACCCTATTAAAATCATTTCCCATTGAAATCTTTGAGAAAAGCTTTTAGCAATAGCTTTTTCTTTCTCAAATGAAAACTCTGCAGCAATTTCTGGTGATTCCTTCAAAGCCAAGCGCCCCTAATCTTGGCAACAAGGCCAATCATTGCCCCTGATCCAAAAGCTAATATCCACGAGAAAGATGAGCCACTTAGCATAGTAAATTGTTCAAGGATTTCATTAAATATGCTTCCAAGAAAAATTAAGCCAAACCAAAACTTACTCCAATTAGAAATGTGATTTAAAAATTTTTCTACCAACATGTCTGCTAATTATGACCTTAAAAGTGATTTTTTGTCACTACTATTTTGCATCAGGGTTTTGCATAATTCCATGCAGCTTAATGTCGAATATAAGTGCAGCATTTGGTGGTATTGTAGGTCTTCCCTCTTCTCCATATGCCAAATCCGGATGAATAAAACCCCTCCAAAAATCTCCCTCTTGCATAAGGGAAATTAGCTTTTGACATCCAGGTATTAATTGTGAAAGCTGAATAGTTAAAGGCTCACCTATCTCAATAGAGCTCCAAAAAACTGATCCGTCAATAAGCGTTCCATGAAAATCAGCAGTAATGGTATCTGATAAATTTGGATGCAATGAAGAATCCTCAAAAGACTCTAATACCATATACTGAAGGCCTGGCTCTACCTCTATCACATCATTATTTAATAAATTTTTTTCTAAAAAAGCTTCTGCCTGATTTAAATTAGCCTCAAAGTCTGGTGCCTGGCTGCAAGCCGAAATTATCAATGTGAATATTATGGAAACTAGGGAAAAATTTTTCAAAATTACAAACCTTAATTGAAAATAATTAATGTATAATTTTATAGATTTCTTGATAATTTTGTTAGTGCAATTTCCCAAATCTGATCAAGGAAATCTATAAATGTTATCCATTTTTGTAGAACATCAAAATTAAAAATTTCATCATTAAGCTGGTACCCTTTTGAAAGAAAACGAATTTGATTTTCATTTAAATTAAAACTTCTGACTAATGATGCAATATCAAAACAAGGATGATTGGTGCTAGAAAATTCCCAGTCAAGAAAATAATATTTTGAGTTCCAGATTAAATTTCCAGGATGTAAATCATTATGAGAAAAAACCATCTTTACTCCATCATCAACTAACTCATTATACAAATCAGATGCTTTCCTAAAGAACATTTCATTTTGACTTTCTTCAAGAAGACTTTCATACAAATTCATAGAATCTTTAAAAATATTTTTTGAGTTTGTAGGTATTGGCAAATTATGAATGCAAGCTAGAGTTCTTCCTAAATCTATTAGAGAAAAAGTATTCGATTTTTCTTGATCAAAAACCGGCTTATTTCCAGTAATATATTTCCAAATCATTATGCCTACTGATGGATCAGAATAAATTAGAGGTGGAGATAAATCCAAATTAGCAATGTTATTTAGAACTATGGCCTCGTTCTTTCGATCAATTGCTAACTCAGAAGCAGTAGGAAGGTCAAATCTGATTACCGCCTTGGTTTGGTTATAAGTGCATTCATAAACATTCGAAATTAGACTTGATGAAAGCTTGCCCTTTAAAGAAAAAGCCCCAGGAATGGATTCAATTTTATTTAGTAGTGATTTCATTGCATGTGTCTAGAATTTTTTTCCAAGATTTGAACCCAAAAAATATTATTACCAAATAAAGTCCAAATAAAAAAGCTGTGGGTAAGAGACCTCTTGATATAAAAAGTAATATTGAAATAGTGTCAATTACAAACCAATAAATCCAATTTTCAATTAATTTTTTTGCCACCATATAAGTTGCAATAACTGCACCCCACGTTACAAATGCATCTAAAAATGGAAGAGCTGCATCGGTATAGGAATGCATAAATAAGCCTGATGAAATTGAAAGAATCAAAACCAAACAAATAGCGTAAAAATGCTTTAATCCACTCCAGGTATTTACAATAAAAAACTTGTTGTTAACTTTGTTCCATTGTGACCAACCATAAAAACCCATAAAAACATAAAAAATCTGCAGATATGCCTCCATATATAGCCCTGCCGACTTCATTATAAAAAAATATAAAATAGAGCTGATAATTCCAGCTGGCCAGCATAAGATATTTTGTCTAACTGCTAATAAAAGATAGAGGATGGCTAGAATAACAGCTATTAATTCCAGCCAATGATTTTGAAAATATTCAAAAATCATATCTTACGCTTAGACCGATATGCCTTGGATCGCCGTGACGCTCATATAATGTGTCTTCAAAGTTTGGAGCTTCATTCCCAAAATAGAAACCTCTGGTTGAATAATATTCATCAAAAATATTTCTTGCCCACAAAGAATAGGTCCAATTATCAATTGCATAATCATAACTAAAATTTGTTAATGCATATGACTGAGATTTATTATTATGGGAATCTGAGTAGTAAAAAGCACTTTTGCCAGTAATGTCTATTGCTAATGATGCTTTGTCTGAAATTAACCAATTTACTCCAAAGGCATAACTTTTTTCAGGGGCATGTGCTTGAGCCCTTCCCTCAAGATCTGGACGAGACTTCCAATTTTTAATTTCAGTTTTTAGCAATCCAACTCTTGCAAAGATGCTTAAATATTCATTAAGTTGAGCATCTAGATTTAATTCAAGTCCAATATTTGTTCCTTCTGCAGCATTCTGAGTAAGAAAGGAGAAAGTGTTGGGATCGGTTGGATCAACTTGAGTGGATATTAGAACTTGTTGATCTGATCGATCAGAGTAAAAAATAACCGAAGAAATATTGATTTTTGAGTCTAATGTTTTTACATTGAGACCAAATTCGTAATTGGTAAGAAACTCAGGATCAAAATACAAATTATTATTTTGAGAATCTGGGTCTAGACCAAGATTGAGATTAAAACCACCTTGATTAAACCCTCTGGCTACACTAAAAAAAATATTCAAGTGATCATTCAAAAAGCTACTAAGTGAGATTTTACCTCCAGACATATTATCTGAAGGGTTGAAAGACTCTCCATATGAATCAAAATACTTTGCTTCATAATCTTCCAATCTTGCACCAAAAGAAAACTTTGTATTCTCACTAATAAAGTAATCAAGATTTCCAAAAAGTGAATAATTTTTGGAGGAAAAATTACTTTTCGAAGAGGACTGGCTTGCGTAAGGTCCAAATGGATCAGAAGGGTCTCCATATATACCGTCATCATTTTTTATATTGATTTCTTTGACATCAAAATAGCTTATGCCTAATACCCATTCCGTATTAAGACCATCATTAAAATTTGCAGAATCTGAAACTAATCGAAATTCCTGACTAAATGTTTCTCTAGCTCTCAATGTTTCAGAATAATAATCATATGTATAAGGAAAATGAGAATTAGCATTACCCCAGTCTGCATCGTAACTTAGCTCAACATCTGTATCGGTGATACTGGTTAGACTTTGGAATTCAAAATTTTTAAATGCATGAAAAAGTTTTATGCCAAATCCATTAGTTTTTTGAGAATCCATCCCTGGTCTATCAGAAAGAGTATTTAAACTCCCATCTATGGTCCAAATGTCAGCAGGATCATTTAAATCTATCTGGGTTATGAGAAGTTTAACTAAAGTTTCGTTACTTATTTTCCAATTAAATTTAAATCTAAAAGTATTTTCATCCTTTTTGGATGTATTAGATTTGCCTAGAAATAAATTCTTTCTGAATCCATCGGAATAATCTTTGCGCAATACAAATCTATAGGTGAGATTATTATTTGATTTTAACGGGCCACCAAATGCAATGCCTGTACTTAAATTTCCAAAATCTCCAAATGTTATCTCACTAGTTCCTTCAAACTCATCAGTCGGTTCTTTTGTTTGAACATAAATTAAGCCTGCCAAAGCATTAGAGCCTATTCTTGATCCCTGAGGCCCCCTATGAACTTCAATTTGATCAACATCAAAGGTGGTTGCAATACCGCCTTGACCTGAATAATCAATATCGTCAATTATGAATCCAACTGCTGAATTGGGAGTTCTTTCATAACCAGACCTCTCACCAATGCCTCTAATTTGAAAATGTCTTGCCCTTGAATCACTAGCAGCAAAATTTAAATTTGGAACTAAGTATGAAAGGTTTTCAAAATGTTTGATGGGTTGCGAGTCTAAAATTTTTGAATCCAGAATCACAATGCTTGAATCCTCTTCAAGAATGCTTGACTCACGCCAATCACCTTTTACAACAATTTCCTCAATATTCTCAGAGAACAAATCAATGCTTAAAGGTATAAAGAGAAGTAAGAAAAAAATATTTATGTTGGTTTTCATGCAATTCCTCCGCCACTATTGTATGGATCAGGTTCAAAGGGTTTCAAAAAAAGATCTCAGGCCAAAATGACCACCCCTTTGCATTATTTTTTATAGTATTAAAACTAATTTAAAAAAGATATAGCTTCTTAAAAAATATTAGATATTCTTAGCGCAATTTTTTCTAATCATCGTTTAAGCTGGTTTTGTATGTCTCCGTGAGCGCCATCACGGACAATAAAGTTAATAATGAGGCAAAAGATATATAAACAGAAACCCAAAAAATACCATGGTTATTCCACAAGAATGCAGCAATGGTTGGCGCAAACGCTCCTCCAAGAATTGCCCCAAATTGATAGCCAAGTGTTGCTCCTGAATATCTAACTTCAGTTGAAAATAACTCTGTAAAAAATGCTGCCTGGGGACCATACATCATGCCTACAAATACAAGCCCAATTGAAATAGCTAAGACTATTAGATAAAAATTACCGGTGTCGACAAGGGGAAATATAACATATGCCCATAAGCCTGTGAGTATTGCTCCAGCCATAAATATTCCTTTTCTTCCGTAACGATCCGAGATGGAAGAAAATATAAATTGACTTGGAACCATAATTGCTGAGGCAATTAATACAGCTGCTAACATGTCATCTCGAGATATTTCGGCACTGGAAACACCATAAGCAAGAAGAAAAGCTATAAGTATATAAAAAGTTACTTGAATTGAAAGAAAGGCCCCAGCCGCCAAAGCGATTCGATTTGGATACTTTCTGATTGCCTCAAGAATTGGTGATTGTGTAATTTGTTGATCTTTTGTATCAATGTTTTGTTTTCTTTGCTGAAGTTCTTGAAATGCTTTAGTGTCTTCAAGGTTCAATTGAATATACATACTAATTCCAATCAAAATAGCGCTTGCAAGAAATGGAATGCGCCATCCCCATGAATAAAAAGATTCCTCAGAAACAAGTGAACTTGTAGTAATGAATGCAAGATTTGCAAGAATAACTCCTATTGGAGCTCCAGCTTGAGCAAAAGCGCCATAAAAACCTCTTTTGTCAGGTGGAGCGCTTTCAGTAACCAGTAACATGGCTCCCCCCCATTGACCGCCAATTGCAAGCCCTTGAACAAAACGTAAGGAGGTAAGTAAAATTGGTGCGGTAACTCCAATCATTGCATAAGTTGGTAAAAGTCCTATGAGGGTAGAAGAAATCCCCATTAATATTAATGCTATTACTAGAGTTTTTTTTCTCCCTATTCTGTCGCCATAATGTCCAAAAATAATTCCTCCAATTGGCCTTGCAATAAAGCCAGCCGCGAAAGTTAGTAAAGATAAGATCAAAGCTGTAGAGGGCGTGGCTTCTCCAAAGAATGCTGTTGGAAATATTAAAGCAGCGGCGGCGCCGTATAGAAAAAAGTCATACCATTCAATACTAGTACCAGCCAATGCAGTAAGAGCAACTTTGCGCATATTTGATTCTGAATGAACTACTTGGGACATGGGCCCAAGATACGATAAATATAAAAAAAAGTAAAAATTTAGTTAGCTTAAAAATTTATAGAGATTATGTTAAGTCTTATATAATAGAACCATGCAAAATATTAATAGAAAAATTTATAGTTTTTTACCCATCATTATTGGACTAATCATTATTGCTGCTTGTAGTAAAAAAGACATAGGCATTCCAGCATCTAAGGAGATTATTCATTTTGATGAATACCATGGGCAAAAAATAAGCGACCCATACAGATGGCTTGAAGATTTTACTAATGATGAAGTGAAAGAATGGGTCAGATTGCAAAATAACTATTCACAAAAGTTTGTAAAAAATAGATTTCAAAAAAGCATTAAACAAGATCTTGAATTAATCTGGACTAGTGAATATGTAAGTACCCCATTTAAAGTGCAAGACAAAATTTTTTATTATTTTAATAATGGAAAATTAGAGCAAAACAGATTAATGATAAGAGACTGTGAATCTTGCCCAGAAAGAATTCTGATTGATCCTAATAATTTTTCAAATGATGGAACTGTTTCTTTGGCATCAGTGAGCGTCAGTCCAAATGCTGAATGGATCGCATTTGCAAAGTCAGATGGGGGTTCAGACTGGAGAACATGGAAAATTATGAATATTACTTCTGGGGAGATCCTTGATGATGAGATTGAATGGTCTAAATTTTCTGGTGCTGAATGGTCTCCTGATTCTAGTGGATTTTTTTACAGAAAATATCTTAAGCCAGACGGAGAAGAATTATTAGATTTAAATAGCAGTCCAAAACTAATGTTTCACGTTATTGGAACCAATCAAATCAATGATCAAATTATAATTTGGAATAAAGATGATCCTTTATTATCAAGTTCCATTGCGGTTTCAGATGATGGTCAATATAAGATTCTATATACAGAAAAAGGGACTGATGAGAAAAACTTAATATCTATAAGTCGATACGAAGATGAAGGATTCATATCTATTATTGATGAATTTGTTGCGAGTTATTCCTTCATAGATTCTGAGGATAACTACTTATGGTTTGTAACCGATCACATGGCTCCAAACAGAAAAGTGGTTCGTTTGGACTTTAATAATTTAAATTTAGGCTTCGAAGAAATAATTTCTGAAACTGCTTCATCTATTAGGAGTGTAGATTTAATCAACCAAAGCTTTGTCATAAATTATTTGAATGATACTTTCTCTAATATTAAATATTTTTCAAAAGATGGTAAAGAAACGGGTTCTCTTGAATTAGAGTCTTTAGGCACAATATCTGGATTGGCTGGAAAAAAAGAAGATGAGAGTATTTTTTACAGCTTTACAAATTTTAAACAGCCAACTCAAATTTATAAATTAAATCTTTTGACTGGTGATTCAGAACTTTTTTGGGAAGAAAATCTAAAAAATTTTGATCCAAATAATTATGAGACAAGATTAGAATTTTTTCCTTCGAAGGATGGAACTCTTATTCCTCTCCACATAACTCATAAGAAAGATTTGCAAATAGATTCAAAGACCCCAGTTTTGCTGTATGGATATGGTGGTTTCAACATTTCAATATTACCAAGATTCTCAAAAAGATATCTTGCCTGGATGAATCAAGGCGGAGTGTTTGCATTGGCAAACCTCAGAGGGGGAGCCGAATACGGCAAGAGCTGGCATGATCAAGGAATGTTGCTAAATAAGCAGAATGTTTTTGATGATTTTGCGTATGCAGCAAAATTTTTACATACCAACAAAATTGGCTCGCCCAAATCTACCTCTATTCAAGGAAGATCAAATGGAGGATTGCTTGTCGGAGCTGTAATGTTGCAAAATCCAGATTTATTTGGTTTTGCAATTCCACAAGTTGGCGTCATGGATATGTTGCGTTTCAATAAATTTACCATTGGCTGGGCTTGGGAATCAGATTATGGGTCACCAGAAAATTTGGATGATTTTAAAAATTTATATGCATATTCTCCGTACCATAATATTCGACCAGGTGTGTGCTATCCACCCACATTAATAACGACATCGGATAGAGATGATAGGGTTGTGCCATCACATTCATATAAATTTGCTGCTAGGCTTCAGAATCTTCAAAGTTGTGATAATGCAATCATGTTGAGAGTTGAAACAAGATCTGGTCATGGAGCAGGAATACCCAGAAATAAATTAATAAATGAAATTGCCGACATATATGGAACCGCATTGAGTTTTACTCAAAAAAACTAGTCTAAAAAATATCAATGCCTGTGTTAATCTATCGATCAATTAATTAGCACCTAATAACTATGAAAAAATTTATTATCTATTTTTTAATACTGATAAATTTTAATTTATCCTCTGATGAAGGTATGTGGGAGCCCTATGAGCTCACAAAACTTCAAAAAGAACTCAAGCAATCTGGATTTTCAAAAGATGTATCTGGTTTGACTGATTTGTTCTCTCATCCAATGAATGCCATAGTAAGTTTAGGCGGCTGTTCTGCTGCATTTGTTTCTACTGATGGGCTAATTGCAACTAATTATCACTGCATTGAAAGCTCTTTCCTTCAATTTAACAGTTCAAAAAATGAAAACCTTTTTGAAACAGGTTTTGTTGCAAAAACAAAAGATGCAGAAAAAAGATCTGCTCCTGGCGCAAGAGTTTATATCACTACCTCAAGTACAGAGATTACAGATGATGTGCTAAAGGGAATATCAGATCAAACAGAAAGTTTAAGACGGTCTGAGTTGATTGAGGAGAATAAAAAAAGAATCATTAAAAATTGTGAGAGCTCTGAAGAAATTGAATGTAGGGTTAGATCTTTTTTTAGCGGCGAGACATACAAGTTAGAAAAAGTTTTAAAAATCAAGGATGTTCGACTTGTTTATGCTCCTCCAGCATATGTTGGTGAATATGGAGGAGAGATAGATAATTGGATGTATCCTCGTCACACCGGCGATTTTGCTTTGCTGAGGGCTTATGTTGGCAAAGATCAATCCATTAAAGAATTCAATAAAGATAATATTCCCTACAAATCAAAATCTTTTCTGAAAATATCTGCAAAGGGAGTCAGTGACGGAGATTTTGTAATGGTTTTAGGTTACCCAGGTAGAACAAATCGATTGCTTACTTTTAATGAAATAAACTGGGATTTAACCACTGGATTCGAAGAATCAATCAAGTATCTACAACGAGGCATTAAATTAATTGATGATCATACAAATGAAGCTGATGGATCAAAATTAAAATATAGAGGAAGAAAAAGCGGATTTGAAAATTACTACAAAAAAATATCTGGCCAAAATAATGGTGCTAAAAATTTTAATCTTTTAGAAATAGAAAAAGAAAATTGGGAGCGATTTTTAAAATTTGCAAATTCAAATGGAAGTAAAATCGAGCTAAGTCTTTTGGAGGAGTTATTAGACCTAATAGATGAATCGTTAAATGAAAACCTGGCAAGAAGATACTATGGTAACTCAACCCTAATTTCTATGGCGCAAAGAATCTATAGAAACGCAGTTGAGCAAGGTAAACCCGATCAAGAAAGAAAGCAGGGTTATCAAGAAAGAGATCAGGAAAGAATAAGAAATGGAATTAAACGAATGGATTATTCGTTTGATAGTAGAGTGGATAAGGCAATCTTTCTAGACAGATTGAGAAGTTACAGTAATTTTGATGCTAAATTTCGAAGACCTGACTATAGTAAAAATTTGTTGCTTGATGATAATTTTGAGCTCACAAAGAAAAAAGTTTCCGAATTGTATTCCTCAAAATTCACAACAGCAGATGCAATGATGAAACTCAAAGATATGAGCTTGGATGAATTAGATTCGTCTAATGACCCTTTAATTGGTTTTGTGAGAAGCATTTATCCTGAAACTTTGGTTTATGAAAAAAAATATGATGAAAGAAGTGCAAGAAGGCAGCTTCTAAAATCGAATTTTATCAAGCTTTTAAGGCAATATTATCAATCAAACAATAAAGAAATTTATGCAGATGCAAATGGGACCTTAAGAGTAACTTATGGAAATGTATCGGGGGTTGAACTTAGAGATGGAGTTTATTACAAACCTTTTACAACTCTTGAAGGCATAGCAGAAAAACATTCTGGTCAAGAGCCATTTAATGTTGGTGATAAATTATTAAACAAGATATCTAAAAAAGATTACGGGACTTATTATTTTGAGCCCATCGACTCGGTACCGGTAAATTTCATATCTACTTTAGATATTACAAATGGTAACTCTGGATCAGCAACAATTAACTCAGATTTTGATTTAGTGGGCTTAGCTTTTGATGGCATGTTAGAAACTATAATTGCGGATTACAAATATATATCCCAGGCAAGGAGTATCTCTGTTGACTCAAGATATCTATTATGGACTCTTGAGAAAGTAGAAGGTGCAGATAATATCCTTAAAGAACTAACAATAGTTAACTAGTTTTTTACTGGCTTTGCTCTATTAATAAATTTGGCTTTTCTGGGCGCTGTTTAAGCAGAAACTCATCATATAGCTTTCCTGTAGCAGTGTATGCATGAAATCTAAAGTTATAACAATATAGCAAAAAATTTAAAGTTTATTGGATCATAAATATGGTGGGTCTGGGTGGACTTGAACCACCGACCTCACCCTTATCAGGGGTGCGCTCTAACCAAGCTGAGCTACAGACCCAATAGATTGGGAAATGCGATTATAAACTAAACATTG
>Ga0255758_10003620_pt1 | contig 13607 bp, 8 predicted proteins | sample 011ome_24_FD_179958 | JGI IMG/M metagenome (GOLD analysis project Ga0255758, IMG submission 179958) | Coastal salt marsh microbial communities from the Groves Creek Marsh, Skidaway Island, Georgia - 011513CT metaG (version 2) | ecosystem: Environmental > Aquatic > Marine > Intertidal zone > Salt...
ATACACGACGGATGGATATGCACCCAATGCGGGAAGCGCGCTCTACGCTGGACCGATAGCGGTCAATGCGACGACTGTGGTTCGCGCACGCTGCTTTGATGCGTCCGGATCCTTGGCCGATTCTCACATCAACACCAATACCTATTTCACGGGCGATGACAGCCACACCATCATGGTGGTTTCTGTTTCCGGAGATGGGCAAGAGGATGGAAACTGGCCAGGAGGCTGGGGAGGAGGTGCCGACGAACCATGCCATGTAGAGTTTTTTCATCCCGACGGCACGTTTTGGTGCGAGGCGTCAGGAGATTCCAACGAGCATGGTAATGACTCCAATGCATACCCACAGAAAGGTTTCGATTACATCACCCGGGACCAAATGGGACACAGTTATGCCATTACGCAGCCGTTGTTTCATGTGAAAGACCGAGATGCATATCAGCGCTTGATTTTTAAAGCTGCAGCAAACGATAATTATCCAAGCTCAGGTGGGGGCCACATACGCGATGCCTATGTCCAAACACTTAGCCATTTGGCCGATCTGAAATTGGATGAACGAACCAATGAAAGTTGCATCGTTTACCTGAATGGCGAGTATTGGGGGGTGTATGAAATCCGCGAAAAAGTAGATGACCTCGACTTCACCACGGAATACTACGATCAACCCCGCCACTTCGTCGATTTCATCAAGACATGGGGTGGAACTTGGGTAGAATACGGTAGCAATGCGGATTGGCAACCGTTCGTCAACTTTGTCACGGGCCAAGACATGACGGATCCCGACAACTACGAATACGTGGAGAGCGTTTACAACGTCATGAGCTTGATTGACTATTATTTGCTCAATTCGTTCACGGTGTGTGCCGACTGGTTGAATTGGAATACGGCGTGGTGGCGTGGTCGTCATCCGGATGGCAGCGGCAAAAAGTGGCGCTATGCGTTATGGGACATGGATAACACGTTCGGTCACGGGGCGAATTACACAGGAATCCCTTCTCAATCGCCCGATGCGGATCCTTGCAACCCCGAGTCATTGAATAACCCCGGGGGACAGGGGCACATTCCCATCTTCAACGCCTTGATGGAAAACGAAGATTTCTGGGCGACGTACATCAACCGTTGGGCTGATTTGAGCAATACACACTTCAGTTGCGAGAACATGCATGCTGTGCTAGATAGCATGATCAACGTCATTGAACCGGAAATGGACCGGCACATCGATCGCTGGGGTGGCAATTATGACGGTTGGGTGGCCAACGTGGACGAAATCCACGATTTCATCGAAGACCGGTGTGCTGAAATGCTCATCAATGGTCTCGAAGATTGTTACGATGTGGAATCCGTTACGCTCACGCTGATCATTGATGGCATGGGCGAGGTGCAAGTGAATTCGGTTGAAATCGGCCCTTACGATGTGCCCATGGATGCCACATACTTTGCCGGGGTGCCCATGGAACTCACTGCATTGGAGACTATGGGTGAAATGTTCTTGTTTTGGGAGGTCGTAGACGGCGACATCAATCTGGTGGACGCTACAAACCCTTACTTAGGCTTTACGCTCAACGGAAACGCGACGTTGGTGGCGTATTTCGCATCGAATGCGGATCCACAAGAGATGACTTTCGTTGTGGACCCACCGGGGGCAGGTGAGATCTATTTGGATGGCCTCGCTTTGGAGGATTATCCTGCGACGGAACTGGTGTCTTATGGTGCCCATGATTTGCAAGCGGTAGGTTTGGACGAATGGCATGTATTCACCGGTTGGTCTTCGACAGGTCCGGATATTTCGCCATCAATGACCGCCAGCTCCGGTAGCATCTCGGTCACAGAATCGGCGACAATTACAGCGCACTTCAACGTGATTGAACATTCCGACTTGCGCGTGCGCGTCGAGCCGCCAAACAAAGGTGTGGTGCGCATTGAGGGTGGCGCCGTTATCGTAACGGATGAGTGGGAAGGCGGCCTTGAAATCGCTGGATTGTTGAATGCCGAAGCTGCCCCTGTCGAGCATTGGGCGTTCGATCGCTGGGAAATTGCAAATTCAGCGCCCAACCCGGGTCCTGCAGCACCCAGTATCACATTGCCGAAGCAAGACCAGGAAGAGATCATTGCGTTTTTCAAGCCCATTGATTTTGCGGTGTACGTTCCAACGGCATTCAGCCCGAACAACGATGGATTGAATGACGCCTTCATGCCGGTTGGAACTTCGTTTGTTACGGAAACGTATCATTTGATTGTCATCAACCGTTGGGGAGAAAAGATCTTTGAATCGTTTGATCCAACGGAGCCTTGGGTGGGCGAACATCAGGGCGGTGACCATTTCGTTCGAGACGGACAATACATGTACCGATTGACGGTGCAATCCGTTCATGAAATGGTGCCGAGAACATACTCAGGCAGTGTGACGGTGGTGCGATAAACCACGGCGGTTCTTCGCAATCATACTTGGCATTGATACATGAAAGCAATTCGCTGGATTTTGACATACGTGGCCGCCATCGCGGGAGGAAGCATCGCGATGATGGCGCTTCATGCGCTGTCTGGGATACTCATCCCCGAAGCGGCGATGGACCTGTTGCCGCAGGGAGATGCAGAAGCTATGAAGTTGCACATTGCACATCTGCCATTTTCGGCAAAAGCCTCCGTGCTGCTATCGCATTGGCTAGGCACAGCATTGGGTGCAGCCATTGCAGCGGCTTTGGCACCGGTCGGTGCAACGTGGCAATCGAAGCCTTCGAGGATCCTCGTCACCCTGCCCGGCTGGGTCATGGGCGTATGGTTTTTGATGGGGGGTATTGCCAATGCAGCGATGATTCCCATGCCCACTTGGATGGTGGTTGCAGATTTAGTCGGGTATATTCCGATAGCCTTTGTGGCTGCACACCTTGTGTTCAGGTTACGGCCTTGAAGCCGCACGCTCCCATCTTCGTTTCATCAAGGTGTTGATGGTTACCGAAGCGATGACAATAGCGATGCCTGCCATTGCCCAAGGATTCAGCCGTTCATCAAACAACATAAGGCCGAACACAAACGCCAAAACGGCTCCGAAGTATTTGAACGGCATGATCACATTGGCTTCGCCTTGATGCAAAGCGTACGTCATGGCAATTTGGGCGACTACACTCAGCAATCCAACAGCCAAGGCCAGCAGCCATTCGTGGCCAACAGGCGCCACCCAAGTAAATGCGGTCCAGCTTCCTGTCACGGGCACTGCGACGAGGTGAAACCAGATCACCACTCCGACTGGGTGGTCCGTTTCCCGGCATTTCATGGTAGCGAGGTAGGCGACAGCGGCAGCCATCGCGCTGATGACCCCGAGAGAAAAGTACAGCCAATTGATGCGCGGGTCGAACCCTTTGACCATCAAAACCCCGGCAAAGGCGGTCCCGAAGAATACCCACTGAAGCGGCTTCATGGAGCGCTGCCCATCGAAATAGCGGGCGAGCAATACCGTGAAAATGGGGGAGAGGTATTGAATGACGGTGGCGCTGGCAATGGGGATGAAGCGAAGTGTGTGAAAGAATGTCGCCAATCCAATGGTCCCGAAAATCCCGCGGATGAGCAACCACTTGCGGTTAACGCCAAATAACGCGTATCCCTTCCACCACAACCATCCGCCAGTTAAAACGAGCGAAATAACGGAACGCAGGAACACCAATTCTTCGGTGGGCAAATGGGCCAGGGCTTTGACACAAAGATTGGCAGCGGTATACAGCACCGTAGCCAAAACCATCCACGCCACGCCAGCGGTCGCCTGGTTGCCGCCCATTACATATTCCGGCGGTACGCTCCGCCAACTTCGAAGAGGGCTTCTGACAGCTGCCCGAGGGTGCAAAATTTCGCGCTGGAAATCAGGGATTCAAAAACATTGGAGCCTGCGATGGCAGCGGATTTTACTGCAGAGATGGCCTCCTGTGCTTCAGCGGCATACCCGGTATGCAGGCGCTCCACTTGGGCGAGTTGTGCTTCTTTTTCCTCCGATTCCGCACGAATCACTTCTCCCGGTGTGAGGGTGGGAGAGCCATTCTTCGCCAAAAAAGTGTTTACACCGATAATCGGGAATTCACCGGTGTGTTTGAGCATCTCATAGTGCAGACTTTCTTCCTGGATGCGCGAGCGTTGGTACATGGTTTCCATCGCTCCGATCACGCCGCCACGCTCGGTAATTCGATCAAACTCGGTCATCACCGCCTCTTCAACCAAATCTGTCAATGCTTCGATGATGAAAGACCCTTGAAGCGGGTTTTCATTTTTCGTGAGGCCCAGCTCTTTGTTGATGATCAGCTGAATCGCCATCGCGCGTCGCACGCTGTGTTCGGTAGGTGTCGTGATCGCCTCATCGTAAGCATTGGTGTGCAAGGAATTGCAGTTGTCGTATATCGCGTACAAGGCTTGGAGCGTGGTGCGGATGTCATTGAAATCAATCTCCTGAGCGTGCAAAGAGCGGCCGGAAGTTTGGATGTGGTATTTGAGCATCTGCGCGCGCGGGGATGCGCCATATTTCTCCCGCATGGCCTTGGACCAAATGCGGCGCGCTACACGCCCGATCACAGCATATTCCGGGTCAATTCCGTTGGAAAAGAAAAAACTGAGGTTGGGGCCAAATTCATTCAAATCCATTCCTCGGCTTAGGTAGTATTCCACGTAAGTGAAGCCGTTGGCTAAGGTGAATGCCAGCTGCGTTATGGGGTTTGCTCCCGCTTCAGCGATGTGGTATCCGCTGATCGATACGCTGTAGAAATTGCGGATGGAGCGTTGGATGAAGGATTCTTGTACATCCCCCATGAGGCGCAAGGCAAATTCGGTAGAGAAGATGCAAGTGTTCTGTGCTTGGTCTTCTTTGAGGATGTCGGCCTGAACGGTTCCGCGAACCTGACTCATCGCTTCCGCCTGCAACTTGGAATATACGTCGGCAGGCAGTACTTCGTCTCCTGTACATCCGAGGAGGAGCAGCCCCAATCCGTTGTGTCCCTCTGGCAGTTCGGACAACCCATAGCGCGGGCGTTCCAACCCTTTATCATCCCATTTGGTTTTCAGTACACGTTCAACATCCGCTTCCAACCCCTGTTTCCGAATGTACTTTTCGCAATGCTGATCCACCGCCGCATTGAGGAAAAAAGCCAGCAAAATAGGCGCGGGGCCGTTGATCGTCATGCTCACACTGGTCGTGGGATCGCACAAGTCGAAACCACTGTACAATTTCTTGGCGTCATCCAAGCAGCAAACGCTCACACCGCTGTTTCCAACTTTCCCATAGATGTCCGGCCGACGGTCCGGGTCGCGCCCATACAGCGTGACGCTATCGAATGCCGTGGAGAGGCGTTTCGCTGGCATGCCGTGAGATACGTAATGGAACCGTTTATTCGTGCGCTCTGGGCCGCCTTCACCAGCAAACATGCGTGCGGGATCCTCGCCTTGCCTTTTGAACGGGTAAATGCCGGAAGTGTAGGGGAAATAACCGGGCAGGTTTTCTTGAAGCGCCCATCGGGTCAAATCCGTCCAGCCTTGCAATCGCGGTACCGCGATTTTTGGGATGTCCTGGTGTGAGAGGCTTTTCGATGTGGTGTTGACGTGAATGTCTTTGCCACGCACTTGGTAAGTGTACACGTCAGATTCATAGCGGGCGCGCAATGCGGGCCACTGCTCGAGCCATTCCAATACCTTGGGATCCAATTCCAGCTGCGTCTGATGGGCTTTCTCTTGAACCGCCTCAACAGCCGACTCTTTCGATGCATCCAAAAGTTCTGTTGCTGTTTGCAAGGCTTGTAACTGCCCAGCTACGCGGGCTTGCCGTTCAACCCAGTCATTGTAATGCCGGATTTGCTCGGCAATCTCGCTGAGGTAGCGGGTACGTTTCGGTGGAATTACGAAAAGCTTCTCGCTTTGTTCCTCGACGTGTTGGACAGCAACTTCCATTTGTGCCGCAGTTCGTTCCGTGAGCAGATTCATCAGCATGCCAAAAAGCTGATTCGTGCCCGGATCGTTGAATTGCGAGGCGATGGTTCCAACAATGGGAAGCTCCTCGTCATTTGCATCCCACAAATCATGGTTGCGCTTGAATTGCTTTCTCACGTCGCGGATGGCATCCAAGGCTCCGCGCTTGTCAAATTTGTTGATGGCGACTACGTCGGCAAAATCCAGCATGTCGATTTTCTCCAACTGCGTCGCGGCCCCAAATTCCGGCGTCATGATGTACAAAGCCACATCGCTGTGGTCCATGATTTCCGTATCGCTCTGGCCAATTCCACTGGTTTCGAGCACAATCAAATCAAATCCTGACACACGCAAGACGTCCAATCCTTCGGCCACATGCTTGCTGAGCGCAAGGTTGGATTGACGGGTTGCCAACGATCGCATGTACACCCGGCCGTTGTTGATCGCGTTCATCCGAATCCGGTCACCCAACAAAGCACCACCGGTTTTTCGCTTGGATGGGTCAACACTGATCAGGCCAATGCGTTTCTCCGGAAAAGCAGCCAGAAATCGCCGCACCAATTCATCTACCATCGAAGACTTGCCGGCACCGCCGGTTCCGGTAATCCCCAGAACAGGAACTTTTGGAATGTCCGGATGAGCCTTTCGAAACGCTTTTCGAAATCCATCGGAATCCAATTCAGCGGCTGTAATGCAACGGGCGATGGCCCTCGCATTTCCTTGATCTAGTTCCGCAAATTCCTCTTCCAATTCATTCGCCGAGGATACCGTTTGGAAATCACACCGCTGGATCAGGTCGTTGATCATGCCTTGCAATCCCATGGCTCGACCATCATCAGGATGGTAAATTCGCTCAATTCCGTAGGCGTGGAGTTCCTCTATTTCCTCGGGTAGAATGGTTCCTCCACCGCCTCCAAAGACCCGGATGTGCCCGGCGCCACGTTCTTCGAGGAGGTCTTTCATATACTTGAAATACTCCATGTGGCCGCCCTGGTATGAAGTCATTGCAATTGCCTGAGCATCTTCCTGAATCGCGCAATTCACGACTTCATCCACACTGCGGTCGTGTCCGAGGTGAATGACCTCGCAACCCGATCGCTGCATGATGCGACGCATGATGTTGATGGCAGCATCGTGACCATCAAATAAGCTGGCAGCAGTGACGATACGAACTTTATGTTGCGGGGTGTAAACGGTTTCTTTTTCCATTGAATTCAACCTGTTGCCTTGCAAAGGTAGGATGTTGAGGACCGTTGCGTGCATGCGTTATTTTCGCAGCATGGAAAACACCGACGAAGGGATTCGCATCAACAAATATTTCACCGTCGTGGGTTTCTGTTCGCGCCGTGCCGCGGACAAACTCATCGATGAGGGCGCCGTCAAAATCAACGGTGTAGTTCCGGAGAAGGGGACCAAGGTGATGCCCGGCGATGAAGTCACCGTTCACGGCAAAAAGGTAGCTGAACCGGAGAAAAAGGAGTGTGTTTACATCGCGTTACACAAGCCCGTGGGCATTGTGTGTACGACGGATACCCGACGCGAAAAGGATAATATTGTGGATTTCATCAATTTCCCAACCCGAATTTTCCCGGTAGGCCGATTGGACAAAATGAGCGAAGGGCTCATCATCATGACGGATGATGGTGAAATCGTCAACCACATTCTGCGGGAGCGGCACGGGCACGAAAAGGAGTACATCGTCACCGTCAATCGTCCATTTGATGATGCATTTGTCAAAACCATGTCCCGTGGGGTGCAGATTTTGGACACCACCACACGTCCTTGCAAAGTGGAGAGGTTATCGCCTACAACATTTCGCATCGTTCTCGTTCAAGGGCTTAACCGACAAATTCGTCGCATGTGCGAGGCTTTAGGACATCGGGTAATTCGACTAAAACGCGTGAGAATCATGGGGTTAGAATTGGATTTGCCGGTTGGAAAATGGCGTCACCTCACCAAAATTGAAGTGGAACAGCTTTGGGGAAAGCCTTGAATGGTGTTCATCTAACTGAATTCCGCTATTTTGCGCTTTCAATTGGGCAAGCAACGTTTAACGATGTCAGCTTGTTCAATCCAAAGACCCTGAATCATTGTTCATGAAACAACTCGTGAATTTCTCACTCCCACACCCCCAGATTTCGCTGCAGCAGGCGAAACAACTTCTCCTGTTTTCTGCACTGTATATCATCTCAGGAACCACAGGTTTTGCTCAAATGACTGGAGTGACCGTTGAAGTGGATACCGCTTTTTATGCACCGACCACGTTCAATGCTGCTGGAGATCCGCTCTATGCTGATTTGGATGGATACGTGACTTATAAACTCTTCGCGGAGTTTACAAATCCCGATGACGAATTGAGTGCGATCTATTCAGATGCCGCCATCTTGGGGACAGAACCTTTCTACATCGATGCACCTTGCGGTTGCTTTAATCCGCCTCTGGGTGATGTTATGCTGGGTGGAGCACAAAATGAAGCGTTGTTCGCTTTTTTCCCTGAAGTGGTCTACGATACGTATTGGACTTTGGGTTTCGCGGAGGGTGAGCAAATGGCATTATCCAATTCTGCCTACAATTCACTTAATATGTGTTCAGAGCAGGAGGATGCGGGATTGATTTTTACCGTAACACCGGAAGCAGCAGGTGATGACTTGCGAATCCAATTCGCTCAGGTCACAACGTGTGGGCCATTCTCCTTTGAGGCGTGTTTCCAAGTTTTTGTCAACGGAAATCAAACTCCCTTCCAAGAATGGTGCATGACAGGGGATGGAGACGGCCCGGAATCGGTGCCAAATCCTTGTGAAACGTACACCCAATCCAATGCCTCAATTGCAGTCACGAATTCCATCGATTGTTTTGGAGACTTAGCCGAAATTGATGTGAACGTCAATGGAGCATCCCCCATGCTTTACGAACTATTCGATGCCTCGGATTCAACATTGATTACCTCGCAAGTGGATGATAATACGTTCGTTGATTTGCCTGAAGGAGAATATTTCGTGGCCATCATGGATGGCAATACATGCCGCGACTCATCGGATGCTTTTGTTTTTGTAGAACCACCTGAGCTCATTGCGAGTTGGGAGTTGCTCGAAGACAATGTGTGTCCTGGTGATTTGACAAGCGTCGTTCAACTTGATTACGTTGGAGGTACAGGTCCTTTCGACATCGTTGCGTTTTCCGCTACGAATACGGGCTCGGCTGAATTCCCGGATGGAAATAACCAATGGGTCGGTCTTGATTGCATCAACGGCAACGGTGAGTGGGAATTTGAAATAACGGACAGCAACGGATGCGATGCTGACACATCCATCACCATTGCGTGTATTGAGCCTTTGGTCTTGGAAGTGACTTCTGAAGACATTACGTGTTTCAGTTACGGTGATGGTATGATTGAAGGGTATATGTCGGGAGGCACCGGAGTGCTGACACTTGCAGGATCGCCGAACTTGGGAACCAACATCTCCGGAGAAGGCACCGTGAACTTTACGGTGACCGACCTGGAAGCAGCGGACTACTTTCTGCAGGTTACGGATGCCAACGGTTGTACGGTTGAGGGTGGAGCTTTAATCAACGAACCCGATCCGGTAACCATTCAATTAACGGTGACCGATCTGCTTTGCGCGGAAGCTTGCGAAGGTGAGGTGAACATTGAAGCCTTCGGTGGTTCTGGTGTGTTCGACTACGAAGTTTCCGATGCCGATGAGAATGCATATGACGAAAATGGGTTGTGCGTGGGCGATTACCTGGCGAACGCCATTGACGAAAATGGATGCGTCGTGCAACAAGCGTTTTCGGTGATGGCACCGGATTCCATTCTATTTGACTTGGTTCTTACGGATGTTTCTTGCAACGGTGAATCCAATGGATCAATCTGCGTAGAAAATGCAACGGGAGGAACGGGTGCGTTGAGCTGGCAGATTGATCCGCCTGCAGGCGCGTTTCAATTCGAACCTTGTTTCGATGTGGTAGCAGGAACGTATGTCGTTACGGTCATGGACGAAGCAGGGTGTGAGGTGAGTTCAGATCCTCAGCTGATCATTGAGCCCGATGCCATTCAGCTCATTTTGACGCCCACCATCATCACTTGCACTTCATATGCGGATGGCATGCTGGAAGTAGAGGGGATTGGTGGAACCGGCGAATTGACCTTGATTCAACCCGAAGAAGCCGCTTTGCCGTACACGATTGAGAACCTCGATGCTGGCCCCATCGGTGTCACGGTTGAGGATGCCAATGGTTGTCTTCTCACAGCTGCGGCGGAAATAGAAGAGCCGGATTCACTTGTCGTTGAGTGGCTGTTTTTGGAAAATGTGGTTTGCGGTGGAGATTGCGACGGAACTGCGATAGTTGATTTTTCTGGCGGAACGGGTTCGGTTCAATTGACATTAAACGGAGCGGAGGATTTCAATTTTGGGGCCTTGTGCGCCGGAGATTACACGGCCACCGTGATTGATGCTAACGGTTGCCAAGATTCGACTGAGTTTGAAATCTTGGAGCCCGACCCCATTGAGGTGCTCATCGATGTCACGGATGTGACCTGCACAGGTATGTTCGATGGCGAGGTGAATATTTTCCCAATCGGAGGGACTGGAGACATCACCTGGGAAGTCCTGGAACAGGGGATCGATTTGCTCAACCTGTATGAAGGCATTTACAACATCACGGCCATCGATTCTACGGGATGTGTTGAAGACACGACGTTTGTTGTTGCGGCAGAAGAGGATACGGATATGCTCATCAACATGCTGAGTTCACCGGTGACTTGCTGGAACGAACAGGACGGTACGGCGACAGCATCGGTGGTTGGCGGGCACCAGCCGATTGAATACTTGTGGAGTGATGAGCTCGCTCAGACCACAGCAACCGCCACAGGGCTTTATGAGGACACGTATTCTGTGGTCGTCACGGATAGCCTCGGTTGCACGTTGACCCGGGTGGTTACGGTGGATCCAACCATCGGTTGCTTTTTCATTGCCGAGGCCATTACGCCCAATGGAGATGGCTACAACGATGAATGGATTGTGGGTGGATTGGAGTTTTTCCCAACAGCGAAGGTGATGGTGTACAATAGATGGGGGCAAGAGCTCTTCCGGTCGATCGGGTACAAGGAACGATGGGATGGTCGATACAACAACGCACCGCTGCCGATGGCCGATTATTATTATGTGATTGAATTTGCTGGGGATCGCGATCCCATCACCGGCACGGTAACCTTGAAATATTGAACGTCATGAGAAATATCAAACTGACATTGTTCTTGGCGACGGCTGCGATGTTCACAGCCACACTTGATGCCAATGCACAGCAGCTTTTTCGCCGCTCTCAATTCATGACAAATCCGTTTCTGAGCAATCCAGCCATCGCTGGAACCCTGCCTGAAACGCCGATTACAATGAGCTATCGCAATCAATGGACGGGTTTTGATGGGGCGCCGGAAACGATGACGTTGAGTGGTCACACGGCGTTACCGAACCGAATAGGCGTGGGCGGCTTGGTGTATTCGGATGACACCGGGGGAGCGATCAAGCGCACAGGAATTGAATTGGGCGGGTCGTACACCATCGATCTGAACAATTACGATGCAGTTTCCTTTGGTTTGAGTTTGATGGCCAACCAATGGTCTTTCGACAACAACCTGGAAGTCTGGGATGTTGAAGATCCTGCACTGCAATACGGGATGGAACAAACTGTTTCGTTGGATGCCCATTTTGGGATGATGGTCTTTAGTGAGGCCTACGCGTTTGGCTTTGCCATACCTCACTTGATTCAAGCTTCATCTGGATTGGAGACCTCGACTGCAGTGATTGGCCCGGATAATGCGCAAGTGCGTCATTTCCGATTCATGGGGCACTACAAATATCAAGTCTCGCGCGATGTCCGATTGGAGCCCTCGGCGTTGGTCCGGGTTACCGAAAGAACGCCTGCGCAATTGGACGTCTATCTCCGGGGATGGTATGCTGACATGGCCTGGGTAAGCTTGGGGTTCCGCACCAATGACGCACTGATTCTGGGTGTTGGCGGTGAGTATGGACCCTTTGGTCTTTCTTACGCTTATGATGTGACCAGTACCGCTGCTCGCTATCTGAGCCCCCACACGCACGAGGTTTCGTTAACCTATTTTGTACCGAGATCGTCGGGCTTCCGTTCAAACTCAATGAATTCGAGTCGTATATTAGATCGTAAACGAATTGTGAAGTAGATCGAAAACCAGCGTATCGCCATGTTAAAGTTGAATTTTAGTGCTCTGTTGTTGAGCTGTTTTCCATTGTTCTCTTTTGCACAATTTTCTCATGTGGAAGTCGAAGAGCTCGACAACGGGGGCGTTGTTGCAGGTCGCACGTATCGCGTTTATGCTGTCATGCAGAGCGAAGGCGATGTCATTGATGCCATATTTGGAGAGGATGGCAAACCATTGGAAATTTCATGCACAAGTGCTTTCTATCAACATCCAAAGGGAGGTGGCATGGCAGCCGAAGTGCAACGTTTTGACATTCAAAATGATGCGACGTTGGCGTTTGATTCCTGGGTGACCATTGGGCTGGAAGACAACTATATGAATTCACTGACGGCTTTCCCACCAAACACGGACTTCTTTGGTGATTTTGAGAAGGGAGGATCGCTCAAGACCAATAACGGTGCTTGGTTCGTACTTCCAGACAAGCGTCAAGCATTTGCCCCGGAAGACAAGCGCATACTCATCGCTCAATTCACGACTACAGGAAAGGTCAGTGGCCTCATCAACATCCACGGTCGCACGAAGGCGATTACCGACATGGAAGGAAATGTGGTCAGTGGAGCGGAATTGATCCAAGCTGAAGGAATTTCATTCACCTGTCCTCAGTAGTCCTAATCAATGGTTTTGAATGGAGTCACGAGGAAGGAACTCCATGGCTGCGCTGTTGATGCAATACCTCAGGCCTGTTGGGCGAGGCCCGTCTTCAAATACGTGACCGAGGTGCCCTTCACATTTCGAACAAAGTAATTCCGTTCGGGGATAACCAAGTTTGTAATCCGTCCGTGTTAAGACTGAACTTTGCTGGAGCACATTGAAAAAGCTTGGCCATCCACTGCCGCTCTCGTATTTCGTTTCGCTGTCGAACAACTGTTGGCCACAGCCAGCACAGCAATACACACCGTCTTCATGGTGGTCCCAAAACGCACCGGTGAACGGTGGTTCGGTCCCGCATTGGCGTAGAATGCGAAACTGCTCATCGGTCAGTTTTTCGCTCCAATCAATCGAGGTCGATACAGCCGATGAAGAAGACGGGTTTTGGGCCGTGCTGCAAGAGATGAAGCATAAAACAGGCAAGGTGAAAAGCAGGATGTTTCTCATTTTCTCAATTTCGGAAGGAGGTGTTTGCGCGTGACTGAATTGCTGGCATCCTGTATATCGAGCGGGCTTCCTTGGAACACGACTTGGCCTCCGTTTTGGCCACCACCAGGCCCCATGTCGATGAGGTAGTCCGCGTGGGCCATCACATCCAAATGGTGCTCGATGACCAGAACCGTATGCCCCATTTCGAGCAAAGCGTTCAATGAAACAAGCAGCTTTTGCACATCGTGAGCGTGAAGTCCGGTTGTCGGTTCGTCAAAAACAAAGAGGGTGTGTTCTTGTCGGTCTCCACGGGACAAAAACGTGGCAAGTTTGATGCGCTGTGCCTCACCGCCGCTCAGGG
>Ga0255758_10003621_pt1 | contig 13605 bp, 8 predicted proteins | sample 011ome_24_FD_179958 | JGI IMG/M metagenome (GOLD analysis project Ga0255758, IMG submission 179958) | Coastal salt marsh microbial communities from the Groves Creek Marsh, Skidaway Island, Georgia - 011513CT metaG (version 2) | ecosystem: Environmental > Aquatic > Marine > Intertidal zone > Salt...
AGAGAATGGACCGGAAAGCAAAGGAGAAAGAACCAAAAACCCTTACATCTCGTCAACCACGACAATGCATGGTATCTGGTAGTTGCTAACTTAGAGATAGACCGAAAGCATAAAATTTACTCCGTGTCTCGAATGTCGAATTTGAAGACTCATGTAATTACTTTTTCAGAGATAAAATTCTCTATTGATAAGTTCATGGAGTATAACTTCGGTATTTTTACAGGGCAAAAATCACACAAAATTAGAGTTCGCTTTGATGCTTTCGCAGCTCCCTACATCCGTGAGAGGAAGTGGAATACTTCTCAAAAGATCAAGAACTTCAAGGATGGCAGTTTAGAATTTTCCATTACTGTGAATGATCTCACTGAAATCAAGGGTTGGATCATGAATTGGGGAAAGCACGCAAAAGTGCTTGGGCCTAAATTTTTAATCGATGAAGTAATAAATGAACTAGAAGTCACCTTAGTAAATTATGGATAATTTAAGCAAAGGACATTATTTGTTCTTTCCGAATTGTATCATTACATCATAAAAACATAATGCCATGAATAAAGAAGAAGATTATTATTGCCAATCTGAACCTGAGACTGAGATCGAAGATTCAGTCACACTTGACTCTGTCAGTGGTGGGAGTTGGTGGTCATTCATCATGGGAGGTCTTTTTGCAAATTGGTTGAAACCTGGAAAAAATCAGCCGGTTTCCTGTCAGGAAATTACCTATGGAAACCAGCCGGATGGCAAAGAAAGAAAACCTTTAATTACCACCCAAGATGAAAAAGATTTTCTCGCTTCGGTATGGCTTTTAGAAAAAGAAATTAAAAAAGCTGAACAAAAGGGGGCTTGGGTGCGATTATACTGTCTACTTCAAACGGTACGACACCTTTGCAATAATAATTGGAAGAAATTCACCGACGGAGACTACCCCTTTCAGGATTTCCTCAATGACAACATTCTATCCTTACTTTATTATGTGTTAGACATGGATCCCGAAACGATTTACTGGCCCAAAATAAGCCAACAAGTAAAAGAGGCTCTTGAGGAGGGTGACTTGAAAGTAGAGTTTGATGATTTTTCATACACCTTCAACGGTAAACCACTTCGTGAAGAACCATGGTCTGAAGACGACTTCAGCAAGTAACTTTAAAAGAGATGGCATTTAATCTTGCTACGGCTACCAAGACCGAAACATTGCTGGATGCATTTCTGGAAGATATCTCCAGCCTGGATCCATTTGAAAAAAAATGGGTGGTAACTAGCGGGAAAGGTATGAGGACATGGATGAAACAGGCAATCGCTTCAAAGAATGGGATTTCCGCGAACCTTTGCTTTCTATCACCGGAGCGGGCGGTTTGGTCATTTGCCAATTTGCCCGAAACAGAAAACTTAATCTCAGGACGCAACCCATTCTCCAAGGAAAGGCTTGCCTGGAAAATCAGGCAGGTATTGCCCGAAATTCATCAGCAAAATCCAGAAACCTTCAAGATGCTCACCCCTTTTATTACCGATGAGGATCCCATTAAAAAAATTCAACTCTGTTGGGAAATTGCCACGGTTTTTGACGAATACCTTCATTATCGACCCGAACTTCTGGAAAAATGGGAAAATGGACAAGACCAGCTAAATTGCCCCGATGAGGTCTGGCAAGCTCCGCTATGGAGGAGAATAAACTGTTTGATGCCCTGTCCTTCTCTCTACAACCTGATTAAGGAAGAAAGTTTTGCACAAACTGCACCCTCCCAGTTATTTCTTTTTTACCTTTCTCCCTTATCCACCGTTCATTTTCAGGCATTTGCAGCCTTTTCTTCCCGAAAGACCTTACACGCTTATTTGCTTCAACCTACGGATCAATATTGGCAGCAAGTCTTATCCAAAAAAGAGCAACTTACCAGGCAAAGTGAAAACCAATCGGACGAAGATATGTATTTGGAGCTGGGCCCCCCCCTGCTCGGCTCACTTGGAAAAAGCTGGCAAAAGCTGATTTTTCAGTTCGAAAACTTGGATAGCTATGACCCTAACTTTCATTCGAAAATCGATAAAAGTTCGCAAACAAATGCTTTGGTCTCCTTGCAAAAACTTCTTCTCGATATGCCAGAACCAAAAGATCTGGAAAGGATAAAGTATCAATCTTGTGATTCCAGTATTCAGGTCCATTCCACGCATGGACCACTTCGGGAAATTCAAATTCTGTACGATTTTATCCTTGATCAATTTAATCAGGATCCGGATTTAAAACCCAATCAAATTTTGGTTTTGTGCCCGAACCTCCAAAAGTACTCGGCTCTGGTGGAAGCGATCTTCGATAATCCAGAGGAAAAAACCAAAAGAATTCCCTACGGATTGTGTGACCGGCAATGGCGGAGTGAAAGCCGGGTCATCGATACATTTTATCACCTTTTAGAATTTGCGGAAAGCAGGGCTACCGCACGGGATTTCTTTACCCTAATCAGTAGACCTGCCATCCGGGAAAAGTTTGATTTGGAAGCCGAGGATCTTGAAATTATCAGGTGGTGGATTGAACAGAATCAAATTGCTTGGGGTTTTGACCTCGAACATAAAGACTTCCTTTCTCTTCCTGCATTTGAGGAGAACACCTGGCAAAATGGAATCGATCGTATGCTCCTGGGATTTTTGGCCGGGAAATTCGCGATACAGGGTTTTGAAAAATTATCTCCCTTCGACGAGATCGAAGGGGAAAAAGTGGAAATCCTCTCAAAATTCATCGAAATCGTAGATTTTCTTAATCTCTTACATCAGAAATGTACCCAAAAACGAACGCCAAATGCATGGCAGAAAATATTAGAGGAATTTTGTATCAAGCCTTTTTTCAAGGAAGACGACAAATCACATCGGGATCTGGTGGAGATCCGAAAATCTCTAAGCTTTTTGACCAACGAAACCGAGGGTAACGATGATGCTGAACCACTTGCGGTCATTCGCCTACACCTGGAAAGAACCCTGAGCGAAAAATCCTTGTTTTCCAGGCATCTCACATATGGCGTAACCTTTGCCAGCCTTAGATCGGCTCGTGGAATCCCAGCCAAAGTAATCTGCTTACTGGGAATGAATGGCGGAGAGTTCCCGGTCTCGCAGACCGCTCCGAGCTTTGATCTTTGCAAGACTAGACCAAAGTATACCGACCGAAATCAAACTGAAGAGGACCGATTACTGGTGATGGAGGCAATCCTTTGCACCCGAAAATGCTTCTACCTCAGCTTCCAAGGTCAGTCCAATACAAATAATGACAGCATTCCCCCATCAGTTGTCGTGGAAGAAATCATCGAGCAACTGGATGACTTACTTGATTTTAGCTTAGAAAATCATATCAAAAATGCAAAGGATGCCTTCTTGACCCAGCATCCACTCCAAGCCTTCAGTAAACATCTTTTCAAAGTTTTTGGAGAAGAAGAAAATCAAAACCACTTTTTCTCGCCAGATGGTTCCCGAAGCTTTTCCATTACCTCCTGTAAAGGTGCGATTGCTCTGGCCGAAGAACAAAAAAGAGGGAAGCCATTTTGCCCTGAACCGATCGTGGAGGAAAAACAGGATCATTCAAAAATTCGCCTGCTTGATATCGCCTACTTTTGGAGAAATCCGAGCGCCTTTTTTCTGGAACATAGCCTACAGGTTTCCACTCAGGAAGTAAGTTCCCTGCTTCCGGAAAACGAACGCTTGAGTGATTGTCCATGGCAAGATAGTTCGATCAAAAGAAGTTTGATCGAACAATTTCTGGATGAGAAGGATTTAGCAGATTCTTACGAGGAATTACGAAGGGAGAATCTTTTACCAACCGGCCAAATTGGCAGAGCGTTGCATACCTCAATGATTGCGGAACTCTCCACCATGTTTCGGCGGACCTATCCAAATTTCAAACAAAGAATACCAAAATTTTCCATGGTAGGATTCCTTCAGGGAATTGAAATCAAGGGAGAAATTGGACCCTTTTTTGAAGATACCTATTTTTCGTTTCAAAGTTCCAAGCTGAAAGGAAAGAATTGCATGGAGGGCTTCATTCTTCACCTTTTCCACAATTTATACGGACCCGCTCCCGGGAAATCCAAGACCGTGGTTGCTGGGATTGATAAAAGTATTTCCTTCGCTCCGGTTTCACTAAACCGTGGAGAGGAGATTTTGGCTCAGTTACTGGAATTTTACTTCAAGGGCCTTGCCGAGCCACTCCCATTCTTTCCAAACGCTGCACTGGCATGGCTTGAACAAACCATTAAGCATGAGACGACAAAGAAAAGAAAAAATGCATCTGAGCCCATTGATTGTGCCCGGAAGGAATGGGAGAATAACCTGGGAGGTGAAGGGAATGAATTTGCCACTGAATTGATCTATTCCAAGGATCCATGGGAACTGCCCGGGACCATTGAATTAAATGAAAAGGTCATGGATTTCATACACGAATTGGGAGAATTCGTCTTGTGAAGAAGCCTGAGATATTTGAAGCTGATCGTACCGTGCTTACAGTCGGTGAAACTTTGATCGAGGCAAATGCAGGTACAGGTAAGACCTACACCTTATGCAAAATCGTGGAAAGGCTGATCATGGATCACGGCATTCCCATTGAGCGGATTCTTGCGGTCACCTTTACCAATGCTGCCGCCCAAGAACTAAAGGATCGGATTCGAAAAAACCTCCAGGAAACAAAAAGTAAATTACAGCCAGGGCAAACCAAGGAAAAAGCCCTCCTCAATCGGGCATTGGGTAATTTTGACGATGCCCGACTCTACACCCTTCATGCTTTTTGCAAACGACTCCTTTCCGAGTTCTCATTTGAATGTGGAGTACGACCAGATTCGGAATTAATTACAGATCAAAGCCAAATGCTTAAGCAAGTGGTACAAGATTTTCGGCGATCTTATTTTTCCGAGGCTTCCCCTTTCATCGCCGCACTTTCGATGACTGGAAAACTTACGGAAACAGAACTTGAAAAATACTTCGAGGATAAGGAACGGGATTCAGACCCTGAGGAGAAGGATCAAGATGCAAATCCAGAGACCAGTGCGGAGAAAAACCTGGAACTTTATTTTGCCCTAGTGGATTCCTGGCACCTTGAAAGAAAAGCGATTCAAGAATTTCTCAATGACGGGGCTAAAAATGGATATAAGGCAAGAAATGCTTTCGATCAACTGGACCGGCTATTCAAGCAGGAACAAGAACCTTTATGTTTTGGAAGAAGCAATGAAGGTGAATTGGGAAAGGACAATAAAATCTCCAGCCGTATTCCGGAATTTAAACTGATTAAATTAATTCGACGGGTATTGAAGGAAGAAATTGAGCCCAAAGAAGGGGCTCCGGTCCAACGTCCAAGTTTTTTCGACTCGGCTTTACACTTCTGCTCTCAGTGCGACTTACTGGAAAAAATGATTCTTTTCCTTTTTGAGAAGTTTACTGAGATTGAACTCATAAAACTAAAATCCCGCTTAAACCTCAGAACGTTCGACGACCTCCAGCAACTCGTCGCTGAGGGATTGGATAGTGAACAGGGCAATGCCTTGGCTAATAAAGTCTTTTCTCAATATGACGCTGCACTCGTTGATGAATTTCAGGATACCGATCCATTGCAATTTGATATTTTACGCAAGTTATTTTCTCCGCAGGATGATAAGGAACCAAAAAGAATATTTTATATTGGTGACCCCAAACAATCGATTTATAAGTTCAGAGGGGCGGATCTAAATAATTATTTAAAAATCAAAGCTGACTTGAGCTCAGAAAATATCCGCTCTTTGACCACCAACTATCGAACACATCCCAAGCTTGTTCAAGCGACGAATGAATTTCTAACCTTGAACCTGCAGGAAGAATGCGGTGAAAGTGACGAAAATCATTTATTTTTTGATAAGCGGATTTTCTTTATTAAATCCGAAGGGAATGAACTGAAGGAAAAAGGAAAAAAATTTGATCGTACGACCGGTGATCTGTCACCCGCCCCTTTTAACCTTCGCTACCTTCCAAAAATTCATGAAAAAGAAAACCAGAAGGAATTCGAAAAAAGGATACTAAAAGATATTACCAAGGAAGTTCTATCCTTACTCGACTTTGAGAAAAAGACCTTGATTGGGACTGAGCGAATTAAGGGGTCTGACATTGCCATACTTTGCCGTGATAACAAGGAAGCTGATTTGATTCAAAAAAAGTTTTCGGATCATCAAATTCCAAGTGTTTTGCTTGCAACCCGTTCCATTTTCAAAACCGTGGAGGCGAAACACTTTAAGTATTTGATGGAAGCGTTGATCAATCCATTTGAAGTCAGGAATATCAAAAAAGTTCTAGTGCTTCCACTTTTTGGTTTGGATGCCAAGGAAGTGAATCAACTGATGAAAGAGCCAAAGTTGTGGGATTATTGGGCAAATATGTTCTTTGAATGGTCAGAATTATGGAAAAAGAGAGGGTTCAGCTTTGCCCTTCAAAGCATTCTGAAAGAGGATATCAAATCACAAGAGAAACAAGGGGGACCGATTCCCGAAAAAATCCTCTGCGAAATAGGTGGGGAAAGAAGGTTGACCAATTATTTGCATTTAGGCGAAGTTTTATACTTGGCGGAACAGAATATTTCCTCTTTCCCGAGAAACTTGTATCTCTGGTTCGTTCAACAAATGGAATCAAGTTTAAATGAAGAAGAATCTCATGCCCGGCTTGAATCCGATGAGGAAGCCGTGAAGATTTTGACTGTCCATAAGTCAAAAGGTCTGGAATTCCCAATCACATTCATTCCCTTTTCTTGGAAAACTCACAAACAAGACAAAGAAAAAGAAAGCCAACAGGAGAATATGCGTCTCTTGTATGTTGCCCTAACTCGTGCTTCCTCCAGGGTCTATCTCTACTTACGCGAACCAAATAAACAATTTGGAAATTGTGCACTTCGCAGGTGTTTATCGCTTGATCCGCTTCCCTCCCTGGAAGTGGCGAAATCCAAGTCTCAGTATTTTGATGTAACGGAGGTTTTGGATCCCTCTCTTGAGACTTCTTACAGCAAACCTGCCCATAACACTCCCCTTTCACCTCTGAATTTCAACGGGGTGATTCCGTCTGGAAAAATCAGCAGTTCCTTTTCCAATAAAGTCAGGGGGGTTGAAAAGGAGAAGGATTTTGACGAAAATCTCCCACAAAGAAAAGTAATCCCCATCAAAGACCGAACTGGGCCCCACTCTTTTCCTGCGGGTACCAAGGCAGGTAATTTCTTTCATGAGGTTTTTGAGAACATCAATTTCTCAGCAGATAATGTTAAGGAAATCATCTCCCGCCTGCTCCCCGTCCATGGATTACATGAAAGCAATCAGGAGACTGCAGAAGAAATTGTCACCTCTACCCTGCAGGCAAACCTTGATAAGCATCAAGGGGAAAGCCTCCAGCTTTGTGATCTGACCCATAAAGACCGAATCGAAGAGATGGAATTTCATCTTCTATCATCGGATTTTGATTTTCAAGAACTGGGTCATCGCTTGCTTGAGGTGGAACCGGGAAATTCCTTCGCGAAATACCTCATGGAAAAAAAGGTACAGTCCGAAAAGACAAGTGAACTGCAATACTTCAAGGGTTTTATCGATCTTACTTTCAAGTACAACCAGAAGTTTTTTATACTGGACTGGAAATCTAACTTGCTCGAAGGCAACCAAGATGCTTTCTCCTCCCCCAAGCTTTTTCATGAAATGAAAGAAGCAGACTATCTGCTCCAGTATCATCTCTACACCTTGGCTCTCCACCGCTTTCTTTCCCAATCAAATAATTGGGATTATGACTATGATCATTGCTTTGGTGGAGTATATTACCTATTCATCCGAGGGATGTGCCAAGGAAACAATCCTGATGATGGTATCTTCTTCGATCGCCCTTCAAAATCAATCATTCAAGCAATGGATCACTTTCTTGCTCTTTGAAAATGAAGGACTCAACCATAACCAAATCGAAGCTTCCCAACCAGATTTTGGATTTCTTCAAGAGGTACAAACCCGATGCTGAATTGGATGGGGTTCTGCCCATGATTGAGTCGCTCCATACCAGGTTACTCGAAGGTCATTCTTCGCTTCTCCTTGAACATTCCACCAAGGAAATTCAAACCCTTGTGGAAAATGAGCTTCTTGGTGGCCCCGAAGAGAGCAGGCCTATGGTATGGACCCCAAGTGGTGATCTTTATTTCAAAAGATATTTTGAATACGAGCTTTCAATTGCCAAAAAACTGAGAGAATGGGCTCTCGCAACGCAGCATCACCAAATTTCAGATTTCTCACTTCTTGAAAATTTGCTTTCCAATGATCCCGATCAATTAAGGGCGGCAAAATTAGCCATCGAAAGTAAATTTTCCGTAATTACGGGTGGTCCCGGAACCGGTAAAACTTTTTTGCTGGTTTCCATTCTTCATGCGCTCTTAGAAACGGATCCGAGCCTGAAGATTTCCTTGGCTGCCCCCACTGGGAAAGCGGCCCAAAGAATGACCGAGTCCATTCTGCTTAACCTTCATAACCTAAATCTTGGAGAAGAAGAAAAGAAAAGATTTCCCCAAGAGGCTTCCACCATTCACCGTCTCCTTCAACCCCTACCCCCATCCATCCACTTCCGAAAGAATCAAAAAAATCCACTGGAAGCAGATTTCCTGATTGTCGACGAAGCATCGATGATTGATCTTCCTTTGATGGCAAAATTGCTCGATGCAATTCCGAATCATTGTAGCCTGATTTTAATCGGCGACGTCGACCAGCTCGCACCCGTGGAAGCCGGGGCTCCCTTTGCCTCGATTGTTCGACATTTCTTATTGCCGGATCAACCCCAACTCGTCGCCAAGTTATCAACCAATCGAAGGTTCGGTGCCGACAGTTCGATTCATCGACTTTGTAATGCCATATCTTCGGGTGACTCAGATGCAGTGGAAATTCTAATCAAGGAAAAAGAAAACCCAGACTTTGAATTTTCTGCCCAATGGGATTTTAAAAAAATCGATCAGATCATTCTCAATGGATATTCTGAACTTGCTGGTGCCAAGACCCCCGAGGATGCCCACCAAGCCTTCTTACGGTTTCAAATTCTCTGCCCTACCCATCGGGGAGAACGTGGAGTCATTGCGATGAATGAAAGATGTCGTAAAATCCTCGCAAATCAGGAAGCAGGATATTTCACCGGTCTACCCATCATCATCAAACAAAATGATTACGGCTCTGGTTTGTTTAACGGGGATATTGGAATTTTTCTTTCATCTCAAGAAGACGAATATGAATTATCGGTATGGTTCGCAGATGGGAATGGTTCCTATCGGCAATTTTCCCCGGCACGACTTCCTCCATTTGACTTGGCTTATGCCATGACTATCCACCGGAGCCAAGGCTCGGAATACGAAGAAGTGATGATCGCATTACCGGTCGTAAACTCCGAAATCTTATCCAGGCATTTACTTTATGTCGCTTGCAGTAGAGCAAAGAAAAGAGTTGGCATTCACGGCTCGGAACAAATTTTCCTGGAAACTGTTGGTAAGTCCACTGAATATTCTCAAAGTCTTGAAAATCGATTGCTCGAACTAAGTTAGGTAAAAAACGAAATCGATTGACTTCACTAATGAATTCTTAATTCAATAACAAACAGTCTGTTGTTTCAACTAACAGCCTTACCCCTCACTAATCAAAACATAACATTTTGCTATGTCTACTTACGGAACCAAACTTACTTCAGATAAACTCAAGGTTTTCTTGGAACATGTCTTTACCGAAAATGACAAACATGATGGGCCCGGTACTCCCATTTGCGTATGGGGCTCTCATGGGCTGGGTAAAACTCATATTGCTAAAGCATTCGCAAAAGATCGAGGGTGGCAATTTCGTGACATTCCCGTGGCTCAATTTGAAGAAATGGGAGATCTTCACGGTATGCCGGAAAGAGTTGATCCAACCAAGGATGAACCGAATAGTGGGGATGAATATACCTATTTTTATCCCCCGGAATGGGTGCCCAAAGAGGAGGGACCTGGCCTGATTCTACTGGACGATTTTAATCGTGCCGATGACCGCATTCTTCGTGGCATCATGCAACTTCTGCAAAACTTTGAGCTAACCTCCTGGAAATTACCCTCCAAGTGGCAAATCGTCTGTACTGCAAACCCAGAGGGTGGCGATTATTCGGTAACTCCTCTGGATGATGCCATGCTCACCCGCATGATCCATGTTACTCTTACTTTTGATGCCAAGGAATGGGCAACATGGGCAGATTCCGCAGGGATCGACAAGCGAGGAATCTCATTCATTCTCAACCGCCCCGAAACCGTGACTTTCAAAAGAACCACACCCCGGACTCTGGAGCAGTTCTTTCGTCAAATTGAGAATATCAAGGACCTGGAGAAAGAACTCGATCTTATTCAAATTCTGGGTATGGGAACCTTGGACGATGTCACAGTCGGGGACTTTATTAATTTCATTAAGGACGATTTAACTCAACTTATTGATCCCGAAGAAATCCTCGGAGCCGATGATTTTACAATCATTGACCAAAGGCTTAAAGAAATCGGTACCGATCAAAAAGGACAAAAAAGAATTGACCGACTTTCCACGGTTTGCACCCGCTTATTTATTTATCTTAGCCGGGATGGATATAAACCGGGTAGCACGGATCAAGAAAATCTTTGCTCGTTTTTGAAATCGGATAAAATACCCAAGGACTTGGTTGCTGGCCTCGCCATGGATATCAGCAAGGAAGCTTCTGAGGAGGTGAGGGAGATGATCAGGAATGATCACCAAGTCGCCGAGATGCTTCTCGACAGCATGTAGGAAGATGTCCGCTCAACAAGCGGAAGAAGAACTTTCAAGGGCCATCATCAAGCTGATGCTTGAAGAACCCTTTTATGCTCATTTTCTCGGGCAGGTCTCTAGGATCATTACCGATGAGGTGCCGACTGCTGCGGTAGGAATTCGTAATGATACCCTTTGCCTCTTTGTGAATCCCAACTTTTTCCTCAACTCTCTGAAATCCATTGAGGAACGAATCGCCATTCTAAAACACGAAGTTTTACACCTCGTATTTTATCATCTCTACCGCTTTATCGGAGAAAAAACTGCCAACAATGCCTTGATCAACAACCTCGCCGCCGACCTTGTGGTGAACCAATATGTCGATCCCTGGCCGCTACCCGAAGGAGTGGTTCTGCTGGATACCTTTCCACAATTGCAATTGGAACCCTGGAAAACAGTTGAGTATTACTATGAAAAACTCATTGAAGCCAAGGAGGCAGCCGACGGAAAAATCGAAGACTTAAGCCGGCAAATGGGAGATAATGAGGAAGAAAGAGATGGTGAAGGGCAAGTGGAAGACAATAATTCTCAGGAACGGTTGAAGCAGGAAATTGAGGAATGGCAACGCACCAAGGACATTCTGGATGGACAGGAAGATACCGGTATCTGGACCGATGATCACTCCAAATGGTCAGACAATCCATTGGATGAAATTACCCGTCAACAAATTGATAATATGGTGAACAAGTCCAAGGAAAGGATGCGTCCTGAGGACTGGAAGGATGCACCAGGCTGGCTCAAAGATCATATTGATGAAATCGAAGCACGTCGAAAACCAAAGGTGGATTGGAGACGAACCCTGCGGATATTCGCCAACAATTCCAGCCGTACCAAAATAAAAGGAACCATGAAGAGGTTCAGCAAGCGCTTTGGTGCTCCCAATCCCGGTATTCGCATCAAAAAATTTCAAAAGATCGTCGCCATCATAGACACCTCGGGTTCCATGGTAAGTAATGAAGTGGTCTCTGCCCTATTCGCTGAAATTCACGGAATTTGGAAAGGCGGTGCTCAGGTTCACATTGTAGAATGCGATACCATCGTGCACCGTGTTTATGATTATCAGGGTGTGACCCCGCAATTTGTGGAGGGAGGAGGAGGAAATGATTGCGATCCTGCCTTTGAATACCTTTGGGAATACCGAAAAAAGGGACTAATAGACGGCTGTCTCTTCCTTACTGATGGCTGGTTTGCCAAGCCCACCGTAAAACCTCCATGTAAACTCCTCTGGGTTCTTACTCCCGACGATAGCACCCAACAATATCTCGACTTCGGCCCATTCGTCCGCTTGGACTAGGAGTTCAAATATCCTGAAGTAAGTAAATCCAATTATAAATTTTTTACCCAAGCAAAGTTGTTTTTAAATTATCTAAATTCGGCAAGAACCGGAAGCTCGAAAAATCCAAGGTAATTGCATAGGGGCAAGATTCAACATTTGAGCTTACAGAGTATTGGAAATTTGCTCACTGCAACTTAAATCCAAGGTCGTGAGGTATTTGTACGGCAAGTAATCTGGTTTTCACGGCTACGGTAGTAAATTTTTTCTTTAAACGTTCTCCTCCATAAAGGCTGGCATTCATGAGGGAATTATTAAAATTTAAGTGGGTCGAGTAAGACTTGTTCAGGTTATAAGAATGTGCAATTGATTCAATCTCATCTCTTCGAGTTTTCCAGGTTTTACTTCGTTTATCTACCATTTTTAAAACCAGTCCATGAATTTCATGATGGAAATCATTCCCTTTTTGCTTTCTTACATCTTCAAGAAGCTGAAAAGTTCTTGGAAAAGAAAAAACCTCCAAAGCGGAACAGCATGTAGGGATAATAAAATGTTCTGCCAAAAGTAAGCCGATGAGTGAGTAATGATTAGGGATATTGGAACTTGGTAGATCTATGAATAAAAAATCATATTTTCTACACAGGAAACTTTTTAAATTTTGAGCGATTAAAAGAGATTCCACAGGACTTGAGCTGGTTAAAAAATGGATCAAGCTAGTATGATTAGAAGAGTGAATTACATCGACTTAACCAAGTTTCTTCATCTTTGAACCAGAATGAATCACTTCTCGTCTTTTGATAATGGGAGGAAGCCATTCCTCCAAACTTTTGAATTTAGGTAGTCTGGAAACCACATTGGGCATGGAAAGCTTGATCCATTAAATTAACCATTTCTTCGCCCAACAAGTGTGATGCTATTGAGCATTGGTCATCCATGTCGACAAGCAAGATTCTAAAGTTTCTTTTCTCTTGATCCATCATCTTTACTTTGGCTGAGCTGAGGTAGTCAGCTAAAAGAATTGTGAACAGGCTCTTGCCAACTCCACCCTTACCGCTGAAGACTGAAACAAATTTGGTGTTAATCGGATCCTAAAAATATTAACTGTTTTAACTTCTTTATGAATTTCAACCGCCAATATGCCGAAGAAGTGCCTTCTGTGCCGCTGAAAAATTCTCACTGGTCCAAATCGAGTGAAGGGAAGAAAGAATTCCATCAACACGCTCAAAGAGATTGGAATGAATCGGATATTGCAAAGCTTGATTATAAATCAAACCAGTTTCTCTTTTCACCATATCCCGTCCTCCATAATTTGAGGGAAAAGGGTGAAGTTGGGCAAAAAAATCCTGTATTAGATCCTCTCTTTGTTCTGAAAAACCTAGGGTGTTTTCCGCCCGAATTCTTAGGCGAAAACAAGGAAGGTTATCTTTGGTACCATAGTACAATTGTATTCGCACTATCAAATGATCCAGAGTCGGGTTTGGCCAGTCATCCAGATCCTGAAAAAGAATACAGCAATCCACACCTTCATTTAAAAGGATCCGGTAATCATTAAGTATAGGG
>Ga0255758_10003624_pt1 | contig 13595 bp, 6 predicted proteins | sample 011ome_24_FD_179958 | JGI IMG/M metagenome (GOLD analysis project Ga0255758, IMG submission 179958) | Coastal salt marsh microbial communities from the Groves Creek Marsh, Skidaway Island, Georgia - 011513CT metaG (version 2) | ecosystem: Environmental > Aquatic > Marine > Intertidal zone > Salt...
GGTATGATGGTTTGATAGTGGTGTGATTGTATGACTTCGGTGTGATGGTGTGATAGTTTTGTTTGTGAATGTTGTGAATGAGTACAAATCGAAGAAATTGCAAAGAAATGTAAAACAAAAAATAGACTAAATAAGGGCTTTGATTGTGAGTTCTTTTGCGACAGCTGCTTTATTTCTCAAAAGACTCTAGGGCTGCGCTCTTCACAACGTCGTCTGTCGTCTTCTCGATCTGTGCTTTCGAAAGAGCGTGCGGAAAAGAGACACAGAAAGAGAGAGAACCGCGAGTGTTGATATCGTTCTTCTTCTTCTTCTTCTTCGTTCTTCTTTCGAGCTCAGCTGGGAGATCTTTATATAAAAAACAATTGCCATAGGCGCGATTGCGCTTTTTCATCAAAGGCCAAATTAGCCAGGGTAATTAAATGTAAATGGCGTTTTTACTCCGCGCTTTGGCGGCGAACAACCGCGTGGATGAAAGCGCCGACCGGGACATGAATTGGGATTTGAACGCGGACTCGAAGTTGGACAAGGACGAGATGCGGGGGATGAAACGAGCAGATAGGGCGAAGTATTTAAGATTCTTAAAAGCAGATAAAGACGGAGACGGCGTGTTGGACGAAGACGAGCTGCAAATCGCCGAAGAAGGAGAGCGTCGATATCAAACGATGCTTAAGCTCCGAAAATTGAAAGTTTTTTTAAAGGATCGCCTTAATGTGAGATCTGCTTATTGGGCGTTCATGTTATACGTGACATTTCTTGCTTTGTACCTCGGACTTCTGTACCAACAAGCGGACGTGGAGTCCGCGTACGACGTCACGTCCACGATTGAAGCGGTGCTTTTACCGAAGAAGGAGGCGACGGATGGAATAGATAAAGTATACGAAGATAAAAGCGCAGTTTTCTTGTGGTTGAGAAATACTTTTGGACCGGTGTGGTCAGATCCAGTGTGCGGCGACGGTGAGTGTTCCACTGGCGAATATCCCGGGTTTGGTCGATTCGGCTGCATCGCCGATTGCGGAACGTACTCGTACTTGGTTTCGGTGGAAGTGCAAGTGAAAGCTGTGCCTTATTTTACCGACGATGATCGCGTTGCAGACTTCATGGAGAAGACAAACTGGAATCTCTGCACTCGCGAACTCTATCTTCCGAGAAAAAGTGTGGAGGAGTGTTGGTTTGCAAACTCTCGACAGTTCAAGTACCGCAACGGAACTGTGGAAACGTACGAAATAATGGTTCCTGGCTTACAATGGCACGTGAAACTCAATGCTCCGTATGGAGGCACGTCGGGAGAGGTATATTATAAGCGCAGCGAAGAATCGTCGGAGAAAACAATTGCATACAGCTGGGGTATGTGCGAGGTAAGCGACGACGAGGCGACCATGATCACCGCCGACGCGACGTATTCGTTCGACATGTACGAATACGCTGGGTCGCGCGACGGTTCACACTCGAGATTCTACGAACCACAATTGCATTCTACCGCGGCAAAAAATGCTCAGAATGGCTCCTCTGCTGTCTCGAATCGTTCAAAATCATCTTTTGAAGAGGCAGGTTCTGGACGCGAAGGTTTGTCCCAAGTCGTCATGAACGCGACTGAGCTCGACGCGTTCATGGCAAACAAGAATATGTCCTCGTCGGATTTTTTTGCGCCGCGCATTTATCGCAATCCTCTGATCAACTTTCCAAACGAATCTTTCGTCCTTGTTACTTCGTTGTCGCCTAAGAACAAAAACGTGACGGTAGTCAAAGTCCTGAACAACCCTTCTCCAGTCTTGGAAAACAAATCCTTCGTGACGTCGAGCGACAGTCAGAGGATGAGCAAAAAGTCAGAGTCGGACAGAACCACTAAGATGACGAGCTCTTCGGATATCCCCGCGGATTGGGTGGATCCCGTGCTCGAAGGATCAACATCGACATCGTCGAAGCTTTGGGGTGGATCAGAAGAAAACTCCACGTTGACGTGCGGGGTGGACGAAAAAAAGTTGATAATTTTGTCGTCTCTTCGAGAGCTGCATTCCACTCACGAGACGCAAGCCTTTGTGACTGCCCAAGTAAATGTTCAGTCGACGGGCTGTCCAGTTGGCGAGTGGGTTCCTTTCGGTTGTACGTTCTGTGACGGCGAAGAGTATGTGGGCGAAATTGGTACCGAAGATGGCGCGAGGAGTACATGCATCGAACTTTGCATGGAAGATGCTCCGTACGCTAACGTGGCACAGACTTACGGGTCATCTTGTTACTGTCAGTATCACGGAGGTGTTGATGATGTCCACGTTTCTGCAGATGGACTTATTTCTTCTCATTCCGGTGAATTCGCTTGTCTACTTTCCGCCACGGCGTACTCGTGTTATGATGAAATGCTTGATAGTTATAACAATAACTATTATGATTATCACTCGTGCGAGGATTCTGGGAGAAATCTTGTGGTTTATCCACCCCAAGCTGACATAGCCCTTGAAGATATCCTGCTCTCTGTCGACGAAGAAGATGATCCAGATTTAGGTTGGGCGCCAAACGTATTGCTCGATGATCTGAGCGTTTATGGGCACACTGCCAGATTTGCAGGATCCGACGACAATTTCACGGTGTATCCAAGACCGACGGAGATTTGCGTACCGGCGAGCGTTACGAAATTGTCACTTTGGACTATCGTTCACCACGGTACGGGTTACGAGAGTTGGGACATTGGTAATTTGTCTCGTAACGAACCTTTCGAGACGCCGTCGTTCGGAATCATGACTGAAGAGGGTTGCTTGGCGGTCCCAGAGACAAAGTGTACTACAAACGGACCCGGGGCGTTTTTTGATTTTTGCGCTACAAACGGGTGGAAACCGTCGATACAGAATTTCACTCTTCCTAACCCAGACGCTGACGATTCCTGTCGTGGACTAGATAGCCTTGGTTATTGGCGGGCGTTAAGTGATGCGGACGAAGATGATGTAATTGATCTGTATCCTAAAACAATCACTCCGGAACTTGAATTGATGACGGCAATCGAGACTTCGTTTTCGATTCCGCAATTTTCTGAGGATATTACCATGCCTAATAGCACTGACGGTTCGTGTCCCGATGATACTAAAGAAATCTACGTAGTTCTAACGTCCCCCTTTTCAGGCTCGGATACGTTTTCTTATGGTATCAGATCCGTGAGTGATTCATACAAAGTCACGGAGGCTCGAATGAGTGGTGGATCTCTGCTTTCGCCGGAACGCTTCATTCAATTGGGTGATAATGTCGTTAAGGCTCAGCTCCCGACGGGTGTTTTGGACGATTTTGTATACTTGGATTGTATGCCAGAGAAATTTTCTCTTGATTCTCTTAGTGCTAAGCAGTACAACTTAAGTTCGATCGTGGCGTACGGGACCCCGTACTTTGAATGGGCTCAGGAAATACAACCTGGGCATCATTTCCTAGTCCCAAAAACGTACACGGAGCAATATAGTGAATGGGATTACGATTACGATACGGGTGACTACGAGTATAACGAGTGGAGTCAAACTTTTGGACATCAGACTGAAGGTGTGGTTGGTCAGTGCTTGTACATGAGAGAAAGTGTTTCGAAAGCTACCAAGTATTGCGCGAAAGAAGGCAACTATTCTGTCCAAACTGCGCGCACTGGTTTCATCATCGGCTTGACAGACGCCGAGGTGCACATCACGGATTCGAAAGGGTGCTCCTTAGGCTCAGCAAGTGTTCCAGAACGCACGCAAGGTGGTACCGGGGCTACAGTTTCGAAATCCGAATTTTCCGTGACTTCAACGGCTGGTGACAGCTCGAATTGCACAGCGTTTGAACTTGATGATGGCATCGTCGCAAAGGCGCCGAGCACAACTCCTCCAGAGAAGCCCACGTGCCAGACAGGTCAAAGATTGTTGTCGATGATGACACAAACATCTTTCTTGGGTAATCGGAACTACTGGGTCGTCTATCGTCTCGAGATGCACGCGGTTGGTAATGCTGGAGAAACTGTTACAACCAGAGCTCGAACATCTATGATTCTTTTACATCCTGCAGAAAACCAGTTCTCGATAGATCACTGGTGCGTTGCTCCTGGTGATTACGAATTAGAGATGATTGATACTGCGAGCGCAGCTGGTGAATTGACCGGGGACTATGGAAGTGTCAGAGCCGAAGAGGGCTGGCGCGGTGGCGGCGTATCTATTGTGATGGCAAATGGGTGCGAACTGGAGAAGACTTATCCTGCTGGTGATTCTAGGGTTACAAAGCCGTTCACTGTTCCTGTAGGCGACGATGCGGATGTAGTTTTTCTCGAAACAGACTGCAAAGCCTCTGGTACAGGAATCGAAAAGCGAGACACATCTCGAGGCTGGTGTACATTTGAACCGGATGCTTCTACTAATTGCAACGATAAGGTTCCCAATGGAGATTGGGATGATTGGGATGATCAAGACACTCAAAGCATGTGGGACAAATGGGACGACGACCGGATCGCTAAGTGTGACGAGGGTATTTGTGCGAATGTGAGATGCCATGAACCTGCATTTCTAAGCGCAGTAAGCCCTCTTGAATCAATTACGAACGGATGTTGTGTGCCAGTATTAAGCGTCGGAGATGAGACGCTTGTTTTGCCCGACTTTGTTGTCCCCAAGCCCTCCACGGACGCCACAGCCCCGGTACCCATTGACGATTCGGTGAACAGGAGGCGTTACATTGGCGGGAAGAACGTCGTGATTGGGGGGCTTTTGATGCATCAAGTTCGTCATGCTCAAGATACATGCCCTGGAAAATTTGGAAGTAAAGGAGAAGGAGTGGAGACTCTGAGTGGTGAGGTGTGTCAAGATCCAGAAAAGACGGATTCGTCGCCTTTTGGAGTTGATCCAGCGTTCATATCGACTTCCACACTTGGCGCCGGAGTCGAAGTACAACCCGACACGTATTACGAAAGCAGCGAGATAAACCCTATGGGAGTTCCGTATGGGTTTTACGGCGTTGATTTTGAGAGACGTGAGAACGGTTTTCCGATTCTCATCGACATAAACGCCGCAGAGGACGCGTTTAACAGAGTAATCACGTATATCGAAGAAGGATTTTACCTCGATAAATATACGAAGTCATTCACAGTCGAGATCCTAACTTACAACGGCGACTTGAAATACTTTTGTCGTTACGTTTCCGAATTTTCCTTCACGCAAGCGGGTAGTATACTCATCGCTTCGACAGCCAATGCAATGGACTCTCAACCGTATTACTACGATCCCAATGATAAGCAGGCTAAAAGTTTCTATCTTATCAGACGCGTTTTTGAAGCAATTTTCTGCGTCTCGTGCCTGTTTACGTTGAGCATTGAACTGTTTCAGTTGAGCGCGGCTGTGTGGAAAGACGGCCACCCTGGCGCATACTTCTCGTCAGTTTGGAATTATATCGAACTTGCATCGATAGGTATGCACATTGGCACTATAATGATGTGGGTGCTGCACGTTGAAGCTGTGAGAAAGTTTGATACCAAACTTAACTATGACGTGTACGTTGATCCACAACACAGGCAGGAGGCACGATTTTTGAAGTTTGCCGGGGATGGCTCAACTTTAAAATTCTTTGTCGACAACGTGATGGACGATTTTGTGGCTATTCTGAGCAACCGAGTTATATACGTGACGATCAACGGGATCAACATCTTTCTGTGTTTACTCCGATTTTTTAAAGCGGCGGATTTCCAGCCAAAGCTTGGCATCGTCACGCGAACAGTTGGTAAGTCATTCCAGGAGCTCGCACACTTTTTTGCTTTACTATCTGCAGTCTGTCTCATGTACTTGATTTTCGGACAGGTCGTTTTTGGCGATAAGGTTCAACAATTCAGTAACTTATCCCAGTCGGCGCAAACAGTAATTAGCTGGACTTTGTCTGGAGACGATCGCGGAGCGGGCGAGCGTCTGTTTGAACTACCCGGTAACCTGGCCATCGCGGGAGCGGTTTATTACACTACTTTTGCCCTGATCACGACGCTTATGCTCCTCAACTTTCTCATCGCTATCTTTTCCGAGGGCTACATCAGAGTTCAAAAGGACAGTACCAGTACCAGTAGTCTTGTCTCTGAATTGTCGTTTCTCGTGAAAGGCTGGATACGAGCGGCGGCGAGTCAAGGGAAGATTTTGAATGAAAAGCAACTACTCAAGAAAGTGCGCATGATGATTGCTGCTCAGGAAACTGAGATGTATGTGATTAAGGAAGGGGATAATGTAGACGTGAAAAGAATACTGGAAAAAGAACAAGGTGGCGATGATTCTGATTCTGATGACAAAGGTACAAAAATGATAGCTCTAACGGAAGATGGCGACGTGGCGTTTGAAGTTGACGAGCTTCAGCGCACCATCAGTTCTGGCGTGATTTCGGCCAAAAACGTAGAGGACTCGAAATCTCAGATAAAAGAAGATTCCGACGAGAAGAAAGGACTCAAGCACGCCATGAAGAAGACGTTCTCAATTAAGGGCGGCAGTAAAAAGTTCACCTCTGGCAGTCAGCAGATTTTTGATTCCGTCGTCAACGCGTCTTACACGAAATACGAGAAACAAGAAATTCCGCCGATTGACTTGAAGGTTGCGGAAATGCATTCAATGATGTTGGTAATGTATAAACAGATTGCCAAACTGGAGGAAAAGATGATTTCTGCTGATGAAGCCAAGAAGCCTTGAAGTACCGTCGCGTACATTCATCGAAACATTCTTCATCTATTTATTTACATTAACCCGTGTTTTGGTTTAAGTGTGTGTATGTTCGTGATGAAACCCAAAACCCCGCGGAGCGAACCCCGTAGGGACCTGTCTGGTAAGACTAATGATCAACTAGAAGTCATGTAATATAATCGTCATAATAAAATGCCTTATTATACACGCAATAACCCACCTCCTTTTTCAGGTATCGCTCTACGTTTACGTAAAAAGCATATCAACAGATACGCGAAGGCAAACCAAATCACGACTGAAGACGTTTTTAATTCATTACCACAATTTTACCATAATCATACTAAAATCATTCGAACTTAGAAACTTATGACCAGTTTGACTAATAATAATGGGGAAGAATCTCTCCGGCGCGCAGAAGAGGAAGAAGAAGAGGGAGAAGGAAGAGGCTGTCGAACGAGCGAGAGCGAATATGGAGCGGTTGAAGCTTGGACCGACGAAGTTGTGGACCGGGTTGGTGTTGCATCATAAGGATGTTTTTGTCTCGCATGTGATTCCGAAATTGAATGGGACAGATCGGTGTTTCTTTTCAAAGGTGAATAGAGAGAGTGAAGATGTGCTTGCTTACGCCGGAGTAGACGTATCGAAATTACATTGGGATGTTCACGAATGTTCATCCATTTCGACGTTGGAATGGATGTGGAATAACATTCCCTGGGGAAAGAAAGATAAGAGAGGAAGAGTGATGGATCAAGTCACGTTTTGCGCGGGAGTTGCTGCAACGAACAAACTCGAGTTCCTCAAGTGGGCGAGAGAAGTGAAACAGTGCGAGTGGGATGAAAGGACGATTAAAGCGGCAGCATTTAAAGCTAATCTCGAGATATTGAAGTACTGTTTCTCTAATGGTTGCCCGTGTGAAGAAAAAGAGGCGTGCACTCAAGCTGCTGCAGGAGGACACCTCGACTGTCTTCGATTTCTTGTCGACAAAGTGCAACCTTCGCGAGGTACGGAAATGCAAGCGGCAGGAGAAGCAGCATGCGGTGGTCACGTGGAGATCTTGAAATATTTCGTCGAAGAAAGAAAGATGATAGAGGAGGTGGGAAAGTTCACCCTCGTGTCAGGCGCTGCAAAGTATGGCCAAATCGACTGCCTCAAATACTTAATCGAAGAGGCGAAAGTACCTCCTCATGCCTGGCATGTCGCTCACGCTCGGTATTACGAGCACCCCGATTGCGTAAACTACTTGCTCGAAAAAGGCTCTCCAGAACCAACGGACGAAGATTACGCAAGATTTGTCAGACGAGTACAATCAAAGTCCGGGCAACAGAGCGGCGACTGATGAGAGCATAGATTGATCGATTGATAGACAGATTGACACATACAAAGACTCAAAGTTACACTTAAAATTTTTCACTTCTAAAACACACACACAGACAACGTGATGAAATGAAGCACAACAACAACGAGAACAAGCAGTCCAGAATCGCTCGGTTGGACTCTCGACTGACGACGGCGAAGACAAAGAATATCAGCGAGAAGAAGAGCAAGAAACGAGCCGCCCCGCGAGAAGAAGAAGAAGAACAACAAGGACGGGGAAACATTGCGCAAAAGTCGGCGGCAAAAACATCATCAAAACTAACGAACGAAGACGAGACCTCGTGGGTGTACTCGTCTTCTCCGTTTGCAGAGGAGGAGGGAAAAAACAACAAGAACAACAGCGGGAGGATGGAGGAATCTTTGGATATAATTCGAGACTTGTTCGAACGAAACGAGAGAGACATCGGGCGAACGGAAGTTTTGATGAAAACGAAACTTCCGGAGAAGAAGATGTTGATGCTCGAATCAAGCAGTAATAACAATACTAATAACAGGTTCAGAGAGGACAGAGAGGGCGACTTGCACCGGAAGGAGGAACGACGAAGGCGGTTCGCGAACGCGGAGAGCGCGGAGTATTCTGGGAGGGGATGGAAGAAGATGGTGCGAGCGAAAATGGGCGGCGATGGTCTTTTTGGTAATGGGAAAGAGAAGACGAACGCGTTGACGTGGGAATCTTTGAGGAGAGTAAGGAAATTGTGGAGAGAATACGCCGCGAAGGAGTTGGAAGAGAGGAGGAAGGAGAAGAAGGCGAAGAAAACGACGACGATGGATGAACACGTGGATGGGATATCGATGCGAGACGGTAAGGAAAAAGACGCGTGGGAACTTTTCGGGGCGGTTGTTTTAGTCACGAAACACCGAAAAGCAAGCTTGGTCGGCGAATCTGGCGTGGTCGTTCGAGAGACGAAGACGAACGTGCACGTGTTGAGAAAAACGACGACGGACGCGTCTTCGCTCGTCGTTATTCCGAAAACGTCCGGCGCCGAGTTGACCATAAGCGTAAGCGCGGCTGCCGAATCAAACGAAGAGAGGGACGTTTGCATTAGTTTTTAGCACTAGAACCGTGTAGTTGAATTTAGTTTTTAGCACTAGAGGCCATGTACTAGTTGAATGCACTATTACAACACCACGCCCCGGCGACTTCTCGGCGTCGTCGCAGTTCTATTCTTCTCGTTGCTATCGATACTATCACTATTACTACTACTACTACTACTACTACTACTCAAGTTCCCGCTGCTCCGAATTGGAACTAAGTCGTAATACGTCAGCATACCATAGCTGGCAATCAAAACTCCACCAAAAATGGCTGGGCTTGGTACGTGCGCGAACAAAATAAACGACAACGTCGGCGTGAGGAACATGGCGCAGGCGGTGGCGAACACTTTCGCGATGGCGTCTACATTTTTTATAATGTGCGAGACTAATAAACCACCGAATGCCAGATTGGCAACCACGCACATCGATATGAAAGAGTGTCCAGAAAACACAGTCATAGGCCACGCATACACCGCTTCATTACCGCTAGAATCGTCGTTGTCATCGTCCCATCCGCCAAACTTCCTAAAATCCAAATACGTCAATCTCGCGCTATTAAACAACAACCCGAACGCGTACATCTGCAGATTTTGCCAATGAATCGAATCGTTTATGTTCTTTTTAAATACAAACTCGACGTATACGCCTCCCAAAGCGCTCAAAATTGCGTCTCCAATCCCTAAAAAATACCCAAACGCGCTAAATCTTTGAAACAACATCCACTTCCCGCCCGTCTTCTCGCTCTTGCCGACTTGCGTCGTACACGCGCCGACCGTGACCAAGATCAAACCAATCCACTTCTTATACGTCCATCCAGCGCTTGTGCTCTTCAAAAAGATCCTGGTTAATACCCCAGTGATGACAATCTTCAGGTTTCCTAAAACCAGAAACGTCGTCGGATCTAATAACACTAAAGCCGGAAACGACACCGCTTGGTGCAACAAGAAAATCAAGCTCGGAATCGGATACAACATGACTGTTTTCACTTGCGTGGTCATCACCACCTTAGTACTCGCACTCTCCGACGATGACGACGACGACGACGATGCCATCAAACGCATCTCCCTTTTCAACAAAACAAAACTTATCGATAACTTCAACCCTTCCGCGAGTAACGGTACCGTCGCGACGTTGTAACTGTACTTTTCTTTTCCCCGGAGAGACGCCGTCGTGAGCAAACCGTGCGCGGAAGTCACGAACGCGAGCAAAGCGGACGCGATGAAATTTTTGGTAAAAGTGAAATTTCGATGAACATGAGCAGCAATCGCGGTGTTCTTGTTCTTGCCGCCGTCGAATTCTCGCTCGGAAACGCCGCCGCGAAAGGTGTTTTTCGCCACCATGATGGATTTGTTTTGAAGCAATGCGACAGAAAAAAACGCACACAAACACATCGAACACGGAGCGACAGAGAGCGACAGAGAGACGGAGAGATGCCGCTCGACCTCTCCCCCTCCTCCTCCGACGACGAGCGAACACTAGGCGGCGAAAATGCGACCACGACGAGCAGCATCGCGCAACTCAGAGCTCGGTTGGAATTGGAAAAAGAGAGGAAACGAGAACGGAGTGGATTGGACGCTCACGACGGAGAACGACGAGAAGAACAACAGCAGCAAAAACAAAGGCACGAGGAAGAGCGGGTGATGCTGAAAGGTGTGATTGGTTCGTTATCGGAGGAGAACGCGCGGTTGATGGAGGAGATGAAGACGATGATGGCTTCTGCGTCTTCGAGTGGTGGTGGTGGAAATGCAACGAACAGGAGCGAAAACGAAAACGAACGAGGAAAACAAATACTCCTTTTAGAGAAGCGCGCGAAAGAATTCCAACGCCAAAAAGAGCTCGCGGAAAGAGCGCGAGGCGAAGATTCCACGCGCTTATCGCAAAAACTTATGGACGCGGAGACTATCAAAAATCGATTTCAATCGCAACTCCGCGAGTGTCGCGAAGCGCTCGAAACGAAAGAGAAAGAGTTGAAGCGCTTGCGGGAACATTTGTTGGACGTGGAAGAGGCGGAGGATAGAGACGAGATGTCGATCGAAGAACGGGTGGAAGAGGAGAAGAGAAGAGTGGAAGAGAAGTTCGAGAAGGAAGTGGAGCGACTTTCGATGCAACTGATGGAGAAAGAAGACGGATTGAATAGGAAAATAAAAGAGGTTGAAAATTTAAATCGAGCGTTGGGAAGTTTTTACGCCGATCAGGAACAGATGGACGGGAGGACGAACGAAGCGAAAGAGGCGAGGCAGAAATTAAGAGAGACGAGTGGTAAGTTGAGAGAGACCATGGAGCTTTTGGAGAAGAAAACGATGGAGATGGAAGAGTTGGAAAGGAAACGAGGGAGAGCCGAAGAAAAGTTTAAAGACGCTTCGAGAAAGTGCGCCGAGGCAACCGCGCAGTCCACAAAGTTGAGAGTCGCTTTGACGCAAGCGATTAAAAAAATCGCGCGGCTGTCCTCATCATCTGCTGGTTGTGATGATGGCGAGAACGAAGTGTTCATCGACAAGTCGGTCATCACGAAGCTTTTGGTGACGTATTTCGAACGCAACTTTTCCGAAGAGGTGCTCGAATTGATGTCGAGACTGTTAAACATGGAAGACTCGCAACGAGAAGCGATCGTTTTAGGCGCAAGACGAGCAACTGGAGTGATATCTAAAGTCGCGAGGGCACCGTTAGGAATCGCCAGAGGCGTCGGGAAAGCTTTTGGAGCGATATCCGGGGTTGGATTGAGGGTTGTAGGCGCCACGGGAGAGAACGCAGAAGTTCCAGTGGCGGATTTGTTCATAGATTTTTTGTTGAAAGAAGCCGAGGAAGAGCTCAATAACAATGACGCCTCTACAGCCGAAGAAGAAGAGAAGGAAAATAGCACCCCGTTACCGAAAAGTCCCTCGTCGGAGAGAGGAGGAATATTTAGCGCCGTCGACGTGGAATAATTTTTTTATGTACCAAAGGTAGTCGCAATAAACAGTATATGTTCTTGTATTTCATAAAGTCTCTGTGCGTATTCATGGCATCATTACACCACAGACTTGTTTCTGAAAGAGTCTTTGTATGCATATTTATGGCATCATCGTTATTACCCCGCCTCACGCGTTACAAAATCACGCATCTTCGGGCAGTTTAGATCTATAAAACTCATTGTTCAAAGATTCGTAACTTTCTCCTGGTTCGTAATAATTCTGCAATCCGGGCGCTTTAAAATTGCACGCGCCTTCAAAATCTATCCCCCACATATATATGTCATCTCCTTGTCCCATGATTCTCGTCATATCTACTGCTCGTGAAAACGCAATAGTCCCTGTAAACTGTAACGTCAACTCCTTCATTTCGTTTCCTTGAGCTACAATCTCCTCCCTCGGTTGATCGAAATTCATGTTGTCCCATACCATTCTAATCACGTTCTTAAACAAAGGATGTCTCGGCTTGGAAATAAACCCCCACATGACGGTCGCTTTTCTGTTAGCAATGTACCTGCTCGGGTTACCCTCTCTCGTTAATAAAACGTTCGCGTGATTCTCATTTGCCACGCTCAAAACTTTGTTAAAATCCGGACAGCTCGAGTCCATATCTAAATACATGCCGCCGTGATAATACAACACCGCGTACCGCCAAACGTCCGCTCGTCCCGCGCCGTTCTTTGGATTCAGCAATTGGAACGACTTGTACGCCAACTGCACAATCTCATCGTCGGTTTCTCTTAGAAATTTTTCCTGTTCCTCGTTCGTGACCAGATTAAACTTCCATTCCGGGTTATCCTCAACCATCTTTACGCGGAAGTTGTCAAACTTTGACGTGTCTGCATTTTTCCACCCTTGCCAAACAATCTTCGGGAACTCTACTCCATCCATATTATTGTAGTTGATCTTTTCGTCTCTCTGTAAAGTTTCTTCCTCCTCCCCTCGCGGTACAACTTGTAACGCGTCCATATCTTCTCCCCAGTTCCTCCAGGCATCTCTCGAGGCGCGAAATCTGTTATGCACATCTTTCAAATGTTTCGGAACGATCACGACGCGCTTCTTTGACGAAGACGACGATCCAACGTACACCACAAAGCATCCCAACAACACGCCTAAGACGAATACCAAAATACCCGAACTATTCGTGCTCGCGTTGTTCACAGACCGTCTCGTCTCGCTTCCGCTTTTTTTGCCAGCGTTCCTCTCGATATCGGTCGCCATTTCTTCCTCTCGGTCTTCCGCCCTTTGGCCGTCGACCGTGAAACGACTGCTCATGAGAGAAAAATATGAAGGGGAGAAAAGGAGATGTATGTAACAACTCGCGCTTCAAGTGTGCGCGTAAAGTGATATTTTTGGTTGACCCCTCCCCTCCTTCTTTTTTTTGTCGTACACACGTCTTTTCGACACATTACGAGTAAACACATTAAAATCTTTTCCGAAGCGTTTTTCCCTCAAAGAAAAGGTTCGACCCGCCGAGAGAGAGAGAGAGAGAGAGAGAGAGAGAGAGAGAAAAAAAAAGATTTAGCCACTCGCTGCGAACGCGAGCGCATATCTGGAGCGTTGGAAGCTCGTCTCGTTATTAAAAGTATCATCATCACGCGTA
>Ga0255758_10003626_pt1 | contig 13593 bp, 10 predicted proteins | sample 011ome_24_FD_179958 | JGI IMG/M metagenome (GOLD analysis project Ga0255758, IMG submission 179958) | Coastal salt marsh microbial communities from the Groves Creek Marsh, Skidaway Island, Georgia - 011513CT metaG (version 2) | ecosystem: Environmental > Aquatic > Marine > Intertidal zone >...
TGCATAAGTTTTTGCTTGTGTACCATTTATATATTCTTTTAAATGTTTCTTTAGTATCTCCATTGGTCTGGTCCCTGGAGCCGGTTGCACTGTATCAACAGTATCTAACAAAGCATTTATCAATGCATGAAAGTCCAAAGGTTTTATAGGAGGTGGTAATACGTTTACCTGAGCCATTATTAAACTACCTAATTCTTTTTGATCTCGAAGTTGTGTTACATTTTTTGCATGCACTACAACAGACTCACCTGTTTTATTTTCTACTGTAAAATAATATTCAGGGTCTGGTTTAAAATCTACTTTGATTAAATTAGTCATCATTGGCCAATCAATTTTTTTATCAGAGATAACACCAAATCTTCTTTTAACACATTCAGATTTAACACAAACCGGTGCAAGTAATTGATCATTACAAGTATGACCTTTAGTATCTTTCTCCCAGTTTTTTATTTTCTTTTTAATATAATCATCAGTCCAAGTTTCATTGAACTCAAAATAATTTCTACCTGCTTGCAATACTTTCTTAGCCCAATCATCAGCGTATTTCTTTTTAGCAAACACCATGTAGTTATATAAAAATCTATCTCTACCATCATCCATTTTTTCTTTAGATAATATTTCTAAACATGGTGGACCATCTTTAAATTCTTCTGCACCACCTGTAAGTTCTGTTTTAATTATATTATCAGATATTTCTTTTAGTTTAGTTGATGTCATTAAATTCATTGCAACAACTTCTAAAAATAAATCTAATGTCATTTCTTGACCTGATGGATCTAATGCAACTCTTTCATTTTTATTAAAGTATGGAAGATTAATAAAGTTACCATTTACTTTTTGATCATCTGTATTAGTTCCTAGTCTAGTTTGTTTAGGAAATATCTCTGTTGTAATTGGTAGTTTAAATAAAAATAATACTTGTTCTAAAAAATCTTTTATTACTTTTGCTTTTACTAATTCCTTAGTAAATATATATAAATGAAGTCCACCACTTTTAGATTTAATAGGTATTAGTGGTAATTGTTTTTGTTGAATTGTATCTAGATAAAATTTTATATCTAAATTTTTATATACTTTAGGATCAATATCTATCGCACCAAATCTAGCTAAACCGTCATCATCACAAGGTTGTATACCTATAGATTTAGTTCCATTTAAATGTTGAGTATAATCTTCTTCAGTAATTAATTTTCCTGACCAACCATAGTCGCCAGGATTAAATTTTAATTTACCTGTATCTGGATCTTTGTAACCATTGTTAATATTACAAAAACCAAAATTTCTTTTTAAGCCTGTAAAATATTTTATAAAGTCTTTCATAATTTCCTATGTTATGATTAATAAAGAGGCGACTTCACTCTCGCGCAATCGCCTCTCCTCTAGAGTATTCACTTAGTGAATTAGATAATCTCTTCAGTTGGTTTAGCACTCTTCTCTTCATACTGAGGTTTTGCTGCACCTTTAGACACAGACTTTTGAAGTTCTTGTGCCATTAAGTATAACTGCGCATCAGCATCAACAGAAACATCTAATGCTCTGCTCATTGAAGGTTTATATACATGCCAACTCTTACTACCTGCAACTTTACCAACAGTTTTTAAATTATAAACTGCTGCATATGCTGCCGGATTGTAAACACCTTTTTCATCTTTGAATCTTAGATTCTTAATCAACTGATTCAATTCTCTTGCAGGTGTTAAGTTAGATGATCTCATAGTAATTACCGCAGGTCTAGGTTCATCACCTAATACCACCACATAAAAGTATGCAGTCTTTTCTAAGTAGTTACCATTTGATAGTCTCCACTTACCATTTCTTTCTTCCTTTGCATCTGAAGGAATTGAAAGGTGAGTTGTGACTGGAGGAGCTGCTGTATCTCCCATCTCTTGCCATTCTGGATACCTTGTTTGCACGTGTGCAACTAATATATCCACGCCTTTGTCACCATCTATTAATGTACCAAGACCTTTAGCATAGATCATACCAGGTTGTGAACCTTCTACGTACTTTGCATTGCTCTTGTTACACTCGGGCGATAGTTGGTGTAGGATTTTCAAGATCGGTGTTGACATATCATCCGATTTGATTTCTTCACTACCTTTCCCAGAATCACTTCTAAGACTGATAGTTGCCAGTGCGCCTGCACTGTTCTTCTTCTCGATAGCTGTATTAGCCATAATATAACTCCTTATATTTAGTTATTGGTTTATTTTTTATTTTTTAAATACGTTTGATTTCCATCGAACGTATTGAATAGTTCTGCAGGAACTTCATGACCTTTGTCTTTCCATTCCTTCATAACTACTTTGAGTGTCGATGGGTGAACTTTCTCCTCTTGGATAGGTTCATACCCATTCGACCTCGCAAGGCTAGCGTAATCGACAGCCTTGTTATCTTCGCCTTGGCCAAATGTTACTGTAATATTATTTTTTACAATATCACCTAAGCCATTGTCTCGAAGCCAGTGTATGCCTTCAGCTTTTTTATCAGCTTTTAATGTGGCACTAAATATTTTTTTAACAGTTAATTCCGAACCATCTTTTAGTTTTAAACTAGCTAGGTTCATGTCTTCCATTAATTTTGGAATAACAACACAGCTAAAGTATTTTTCATCTTCTTTTAAATCTTTAACTCTATCTTCTAGATCTTTTATTTGTTTTTGTATTCCCTGTAGTTTTTCTACTTCTGTAGAAAGTGCATCTGGATCAACAGTTTTTGCTTGATCAGGTGCGTCTTTACGCATATCTATTATCATTATATAACTCCTTTAATTATTTTCTGTTTAACTTTCATGGTGTTTAAATAAGATCAATTAGATCTTTTGTCAAGACTATTTGTGAAATATATTTACTTCGATAGGGTAATAAGTTTTTTCTTGTCTGTCCCATTTTAATAAATTGTATTTACCATTTGTTATATCAGATACAACAGAACAAACTACACCAATAATTGCAGGATCTCCTGATAATAATAAGTAATCATCAGTTGTATAATCTTTTAATAACGTTCTTAATTTTTGTATTAGTGGACCAGGTGATAAAATAATCTGGCTTTTTTCTGGCAGAAGTGTGACAATTTGTCCAAACTTTTGTGCACCCAAAACATTATATTTTGGCTGTCCAATTGAACTACCTGGTATTTCTTGTGTTAAATAAACTTTGCTCATTGACTTTTTCTTTTTCATAACTACTATAGTAATTAGAAAGAAAAGTAAACAAAGTATATATTATGAATTATAAATTTAAAACTAAGCCTTATCAGCACCAATTAGATGCATTAGAAGCATCTTGGGACAAAGAAAATTTTGCGTACTTTATGGAAATGGGTACAGGTAAATCAAAGGTATTACTAGATAATGCCGCAATGTTATATGATAAAGGCCAGATAAATGGCCTCCTTCTTATTGCACCTAAAGGTGTTTATAAGAACTGGTATGATCAGGAAGTGCCTGTGCATTTACCTGATCATATCGAAAAAAAGATGGTGCTATGGAAAACATCAGATAAATCTACAAAACAAAAACAATTATTAAATACTTTATTTGAAACAGGAACTGATCTTCATATTTTAATTATGAATGTTGAAGCTTTTTCATCTGGTAATGGTACAGAGTTTGCTAAGAAATTTTTATCTTGTCATAAAGCAATGATTGCAATTGATGAATCTACTACAATTAAAACTCCAACATCTAATAGAACAAAAAATATTTTAGAATTAAGAGAGTTTGCTCAATATAGAAGAATATTAACAGGTTCACCTGTAACTAAATCACCATTAGATTTATTTTCTCAGTGTGCTTTTCTTGATCCATGGTTATTAGGTCATGATTCTTATTGGATATTTAAATCAAGATATGCTGTTACTAAAAAAATTGAAGTACAAGGTAGACGTGTTGAAATAGTTGTTGGTTACAGAAATCTTGGTGAACTATCCGATAAGATAAAACCTTTTTCTAAAAGAATATTAAAACAAGACTGTTTAGATTTACCAGAAAAAACTTTTGTAAAACATTATGTAGAACTTACACCAGAACAAAAGAAAGTTTATAAACAAATGAAACAAGAAGCTATTGCATTTCTTGATGGTAAAATGCAATCTTCAGCAACTGTTATGACTCAGTTAATGAGACTACATCAAATTACTTGTGGTCATTTTACTGCAGACGATGGAACTATAAAAAATTTACCTTGTAGTAGACTTGGTGAATTAATGAATATACTTGAGAATGTAGAGGGTAAAACTATTATATGGTCTCACTATACTCATGATGTAAGAAGAATTATTGAAGAGATTAAAAAAGTATATGGTGAAGATTCTGTTGTAGATTATTATGGTGCAACAGATACAGATACTAGATCAGCTAATATTAAAAAATTTCAAACAGATGATAAGTGTAGATTTTTTGTAGGTACTACTCATACAGGTGGTTATGGTATTACATTAACTGCAGGTAGTAATATGATTTATTTCTCTAATGGTTATGATCTTGAGAAAAGACAACAATCAGAAGCACGTATCGATCGTATTGGTCAAACTCAAAAAATGACTTACATAGATATTATGAGCCAAGATACTATTGATGAAAGAATTGTAAAAGCTTTACGTAATAAAGTTAATATTGCTAATACAATTATGGATGAAGATTTTAGAGAGTGGATATAGCGACTATAGTCCCCACTATAATCAATCCCGGCAGCTGAGTGCCCAACCTCCCAAAATAATTACAGTTTTTGTAATAGAACAAGTATAACACCGGCCATACCTGACATCAATGCACCTACTGATACTAAAAATATTTTTTCTATTCTATTAATTTGATTTTCTATTTTGTGAATTTTATCGTGAGTTTGTTTCTGCATAATACGACAAAGTTTTTCGTGAGATTCTATTCTATCTAGTGCAGAGTTTTTAGCCATTATCTACCGCCGTAATTTCTTTCATTAGCTGTACCTTTACCTGTAGTAGTACCTTGTCGTTTTTCAAATGCCATGCCTGGTCCACTAAAAGTAGATTTACCAATACTAGATAAACTTTCTCCTCTATCAGCTCTATCTTGAATTTCTTGTCTTTGTAAGTTTCTTAGTTCAGCTACTTTTGCTCTACTCGCATCTGTTTGAGCTGCTTTTCTTCCTAATATATTTTCTATTCTTCTTTGCATAGCTCTTGCTAAACCATACTGTGTAGGTTTACCAAATTTACCACCTGTAATCATATTTAAAAAACCACCAGATACAGGGTTGTATCCTTTCATAATACCTGAGGCTATTGAACCAGTGCTTGTTAATCCTTCATATGGACTATAAAAATTTCTTATACCGGTTGCTCTAGGATCTTGTTCCGGTAATATCTTTCTTAGTATATTACCTGGCGTAGGTAAATTTCCTAAAAATTCAAAAAGTTTTGCAATACCTGATGGTTCTTGTTCAGTTAAATATTCTACTTGTTCTTCATCAGGTTCATTAGCAACACCATAAGAAGTATCTATACCTAAATTTTGTAAAGGCACATCTTGTCTAATGTTTGACGGAAAATTTGTAGGAAATATACTTTGAAAATTTCTTGGATCAAATGGATTAGCTTTCATTTGATTCTCTTCAATTATTTGGTCAACTATACTTTTGTTTTGAATATTAGGATCAAACTTCATAAGCTGATCAGTTACATTAATAAATGGATTATTATTTATCATTGGTAAAGCATTAGTAGAATTTACAATACCTGTTTGATTACCTGTACTAAAAGGTGCTAACAATTGTTGTAATCTTATCTCGTCTAATGTTGCCATTTTATGCTAATCCTCTAGATCTTAATCTAATTTGTTTCTCTTCTTCTGATAATAACGCATTTTCTGTTGCAGTCAAACCCTGATTTATGGCCCCTGATGCCGGAAGCGCTGCAATTTGGACCACTTGTTGATTAGGCATTGGTTGTAATGGTAATGGTTGAGTTTGTGGTTTTTGAGAAACTTGTTGAGGTTCTTGTTCTATAATTTCATCTGGTTTCTGGCTTTGTTTATCAATAACACTTGGAAGTTCTTTATTAAAATATCTCTCTAAGTCTTCATCGGATAATCCAAGTGGAACACCATTCCATTTACCCACTATTTCTTGCATCTGTGCTAATGGAAATACATCTTCGAATTTTAAATCAGGATATGTTTCTAATAGTTTTCTATAAGATTTTTGTGTTATATCCGTATACTCTTTAAATCCCGGTATGTTTGATGGTCTATATCTATTTGCAAATAGATACTTCATTGTTTTTTTACCAAAGTTTTGTCTATCTTTAAACTGTAAGGCTATTTCTCCTTTAGGAAATAATCTTTCAGCTACTTTTAAAAAGTCACTTACTCTACTCATTTCTCTATATCTGTTTCTTTGTAGTAAGTCCCATTGTTCTAAAATATTTGTAGGATCTTTAAATATTTGATTTAAATCATAAGTGCCTCTTTTAAAAGCACGATCGGCTGCTTGTAATCTGCTACTAAAATCACTTATAATATAAGTCATACTAGTTTTAGGACTTTGTTCAGTGATACCAATACCGAGAAACATTTTTAATAATTCATTTTTAGTATTATATTTATCGCCAGCTTTATTAACTTCTTCATCATAAGCAGATAAAACTTTACCCGCACTTCTAAATGTAGTTGGATTCATGGTTTGTATTAAATGATTAAATATTTTACCGACCACCACATCATAGGGTTCATTAGCTGCATCATATATTATTTTATCTTCTTTAGTTTTACCACCCCTTGCACCTGGAATAGGTAACCATTTAGGAGCTACATCTAGTATTGCTTCAGTTAAAATTGATTCTGTAATAAATGGTTCAAATATTTGTGTTAGTGCACCATTCTTTTTTTCTTCATAATCATAAAACATTGATTTAAAAAATCTTGTAAACATTGCTTCATCACTTTTGTCTGGATTAAACATTCCTTCAGTAAATGTATTAAATCCATCTGTTATAGATGCGAAAGGTTGTTCTTTACTCCAATCAATACTTTGAAATTTTCCATTTTTATCTGGTTTAGATACTGGTATAATTTTATCATTCTTAGCATACCATGGTGAAAAGAATCTTTGGTATCCTTTTATAAACTCTTCATCTAAACCTGTTAGACTACTAGATATGCCTTCTAATCCTTTATCAAATCCATACATCACACTTCCAAAACCTAAAAGTCTTCTAGCACCTATTTGTCTTATATATGGATTACTAGATGATATTTCTCTAGTTGAGTATGTTAATATATTATAAATATTTCTTATAATTTCAGATTGAAAAGCAACAAAGTTACCAAGAGGTAGACGTCTCCATTCTTTTACAATTTGTGGAACCATTGAATAGTTTGGATAAACATCTCTAGTATATTTAGCTGCTATATCTCTTAAAGCTTGAGAATAAGTTTTTGGATTACCTGCAAAATCAAGAGGATCCCATTTCATATTAAATATTTCTTTGTACTGTTGAGTAACTAAATCTTGCCAAGTATATGCAGTTTTTCTTCCAGGTTCTATTTTATAACCTAATTTAGCAGCATCATCTAAACTTAGACCTTTAATTGGAATGGCAGGAACCATTTGTGATTTTGTAAATTCATATCCATATGCCTTCCATAAGTTATCTGAAGCTTGATAAAATTCTGTGGCTTTTCTAAAAACTGGATTGTTTAATAGATATTTCATTAATTGTTCTGATGTTGAAAATCTATTTTTTACAATATCTTTTAGTACTGCTTCTACTTCACCAGCAACTACTGAATTATCAAACACACCATACTGAAGATACTCTTCTAATTTCTTCTTCATGACCTCAGGTTTTACATTTCCTTTACCTATAACATCTTGAAATGCTATTTTCATAGAATCAATAACACTTGCATTTCTACCCATATGGCCGTTTATAAAAGAAAAGAATGCTGCAGTTTCAACATTACGCATTTGAGTCATTAATGATAATACGGTTTTAGATAATTGTGATGTTGTTTTAGCCGCTAGGTAAGCTTTATACATCGGTATTTTTAATAAAAAATCTGTAACTAAATTATCTCCATTCATAGCTTGAGCTATTTCTTTTGTTGTAAGATAAGGCGCTTTAGCTTTTCCTATTTTATAAGAATAAATATCTGTTAAATCTACATTCATTCTGTTTTTAGAAACAGTAATTGGAACCAATGATGGAGCTACTTCTTTTTGAAAACCTCTTCTAATAAAATCTTTTTCATCTTTAAATATCCAACCATTTTTTAAACCATTTCTTACTAAAGATTTGTGATATCTTATATGGGCTAATAAATTAGCTTGTTGAGTAACTGTATCTAATACAATAGCTCTTGGATCATTTACTTTTCCTAATAAATCTTGAACAACTTTTGGTAAAGAAGGATTTTTTTTATCTAAAAAAGGAGCCACTACTGACGTAATAGCTTTCATTCTATCTTTTGGGCTACTTCCTTCTTGACCAACGTTTAATATTTCATCTACTTTAGAAGATGCATATCTAGATAGTTGATTATCTAATTCAGTTCTAGAACCTATTTTTACATTTTTATATTCAGGATCCATTTTTTTAATTTGTTCTTTAAAGTAATCTGTAGCTGATTTTATTTGAGATGAATTTGGTTTAAATGAATTACTTCTAAATACTTCATATGAATTTCTTAAATATTTTCCAATGTTATCTATAAATTCTTTTTCTAATTGACCAGACTTAATATATGGTTGTAATTCTTTTGTTAAATCATCAATAACTGTTTTAACTTCTTTAGAAGAATTTCTTAAAACCTGAGGTAAATCATTAATTCCAATTTTACCTTGTAAAAATAAAACAATGTCATCTAAATATGCTTTTGCAGCAACAGGAGTTGAATCTGTAATGATTTTATCAATCAAACTTTTTTCAGTTAAAGTATATAATTTATTTTCTAACTGTTTCATTTTCATATCAACTCTTTTTCTATATTTATTAACTAATCCTTCAGACTTAATTAATGCATCTTTTGCTTCTTGAGTTAATGCACCTCTTGTTCTTATTGGAGTTAATATAAATCTATCAGCAGCTTTCATTATTCTTTCTTTTAATGGACCAGCTGTCATGGAAAAAAATTGCCAGTTTTCCATTTTAGGAATACCTGCTTTAGTTAAAGCTTTATTTTTTGATTCAATTATTTTTCTTGTCAATTGAGGTATTCCAGTTTTTTCACTTGCAGCAACTTTACTTAGAACATCTAAACCTTTGCCCACTCCTCTAAATCCTGGAGCTAAAAGAAATTTATTACCCGCTCTTAAAACAGGCATGGCAACTGTCTTACCTGCAACAGTTAAACCACCTACTAAAGCAGTTCCATCTGCACCATATTTTAATTTATTTGCTAGTATTTGTGTTGCTTTTGCTCTACCGGTTAATCCTTCTGTATCTTTTAATTCAAGTTTCTCTGTACCAATACCAAAAGGTTTAACGTCTCCAAGTATAGTTTTATCATCTTCTGAACCTCCAGTAACTACTTCACCAATTCCATAAGCAACAGCTCCACCTACTCCCCAGTAACCTAATTTTTGAGCAATACTTGATCTTACTTTTATGTTTCCAGTTTTATCTTTTGTTACTTTTCCTTTTTGTAGTCTTTTAACAACGTTTCTTGTAAAATCAGGAGCAACTTTTTTTGATAATTTAGTAAAACCATTAAGTATTTTTTTACCTGTATATATAGAAATACCGAATTGAGTTAAATCTTCAGCTAATTGTTCAACACCTTGCCTAGATTTTTCTACTTCAGGCCAATTTTGTTCTAAAAAGTCTAACATCTCAGTGTTAAAACCAGCGTCGGTCATTGCAGCTAATGTTCTAAATGTTTCACGAGCTGACTCTTCTATGGCCATACCAACACCACGCATGGCTTTAGTTGTTTTTTTATTTAAATATTTTTTTTGTTTTTGTTGACCTACGAAATCATCACGTTTTGATACATCATATATTTCATTTCCTAATATTAAATTAGATGTAAATCTTTTTAAATCCTCTTCATCACCTTCTTTACTAAAATCTTTTAAAAATTTATTTGGATTTAATAAACCGGATGTAGCTCCTGCTTCTTTTGCTTTTTTAACTGAACCATATTTTTTAATATCTTCTATATATGATACTACTGGAGCATTGTTATTTCTAAATATATCTAAATAACGTAATACGTCATCTTTTTCATTTTCAGGTAAAGATCTAACGAAACTTTTTAGTTCTGATGTAGGGAGTTTATTTTCTACTACACTGTCTGGATTTAATTCTTTAATGTCTTCTTGAGTTTCTTTATTTATATTTTGTGTGCCTACGTTATTTACTACGTCATTAATAACGCTTTTTAAAATATCATCCCTATTTTGATTTTCCAAATCAGCCATATCATTTTAAGTCGTCTCGGTATTAAAAGGTAATGTTAAATTTACATCATATTTTGAGTTAAACGAATAAACGTCATCTTGTGTTTCAATATTTGCAAAATCTGCAAATGCACTAGAATTATAATATAGTATATTTGCTATATCATCTGTAATATTAGCAGGTAATTTTTGTCTAAATTGTTCAAAAGGCATGTCAATACTTCTAGCTTTAGATTCAACTGCAGGTTCATTCATCATAGGTTCATTAAGCATTGGTGCATCTGCTTTTTTAGGAGTTCCCATAGCATAACCTATTCTACCGCCATCAGCTTTTTTAACTTTAATACCTGAAGCCATGTCGATAATAGATTCTGCTTCAGCGATAATCTGCTCATTTGATTTACTACCACCGAGATCATTTTCTTTAATAATTGCAGCCATATCAATTATTTGTTCTGATCTTGATTTTCCAGGTACTAATACATCTAAGTAAGCGTTTTCTGATTGTGTTTGTAAATTTTGTAATTCGATTACTAATGGACCTAATACATCATTTCCAGCTCCTGATTGTTTAGCTTCAATTATTTTATTTTCTATAGCTGTTATTTTAGGAGCAAATAAAGATCTAACTGCATTAGCAGTTTGCATTTTAGCTGAATCAGAAGCTCCTAATTTAGCTGCAGCTATGTCACCTTTAGTTTTAATTAAATCACTAAATAAATCAGCTTCAGTTAAATATTTTTCTCTCAACTCTTCTCTTTTTTCTTTTCTTTTAGAAGCTAAATCTTTAAATAAACTGGATGTTGGTTGTTTAAATGCTTCTGCAGCAGTAGCTAATGTACCACCTCTTGGTGTTGCGGATACTAAATTTAATCCACCTTGTATAAGAAACTGTGATAATGGATCCATACCTTCATCTTTTACTTCTGGTCTTTCAGGTAATTGAGATGAAACATAAGCTAATTCTTCTTTAGTAGGAATGTAATTTTTTAAATCTCCAACAAATGGATCTTCAGCATGATTCTCTCTATCAACAATACCAGTCATGATACCGTCATTGACAGGTCCACCTTTTCTAAACATTGGTCTTTTAAATACTTTACTCATAATTAAGTGTTTTGTGGTCTAAACGCCCTGTAAACTCCAGCCAATGTAGCACCTGTACCTAAAGCAGTTTGTAAAGCTGTTGGAGATGGTGTCACTTGAGTCTGAGTTGAACCAGGGTAACCTGCGATTAATCCAGTGATCCCTGAACCCAGAGCTTGTGTAGCTTGAAGTGGTTGATTTAACTGTTGTTGTAATAACTGTTGCTGTGCCGATAATTCTGCTTGTTGTTGAGCTTGGTTCTGTGCACCAAGAGTAGATAATGCTCCTACATCTTGACCTAAGAAAGTTTGACCAGCTTGACCTAATTGTAATTGATTAGCAATATTTTGTTGAGCTAATTGTTGAGCTTGACCAAAACCTTGTTGTAATAATTGTGCTTGTAATGCAGCTCTGTTTCTATCTGAAGCTTGTTGATATTCTGCTCTTTGAACACCTTCTCTACCTCCACCAAATGCACCAGCTCCTATTGCTTGTGCTGCTAATGCAGGTAATCCTTTTTGAGCTTGTACATCGAATTGTTGTAAAGTTGTATCAATTACATCTTGTTGATACGGAGACATAAATTGTTGATAGCCAGTAGGTCCAGTTGAAGCTTGAGCCGCTTGAAGAAAAGGTTTATAGCCACCTATTCCAGCAAGTGCTGTTTGTTGAGCCTGTTGTTGTAATGGATCTTGACCTGCAACAAATTGTGGACCAAATATTTTTGATAAATCTGCTGTTTTTAAATCACCTGTTACTTGTTGTAATTGAGTTATAAACGGTTTTGCTGCCGCTTCTATAAACTCTGGTGGTTGTTGAACTACTGTTGATACTTCTGCCATTATACTCTACCGCCTTTTTCTAATTTTTTCATCATATCGTACATACGTTGTGCACCCTTATTAACGTCTCCGTCACCCATTCCTCTTACAGCATCAGCTGTAAATACAAATTCATTGTTTGCTAACATCGCAGGAATGTCATCTGCCTTTTCTTTTACACCAACTGGAGGAATAAATCCACCTGTTTCTCTAAGGTCTAATTCTGTAACCCCCGCAGGGTTTTGATTTAATGGTAGATTCATGATGCCGGCTGCTTGTATAGCATTTTGTTCTGGATTATCTGGTCCTCTTGCAAATCCCATTCTACCACCATAAGCAACGTTTGTTCTATTCATATCTTGATTATACTCTGATAAATCTATATTCACCTGTTCAAGAATAGCTGCATCTTCGTCTGCTGCATCAGCAAATGTTCTTTGATTTTTATATGCATTAATTAACTTACTTCTTAATGCTCCAACATCTCTAGTAATACCTTCGGGATCACCTTCTTCTTCTGCTTGATTTAATAGTCCACCTAGTAAAGAACCACCGGCAAATACTTTTGCAGTGCTTAATAAATCAGCTCCTTTTTTAGTTTTATCTGCTGAACTAAATAATGAAGTTAGTCCAGGTATAGTTCCCATACTACCTTTTAAACTACCTAATCCAAGAAAAGGTTTACCACCAGGTAGTAACATAGGTGCAAAATTAAATGCTGCTGCAGCCAATAAAGGATTTTCTTTAATTGTTTTTCCTATACCTTTTACAGCGCCGGTAACACCTTTTACAGCTTTTTTAACCAGGCTACCTAGGCCATACATTTGTCTACCCATCATTCCACCATCTGCTGCCATATTTCTCATAGACGCTGACATTGGTGATAATGCTGGCTCTAATTGAGATGGCATGTTAGCATTACCAAAAAAAGGTTGACCACCTCCTGTTATTGGGTCTCTAAATGCATTTAAATTAGATAATGTTCCAGGTCTTGGAGTTAGACCTGTAGCTGTGTAAATATCAGAAGCTAAATTCAATGGTGGTTGTGTAGTGGTATTACCACCTGCTAATTCAAAAGTAGCCTGACCACCACCTGAACCTAAATTAGATTCAGCTGATTCTAATCTTTGATTAATTTCTTGTAATGTTTGTTCTGCAGAAGATACACCACTACCTAACTGATTTAGTCTAGGCATAATTCCACCTTCTTGATACATTTGTCTTGGTTGTTGTCCTCGTGATATCGCCATAATTTAAATATATTTATACTGTTGAGCAGGCGTAGAATCCTGTAAATATAATAC
>Ga0255758_10003629_pt1 | contig 13586 bp, 13 predicted proteins | sample 011ome_24_FD_179958 | JGI IMG/M metagenome (GOLD analysis project Ga0255758, IMG submission 179958) | Coastal salt marsh microbial communities from the Groves Creek Marsh, Skidaway Island, Georgia - 011513CT metaG (version 2) | ecosystem: Environmental > Aquatic > Marine > Intertidal zone >...
GCTCATAAAGATTTAGAGGGTAGAAAAATTTTAGGCCCTGCAGTTATACTTCCTTAATCAAGCTTTACATCCATATCAGACATATGCAATTTAAGTGCATTAGTTGAAATATGAATTTCTCTAATAAAAAAAAGTATAGATATAATCATTGATAAACAACAAGAGCCAAAAATTAATCTGGCAATAAAAACTTCATTTAAATATAGGCCTAACACAGTTAACATATTGAACAAAAAACCAAATGCAGCAAACATGATTGTCCAACGTAGTAGTGTGATCCGTCCACTTAAATTGATGAATTGTTTTTTCCATTCATGGGGAATATGATTTTCATAAACATGTTCATCATGAAGTTCTCTAATCAACATGCTTAAAGAATGAAATCTGTTGCTATATACGCTCATTAATAGAGGAATAGCTGGAAACATAAGAGCTGTAACTGTGTAATCTATATTCATGCGAATCAATTTGATTATGAATCTAGCCTTTGTTATTTACAAGTAAATTATGAACCAAATAAAGTTATTTATTGAGCTTACAAGATTAAAAAGACCAATTGGCTTTATGCTATTATTTTGGCCATGCTTATGGGGGCTTACAATTGTTTATGATTTTAATTCAGATTTAAAAATATATTTTTTTTATTCTGCACTTTTTCTTTCTGGCTCAATTTTGATGAGATCAGCAGGGTGTATAGTAAACGATATAGCTGATAAAAATTTTGATAAAAAAGTTGAGAGAACTAAAAATAGACCCATAACATCAGGAAAAGTATCCGTAAAACTTGCATCTACTTATGCATTAATTTTATGTGTTATCGCTTTCTTAGTATTAATTAATTTTAATAATTATACGATTTTAATGGCTCTAATCTCAATGCCTTTAGCTTTTACTTACCCCTTAATGAAAAGAATTACTTATTGGCCTCAATTATTTTTAGGGATTACATTTAATTATGGGCTAATTTTGGCTTGGATTTCAATTGCCAATGAAATTTCAATAATACCAATTATATTTTATCTAGGAGCCATATTTTGGACACTAGGTTACGACACAATTTATGGATTTCAAGATATTAAAGATGATGAAATAATAGGAGTAAAATCAACTTCAATTAAATTTAAAAATGATCCAAAAAAATTTTTATTATTTTCATATTCTTTATTCATTTTATCCTTTTTTTTAGTTGGGATATTAATGAAGTTTAGTATCTATTATTTTCTATTTATGATTATTCCCATTTCACAATTAATAATATTTCAAGTTTATAAATTAAATACCGATTTATCTATCGACTGTTTGTCTAAATTTAAAAGTAACAATTTTTTAGGATTAATAATATTTATCAATATTCTTGTTGGAAAATTAATTTAAATAAAATGAAAAAATCAAAAATATTTAAAAGACTATATCTAGAGTACACTAATAGATATATTGGTAAAATCTTATTAGCTGCTCTATTTTCTGTAATTGTTGCAGGAAGCACCTCTGCAACAGCATGGCTTTTAGATCCAGCAATTGAGAAAATATTCATCAACAAAGATCAAACTTTGATTATATTAATCCCACTTGCAATTATTATTGCTTTTAGCTCCAAAGGTATTTCTCTTTATTTTGCAAAATTAATTATGATTAATGTATCTGAGGAAGTTAAAAAAATTTTAAAAACAGATATGCTAAAATCATTAATTAAGTCAGATACTGAAATTATAGAAAGTAAACATTCAGGAAAATATATTTCTAATTTAAATTTTGATGTAGATCAAATTACAAGAATGTTATCTGAAGCATATTTGAGTATTTTCAAAGATGGTCTTACATTAATAGGTTTACTTTGTGTAATGTTCGTTCAAAACTGGAAATTATCTTTGATTGCATTAATTATGATACCTCTTGCTTCAATTACTGCAAAAATTCTAGGCAAAAGAATGAGCAAAATATCAACTCAAGCACAAGAAAAATCTGGAGATTTAAATAGATATTTAATTGACCTATTTAAAAATCATAAAGTAATTAAAATTTTTCAAAGAGAAAATTTCGAAGAAAATAGATCAGAGAAATTTGTAACAAACTTAAAGGAAAAGTCTGCAAAAATAGCTGCTGTGTATATTAGATCCACACCTGTAATGGAAATGTTAACAGGTATAATGATTGCCGCCTTAATATTTTATTCTGGAAAATTAATAATAAGCGGTGAGTTAGCTATTAACAATTTTTTTTCATTTCTTGCGGCTATGATGCTGGCTTATCAGCCTGTAAAGACGTTAACAAAAGTTAATATTATCATATCACAGGGTTTTTCTGCTGCAGAAAGAATTCTTCCAATAATAGATATTAAAAATGAAATTAGCTTAAATGAAAATAAAGATAATTTAGATATTTCTAGAGGAAATATTGCTTTTGAAAATGTCAACTTTTCTTACAAATCTAATCTGAAAAACAAGGTTCTTCAAAACATTAATGCAAGATTTAGTGGTGGCAAAATGACTGCTCTAGTTGGACATAGTGGATCTGGAAAATCAACTTTATTAAACATGATACCAAGAATTTATGACCCTAATGATGGTAAAATTCTTTTAGATAATCAAGATATATCAAAATTTAATTTGGCATCACTTAGAAGCCAAATATCTATAGTGGACCAAAATACAACTTTATTTGATGATACAGTTTTAAACAATATTAAATATGCCAGACCAGAAGCTAGTAATGAAGAAGTTTTTGAAGCTGCCAAACAATCAATGTGTGATGATTTTATAGACAAATTAGAGAATAAATTTGAAACTATGATTGGAGAAAATGGAGTAAAATTATCTGGTGGTGAAAAACAAAGATTATCAATAGCAAGAGCTATCTTAAAAAAAAGTAAAATAGTATTGTTAGATGAGGCAACATCATCGCTAGACTCTGATACAGAAGAAAAAATTCAAAAAGCGTTGGATCAGTTAACTTTAGATAAAACTACTATTGTAATTGCACATAGGTTATCAACAATTCTTAATTCAGATACAATATATGTAATGGATAAGGGAAAAATTACTGATTCTGGCAAACATAATGAGCTATTAATGAAATCTGAGGTCTATAAAAACTTTTATGAAAAACAAATTCAAAAATAGATATGTTTTTTTTATATCAAATCTTTTTAACAATTCTCGTATTAATCTCTCCAATAATAATATTTTTTAGAATTATAAAAAATAAAGAGGATAAAAAAAGATTTGTAGAAAAATTTAGTATCTTTTCAAAAAAAAGAGTTAAGGGTAAATTAATTTGGTTCCATGGAGCAAGTGTTGGTGAAATATTAAGCGTTATACCTGTTATAAAAAAATATGAAAAAGACAAATCAGTAAATCAAATCCTTATCACTTCAAGCACTTTGAGTTCTTCAAAAGTTTTGCTTAAATTTAAATTTAAAAAAACTATCCATCAATTTTATCCTGTAGATTATTTTTTTTTTACTAATAAATTTTTAAAATATTGGAGACCTGATATAGCTATATTTATAGACTCTGAAATATGGCCTTGTATGTTTAAAACACTTGATAATTTAAAAATACCACTAGTTTTACTAAATGCCAGAATAACAAAAAAAACATTCATCAGATGGATGAAAATTAAAAAATTTAGTGAATTTATATTTAGTAAAATCTCTATTGCATTCCCACAAAATCTTGAGACAAAAAAATATTTAAAGAAATTAAAAGTAAAAAAAATAAATGTAATTGGGAATTTAAAATTTGCTGAAACAGAAAATAAAAATCAAGATAAAATCAATCATCAGCTTGAATTACAATTAAAAAATAAAAAAATTTGGGTAGCTTCAAGCACACATGCAAATGAAGAAGTTTTTTGTGCCAAAGCTCACATAGAACTTAAAAAGAAATTTAAAAACTTAGTTACAATAATTATTCCACGGCATGTACACAGAGCTAAAAAAATTATGCAAGAAATTAAAAATCTCAAATTGAAAGTAATCACACATAGTTCAAAAAATATTAAATTAAAAGATACTGATATTTACTTAGTTGATACATTTGGGGAAACAAAAAAATTTCATAAGATGAGTCATTCAGTTTTTATAGGTGGCTCTATTGTTAAAAAAGGTGGTCAAAACCCTTTAGAAGCAGCAAGATATGGAGCTAAAATTTTTCATGGTCCAAATATTGATAATTTTAAGGATGTTTATAAATTACTAAAGTCACTACAAATTTCTAATTTAATTAATTCATCTAAAAAATTAGCTTCATCAATAAACTTTAATCCGAGTAAAGCTAATGGTAATAAGATAAAAAAAATTGGAAGAAGAATTCTAACAAAAACTATAAAAGAATTAGATTATCTAATTAAAGATGAATTTAAAAAAACCTAAATTTTGGGATTATAAAAAACCAAATATCTACGCTTATTGCTTACAACCATTAGCTTATATATTACAAATTATAAATTCAGTTAGATTGTTAGTAAAAATCAAATCACAGAAATTTAAAATTAAAACTATTTGTATTGGAAATATTTATATTGGAGGAACTGGAAAAACTTCTCTAAGCATCAAAATAAGTGAGATATTAAATTCTAATAATATCAGGTCTTGTTTCATAAAAAAATCTTACAATAGTCAAATAGATGAAAAAAAAATATTAGAAAAAAGAGGCAAAGTATTTTCCTCTTTCAAAAGAATTGATGCAATTAATCAAGCTGAGAATGAGAAGTTTGATGTGGCAATTTTAGACGATGGTTTGCAGGATCACACTTTAAAATGTGACATTAATTTTGTTTGTTTTAATAATTTAAACTGGGTAGGCAATGGTCTGACTATCCCTGCTGGACCTTTAAGAGAAAGTATTAAAAACCTTAAAAAATATCAGCACATATTTATAAATGGAAACAACAAATATTTATCTGATATTAAAAAAGATATTCTTAAAATTAACCCAAACATTAATATTCATGTTGGGATATACCAACCATTAAACTTACATGAGTTTGATAAAAATGATAATTACTTAGTTTTTTCTGGTATTGGGAATCATGAAACATTTATTTCCATGATTAAAGAACATGGATTGAATATTTCAAAAGATTTAGAATTTCCTGATCATTATGAATATACAGGCCGTGATATTAAACAAATAATAGATCAAGCAAATGTTTTGAAAAGTAAAATAATTACTACAGAAAAAGACTATTTAAGGTTAGAAAATTACAAGCCTAAAGAAATAAAAGTTATAAAATCTACACTAAAAATAATTGATGAAAAAAAATTGATTAATACAATAATAAAAAGCAATGAAACTAATTAAATATTTTTTTCAATTTTTATTTATAATATTTTTTTTTTCTTTATTTAAAATATTTGGATTTAAAATATCTTCAAAAATCGGTGGTAAATTATTTGAAATTATTGGTCCAATTTTTCGATCTAAAAAATTAATCCACACAAATATTAAAAAAGCTTTTCCTAAAAATAATTCAGTTGAGATAAAAAAATTAACAAAGTTAATGTGGAATAACTATGGAAGAGTTTTTGCAGAATACATGTTTATTAAGGATTTTAGATTTGAAAAAATTGACTCTAAAATTGAAATAATTGGTCAAGAGATACTTGATGAAATTAAAAAATCCAATAAGCCTGTAGTCTTTATTTCTGGGCATTTTAGCAACTTTGAGTTAATGGCCATGCAGATAGAAAAAGCAGGCATTAAATTGTCAGCAATTTATCGTCCATTAAACAATATTTTTCTAAATAGAATAATGGAAAAAATAAGAAAAAAATATATTTGCAAGAATCAAATAAAAAAAGGTATTGCTGGAACAAGAGAATTAATTAAATTTCAGAGAAATAACTACTCAATTGCACTTATGATTGATCAGAGAGTTTCAGAGGGTGAAAAAGTTAACTTTTTTAATCAAGAAGCCTATACCACTACTATACCTGCTCAATTAGCAAAAAAATTTGATATGCCCATTGTTCCAATTTTTATTGAAAGAGTAAACGATACTAATTTTAAAATTAAAATTAGTAAACCAGTCAATTTTTTAAAAAGTGACTCAATCAAAGATATTACAAGTAAATTGAATGTTATTATTGAAGAAATGATACTTAAAAATCCTACACAATGGATTTGGTCACATAACCGATGGAAATAAAAATTATTTTTTATTCAGCTCTTCTCTTTTTTTGAAAGCTTCTTTATAAGAAAAATATGGCTCCTGCTTATCGACATTCCAGTAATTTAAATTTTCAAGAATAATTTTTTTTCCTGACACAGCACACTCAACATAATCTCCTTCTTCAAGAATTTGAAAATTATTGGGTAAATATTTTAATTTTGCTTTTTTGTTCATTTTTAGTTTATATACTTTTATATGAAAGTTGGAATAATAGGAAGTGGTGGTAGAGAGCATGCAATCTGCAAAAGTCTTAAAAAGTCACAGAAGATAAGCCAAATTTATTGTTTTCCAGGTAATGCTGGCACAGAAGAGATTGCAAAAAATGTAAATCTAGATTTGGATAATTTTGAATATCTGAAAAATTTTATTATTGAAGAAAAAATTGATCTAATTGTAATTGGACCTGAAAAGCCTTTGGTGAATGGATTGGCAGATTATCTTGAACAATTTAATATCAAAGTATTTGGGCCAAATAAAGTGGCTTCACAATTAGAAGGTTCTAAAATATTTACTAAACAAATTTGTGAAAAATATAATATTCCAACAGCAAAATTTGGTATTTTTCAAAATAGAGAAGATTCAAAAAAATTTTTAAAAAAAACAAACTTTCCAACTGTTATCAAGGCAGATAATTTGGCATCAGGAAAAGGGGTATATATTTGCTCAAATGAAGATGAAGCTGATATTGCCATTGAAGAAATTTTTAATGGTAAATTCGGTGACGCTAAAAATTTACTTATTGAAGAATTTCTAGAAGGTGAAGAAATGAGCTATTTCACAATAAATGATGGTAATAATTTTAAACATTTTGGTTCAGCCCAAGATCACAAAAGAGTTATGGATGGTGATAAAGGAAAAAATACTGGAGGGATGGGTGCATACTCCCCTTCAAGATTGATGAATGAGGAATTAGAAAATAAAATTATTGAAAGAATTATAAAACCGACTTTAAAAGCTTTAACAGAATTAGGTAGTGAATATAAAGGATTTTTATATGCTGGATTGATGATAGTAAATAATGAACCATATCTAATTGAGTACAATGTAAGAATGGGCGACCCAGAATGTCAAACAATACTTCCAAAATTAGAAACTGATTTGCTTGATATTTTTTTAGCCTGTTGTGAAAAAAAATTAAATAAATTTGAAATTAAATGGTCAAATAAAAAAAGTTTATGTGTGGTGTTGTGTTCAAATGGATACCCTGACTCTTTTAAAAAAAATGTAGAAATCAAAAATCTTGAAAAAATAAAACTTGATAAACAAGAATATATATTTCATGCAGGATCATTAAAAAAAGAAGGTAAGACTTATGCAATTGGTGGAAGAGTTTTAAATTTTGTTGCACTTTCAGATGAATTTATTAATGCAAGACAAATGATTTATAAAAGATTGGATGAGTTGGACTGGCAAGGTGGTTTTTATAGGAAAGATATAGGTCATAAAGTAATTAAATAATGAGAATTATTTCAGGTATTTTTAAAGGAAAAAAAATTCTTGATCCTAAAGATATCAAAACAAGACCTTTAAAAGATTTAACAAAAGAGTCGATTTTCAATATCATAAACCACTCAAAAAAATTTAATATAAATTTAAAAGAGTCGGTGATACTTGATTTATTTTCTGGTGTTGGTTCATTTGGAATTGAATGCTTATCAAGAGAGGCTCAGAAAGTAATTTTTGTTGAAAATTACAATGGCGTTTTACCTATTCTAAAAAAAAATCTTTTAAGTATTAATACTTCTCATATTTATGAAATATTTGAGAAAAATATCTATGATAAAAGTACTTTCTCTAAATTTAATGATAAATTTGATCTAATTTTTCTAGACCCACCATATAAAGATAAGAATTTAGAAACTGTGCTCAATCACATTAAAGAAGCGGAAATTCTAAAGAAATCTGGAGTAATTATAATCCATAGGCACAAAAAAGAAATAGATACTATGCCAAAGGGTTTTAAAGTTATTGAAGAAAAAAAATATGGAATATCAAAAATAATATTTTTAATTTACTCAAGTTAATAATTTTTTTGTTTCAATTTTGATTAGCTCAACAGCAGGTTGATCATAAGGATTTAATTTTAAAGCTTTGCCTAGCAAAATTGTTTCGAGAATAAAAAAACAAAATAATTCTCCAAGACTTTTTTCATCTCGTTTTTTAATTTCAAAACTTCTAAAAGGAATTTTTTTTTTTTCAAAAACATTTTCTGTTGCTTTTTTTTGAGCATATAAAATTGTGTCCAGACTTTTTCCTTTAAGATACTTTTCTGATGATAATAATTTATGATTATTTATTTTAGGAGTATTTTTTTCTTTTACATAAAAAAATGTAAAAAAATTATTATCAAAACCATCTAAATATAACTGCATAACACTATGATTATCTTTTGGCATGTTTGAAACTATTGGCAGGATCCCTTTTTTTTTCTTACCTAAACTTTCGGCTACGAGTTGTTGATACCAATTGAATAAATTTTCTGATTTCTGATCATAATTAATGATTACTGAATTATATTTTTTATTTTTAGCAAAATAAATTATTGAATTTACGTTGGAAATTAAAGTATTTAGAAATTTTTTATTCTTAATCAAACTATTGAGACATCTAAATTTTTTAGAATTAAGACCCATAAGTTCTGCAGGGAGCATTCCAACTTCAGAAAGAACAGAATATCTTCCGCCTATAAAATTGTTATGATGAATAATGTCTGATTTTAATTTTTCAGCTAAAAGATGAAGTGAACTTTTTCTGTTTTCAGTTATAAAAATATTTTTATCTTTTCTATCAACTAATAAATTTGTATTTACAACAGTCTCAATTGTATTTCCAGATTTAGATATTATTAAATTTACTTTTTTATTGTTATTATTATTTTCTATATTTAAGTTGTCGATAAATGAAAAATTTTTTTTTATTTTTTCATTTAAAAATTGATAGATAGTTTGGGTTCCCAAAGTTGATCCGCCCATTCCTATAACTCTAAAATCATTATTTTTCTTATATTTGTTCAAAAATTTTTGATCAAAACTATCTTTATAATTTTTACTCAATGAATTTAGAACTTCATTTTTATCTTTCAAAAGTGAGTAAAATTTTTTGGTTAGTTTTGGATTTTTTTTCTTTTCTCTAAAATTTTTAAAAAGAATATTTGAGGTCAGCATTATTATTTAATTTTTTCTAAGATGCTATTTTCAAGACTCTGATTTTTATTTTCTTTATTTTCAATAGTTTTATTTTCTGATTTTGATACTAGGCTTTCAATTGTATTATCTTCTTCTTTGTTTTTTTTAATGCTAGATTCTGGTAAGGGCAACTCATTAAAATTAGGTGGCATTATTAGTGGTGATTTTTTTTCAACTAAAAACTCATCACTTGTTTTTTGTTTAGGAGACTTAAAGCCTTCTTTAACTACAGCGCAACTACTGAGAAAAATTAAAAAACTCAAAAAAAAAGTAACTCTATATTTACTCATATTTTTCTTCTTTATTTGATGAAATCTCTAACACAATCAAGAATATTATACCAAATGTAATAAATATATCCGATACATTAAAAATAAACCAATGAAAACTTCCAATATGAAAATCTATAAAATCAGGAACGGCTTTAAAAAAAATTCTGTCATGTAAGTTTCCTAATGCACCACCAATTACCATAAGTAACGAGTATCTTTTGAAGCCCTGGCTTTTTATTGACATAATGACTAGCACGACAACTATCATTGCAATTATTATACTTAGAATATTATACAGGTAGTCCTCGTTAAAAGAAAGTAGACCAAATGCAATTCCTTTATTCCAAATTAAAACAATGTTTAAATATGTAGAATTAAAGATATCTGATCCAAGATTATTTTTATCCAACTGAATAACAAACATTTTTGTTAATCTATCAAAAAAATAAACTGATATTACTATTGAAAAATTGATGTAAAAATTTTTATTTAAAAACTTAGATATCATTCAAAGTTTTGTGGACAAGTTTTTCTTGAACACGCATCCTTAGTAATTTTCCAGCATAATTGACATTTTGATCCTGCGGCCTTAGTAGTTTCAACTTTTATTTCAGAGTTTTCTAAATAAAACACCTCTGCGTTCGATGTAATGCAAAGTTCTGAAAAATCTACATCTTTGGAAATTTCATTAAATTTTTTATCCAAATTAATTTTTAAACTTGCCTCTAAACTTGACCCAATTTCTTTATTAGCTCTCTTTTCTTCAATGCTGATATTACAGACATTCCTAATTTTAATAAGCTCTAACCATTTTTGATTTAAATTTTCATTTCTAAAACTATTTGGAAACTCTAAAAATTTTGTTAAATGAATACTTTTATCATCATTCATTATCAGCCTATAAATTTCCTCTGTTGTAAATGAAAGAATTGGTGCAAACCATCTTAATAGTGAATTTAGAATAATATTTAATAAAATTATTGTTGATTGTCTTTTTTTAGAGTTTTTAGAATCACAATATAAAGAGTCCTTTCGGATATCAAAATAAAATGCTGACAAATCTACAGTACAAAAATTTAATAACTCTTTGTATAGATTGTGAAAATCATAATTGTTAAAATAATTTTTAAAGTTTTCATTCAAAGAATAAACTTTATGAAGCATAAATTGTTCCAATTCAGGCAGTTCAGATAAATTTATTTTTTCTAAATTAATTTCTTCAAAATTATCATTCAGGTTTCCAAGTAAATATCTAAAAGTATTTCTAATTTTCCTATAAGAGTCAGCATGTTGATCTAAGATTGAGTGATCAATTCTTAAATCCTCTGCATAGTTAGATGATGCTACCCAAATTCTTAGAATATCAGCGCCATATTTTTTTAAAATATCTTCAGGTGCAATTACATTTCCAAGAGACTTGGACATTTTTAATCCTTTTCCATCAACAACAAAACCGTGTGATAAAATTGACTCAAATGGAGCTTTTCCTCTTGTTCCACAAGACTCAAGTAAAGATGAATGAAACCATCCTCTATGTTGATCTGAGCCTTCAAGGTACATGGACGCAGGCCATTTTAAATCTTCTCTTTTCTCTAAAACAAATGAATGGGTAGATCCACTATCAAACCATACCTCAACAATATCACTCAACTTTTCATAGTCTTCTGACTTATATTTTTCACCTAAAAATCTTTGTGGATTATCTGAAAACCAACAATCAGAGCCTTCTTTTTCATAAATATTTGCAATATTTTCATTTACCTCATCATCAACTAATATTTCTTTAGTTTTTTTATTTACAAAAATTGGAAGCGGAACTCCCCAAACTCTCTGTCTTGATACACACCAGTCAGGTCTGGTTTCAATCATTGATTTTAATCTTTCTTTTCCTTTGCTAGGATAAAAAGTTGTTTCGTCTAAAGCCTTTAAGGCTGTCTCTCTCAATTTGTGACTTTCCATTGATATAAACCATTGTGGAGTTGCTCTGTGAACTAATGGAGCCTTAGATCTCCATGAATGAGGGTAAGAGTGTGTTAGCTCGCCATTTGCCAATAAATTTTTTTGTTCTTTAAGTTTTTCAATAACAATTGGATTGGCTTTAAAAATATGATTGCCCTCAAATAAATGAACATTCTTAGTATATTTTCCATCACCATCAACTGTTTCAATCGCTTTAATTCCATGATTAAGACACAAATTAAAATCGTCAGGACCATGACTTGGCGCACAATGCACAATACCCGTTCCCTGTTCTGTTGTTACAAATCTTGCCTCCAACATTGGAATATCATATTCATATCCCAAATTGAAAAAAGGATGATAACAAATTGTGTCTTTAAAATCTTTTCCTTTAAATTTTTTAATTTCTTTATAATCTTTTATTGAGCATTCTTTTATAACTGAATCTAATAAAGCTTCTGCTATTACTATCTTTCGATTTTTAAAATCACCGTCATCATTTAATTGTATCAATACATAATCTAGAGATTCATTATAAGCTAAAGCTTTGTTAGCAGGTATGGTCCATGGAGTTGTTGTCCAAATAATAATCTCACTTCCTTCAAGTTCTGTCAGATTAGATGATTTTACTGGGAAAGATGTATAAATAGTATCTGACTTATGATCCTGATATTCAACTTCAGCATCTGCAAGTGCTGTTTTTTCAACTGTAGACCATAAAACAGGTTTGAACCCTCTGTATAAACTACCTTCTTTTAAAAATTTTCCTAACTCTCTAACAATTTGAGCTTCTGCATCATAACTCATTGTAGAGTAATAATTTTCCCAGTCACCTATAACCCCTAGTCTTTTAAATTGACCCTTGTGAACCTCGATCCATTTTTCTGCAAATGATCTACATTCTTTTCTAAATTCAACTATCGGTACTTCATTTTTGTTTTTTTTGTTTTTTTTATATTGCTCTTCTATTTTCCATTCAATTGGCAAACCATGACAATCCCATCCTGGAACGTAAATTGAATCCTTACCATCCATTTGATGGAATTTGACTATGATGTCTTTTAAAATTTTATTTAAGGCAGTACCCATGTGAATATTGCCATTTGCATACGGAGGGCCGTCATGTAATACAAACTTTTCTTTACCTCTGCTGGATTGTCTAAGCTCTTGATATAAATTTATTTTTTTCCAGTATTCTAAGATTTCTGGCTCTCTTACTGGTAAATTAGCCTTCATAGAAAAAGCTGTTTTTGGAAGGTTAATTTGTGAATTGCTCATTATGCTCTCTTTGCTATTTTTAAATCTAATTTAATTTGAGATTTTAACTTTTTAATATTTTTAAATTTTCTCTCTTTTCTTATAAATTTTAAAAACTCAACTGATAAGTGCTTATTATAAAGATTTCCAGAAAAATTAAACAAATGAACCTCTAGTAAGATTTTTTTTTGATTAAATGTTGGTCTATAACCAAGATTTGCTATTCCTTTTAAAATTTTAAAGGTATTTTTTCTTAAAACTCTTACCGCGTATACACCTGGTTTAGCCAAGACATAATCTTTGATATCTATGTTGCATGTTGGAAATCCAATTTTTTTTCCAATTTGTCTGCCCTTTTGAACCATTCCTTCAATAGACCATTTTCTATCTAATAATTTATTAGCTCTTTCTAGATAACCATTTTCTAAATAATTTCTAATTAAAGAAGATGAAACAATTTTTTTATTAATCAAAAGTGGTTTTGGCTTAATAACTTGATAATTATATTTATGCTCATTTTGAATTAAAAATTTTACATCTCCTTCTCTTTTATTGCCAAATCTAAAATTATTACTAACAAATATAAATTTGGCTTTTAATTTATTTGATAATATATTTTTTATAAAATTGATTGATTTTGTCTTTGAAAAAGTTTTGTCAAATTTTTTTGTTACAATAAAATCAACTCCAAGATTATTTATTAAATTCACTTTTTGATCAATGCTAGATAATCTAAAAT
>Ga0255758_10003635_pt1 | contig 13578 bp, 13 predicted proteins | sample 011ome_24_FD_179958 | JGI IMG/M metagenome (GOLD analysis project Ga0255758, IMG submission 179958) | Coastal salt marsh microbial communities from the Groves Creek Marsh, Skidaway Island, Georgia - 011513CT metaG (version 2) | ecosystem: Environmental > Aquatic > Marine > Intertidal zone >...
CGAATGAAGTTAGCTCTTATAGTCCTGATATTACTCGATAGAGCCAAGACGATGTTGGGTTATGTCTTGGGTTTGATAGGTAGATGATTTGTATCTACCATCAAACTATAGCAGGTATTAACTACATTAACTAAGAGTCTTTGTTCTTTAAGACGAACAACGATGATTAATAAATAGGCACATGTTAAGTAAGTATTTAAGAGTAAAGCTCTCAGTTTCTAAAAGAAACTTAATATTTTATTGAGAGAAAAACTATAGAAAGAGAATGATAGTTTGGATAGTATAATCAATATGTTAGGGGAAATAATAACTATTATATGGAGAGAGAAGGATTAATAGATGTAGTAAGTAATTAAATATATACACAATAATAATAGTATTATTAGTAATAGGGGGGGATATGTAAATGTTTTTTGAATTTTTTTATATATAACCTACATAATTATATGAGAGGTAATTTGGTTCCTAGTTGTCAAAGACAACTTTACATGAAGTGTCGAAAGGTCACTTTCGTTCCTTTCTCTATAGGGGAGGTAAAATATTTATTTTTATTTGATTAACCAAACTACTAGTGATTCAAAGCATTAAATGTAACTAAATTGTAACAATTGTAAATATCTATTGACTTTTGATTAAAAATATGGTATCATATTAGTATAGGCACAAAAAGATTAAAATGTATTTTGTGTGCCTCTGATGAATTTCTGAGTTATAGAGAAGGAAATTTCTTCTCCTCTAGGGATACGAAGAAATTCCCTAATAACTAATTAATAATTATATATCCTCTTAGGAGATAAATATTGTGGGTAGAAAGAGTTTAGAACAGATAAATAAAGAAAGAAAGGCAATGGGTCTTCCTTTTAGAAAGAGAAAGAAGACATTATATAAGAAGAAGGTAAAGAGTAATGCAATCTTACCAGACACAAAGAAGAAAAGAAGTCAAGAGATTCTTGCAACTATGTTATCTACGGCTGGTGATAAGGTTGTTAAAAAGGTACTTAGCAAAGCTCTTGATGATGACGACAAAGACCAAACAATCTGTTTAAAGATGGTAATGGATAGAGTTATACCACAAGATTACATGCAAAGAGTTAAAAATGGAAATAAGATAGAAATACAAATAAGTGGTGTTGACTCACCTGTAAACATTAATGAAGTACAGACTATAGACAACGGAGATGTTATAGATGGCAAAGAATAACTGGGCTAATGAGGCATTTAAGAGAGCACAGAACTTAATGAGTAGGGGTTATAATGATTTTACACCTACAACAGTAGTAACAAAAGACCAACTTAGTGATTTAAGTGATGCTATTACTACATCTAGACCTAGAACTGAGGGTCCTAGAACAGATAGACAATTAGATACTAATATGAGGTCTCCATTTTCAGGTAATGTATGGAATTTAGATAATGAGATAGCTACGACAACAGCACTTGAAGAAGAAGTACCAGTAGAAGTTGTAAATGAATTTAATTTAGATACAGTAGAACAAGATGCTATTGACTACGAAGAAAAGAATGCTATTAGAAATAGAGACCCAAATAGAGCACAGTCAGAATGGGATAAGTTTTCAGCACCAGATGAATTAACAGAAGATGAATACACTAAAAAACAATCTTATATAGCTATTCAGAGAATACAGAAAGAAATAGATAGGATATCTTATAATTCATTTACTAAAATGACTCCTGGAGAGAAAGAACGAAGAGATAAGAGAATAGAAGAGCTTAAGAGAGAACAAAGAAGACTCATGGAAAAGTATAGAGCTAGAGATTGGAGTCAGGAAAGCAAGAATGAGAAAGCTAGAACTATATATAAAGATGCAGAACAGAGAGTTCTAGATGATATACCTGAAGCTAAGAAACTAGGAAATGCTGTTTGGGACGGATTAAAAGACTTTGGAATGGAGTTTTGGAATAAGCATAAAGATAGTTTAGACCCTAATTTTCAGGCTATGGTAGAAGATGGTATAGGTTATGTAAAAGATAAGACTAAAGGAACTAAACAAGTTAAGTGGTCAGAACATAATAATCCTGGAAACATAAAAGCATCACCTATTAAGTGGGATGGTGAGAGACCAGGTAAGTTTTATGGTAAAGATAGTCAATTTACAAGCTTTGAGACACCAGAGGCAGGTATTTCTGCATTAACAAAGGACTTATCTACTAAGTTAAAGAGACATAATGGTGATTTAAAGGCTATGATAGCAGAATATGCACCATCTTCTGATGGAAATGATGTTAAGAAGTACTTACAAGTAGTTCAGAAGACAGCAGGTAAGAAATATAGGTATACAGAAGCAGATTTAGAGAATATTGTAAAAGGATTTATTAGAATGGAGAATAAGAAAGAGTTAGCAGACTATTATATTAACATAATGGAGAAATAGTATGGCTCTTCCAGGATATAATTCTAAAGTAGGACATGAAACACCATCTTTATTGGATACTGTAATTAGTACAATAGGAGATGCATGGGAAACAGGTACAGATTGGTTAGAAGAGAAAGGAACAGAGTTTTTAGAATCTTATCCAGAGACTACAGACCCATATAAAGAGGCACTAGAAGAAGGAAGGTCTTGGAAAGACTTATCTGAAGAAGAAAGAAATGAAGTTTTAGCTGGTGGTGAAGAAATGGTAGATACTGCCTTTGATTTTATGGGTGGTGGTCTAGGTAAGATAGTAAGAAAAGGTGGTGAGTTTATAATGCCTAAGCTAAAAGACTTAGGTAAAGAGACCGTTAAGAAGAAAGGACCACTACAATCAGCTCAGTCAGAATTTAAGTTTAGTAGTAATGTTGATTTACCTAAGATGTTTCATGGAATTACAGATGAGAAACAAGTTGTAGATATATGGAATAAAGCGAGACATGAAATGAGTAATTATGATGTCTTGAATAAGGCACTTAATCCAAGACAACAAAGAGCATTTATGACTAGTTTATACACAAGGGTGGTAAGAGACTTAAAAGCTAGAGGTGAAAACTTTGCAGCGGATGTACTAGAGAGGAAATTAGCAAGTACAAGTGATAGATACTGGTAGAATATGACACAACTACAGGTAAAGCTACATGAAAAACAACGAGAAGTATTTGACGACCCACGCAGATTTAGAATTGTTGCTGCTGGTCGTAGGTTTGGTAAATCTAGGTTAGCTGCTTGGCTATTATTGATAGAGGCACTACAAAGTACTACTAAAGACGTATTTTATGTTGCACCGACCTTCCAACAAGCAAAGGATATCATGTGGGGAGTGTTGAAAGACCTAGGTAAAGACGTTATATCAGCTGCACATGAAAATACAAGTGTATTAACATTAGTAAATGGTCGTAAGATATATTTAAAGGGTGCTGACCGACCTGATACCCTACGTGGAGTAGGATTATCATTTTTGGTTATTGACGAATATGCAGATATTAAACCTAATGTTTGGGAACAGATTCTAAGACCAGCATTAGCAGATGTACAAGGTAAAGCACTCTTCATAGGAACACCAAAAGGTCGTAATCACTTTTATGACTTATGGGAGTATGCTGAGAAAGAGGAAGACAAGGATTGGGCTTCATATCACTTTAGTAGTTATGATAATCCATTAATTCCTGAGTCAGAGATTGAAGCAGCTAAGAAGTCTATGAGTAGCTTTGCATTTAGACAAGAGTTTTTAGCAAGTTTTGAAGCAGCTTCTAGAGACATATTTAAAGAGGAATGGTTACACTATGGAAACGCTGAGGAAGAACCTGAAGAAGGTAAATACTATATTGCAGTCGACTTGGCTGGATTTGTGTCTGTGGATAAAGAAGCAGGTAACAAGAATAGGAAACTGGATGAGACAGCTATTGCAATCGTTAAGGTGCACCAAGAAGGATGGTGGGTCTCAGAAATAAGACATGGTAGATGGGATATTAAGCAAACATGTAATGAGATATTTAATGCAGTAAAAGATTACATGCCTTCTAAGATAGGAATTGAGAAAGGGTCATTAAAGAATGCAGCAGCACCATATTTGAATGACTTAATGAAACAGAATAACATGTATTTTAGAATTGAAGATTTGAATCATGGTAATAGAAGAAAGTCAGAAAGGATAATTTGGAGTTTACAAGGTATCTTTGAGAATGGTAAAGTTACATTGCAGAAGGGTGCTTGGAATAAAGAATTTGCAGACCAATTAGTAAACTTTCCTAATGCACAGATGCATGATGACTTAGTAGATAGTTTAGCATATATACAACAAATAGCTCAGACAGAAGTTGTGTTTGATACTGAAATAGAAGAAGAATACCAATCACTTGACTTAGTGTCAGGATATTAAAAGGATAAACAATGGATTTAGGAAATAACCCACAGATAGGTCCAAATAAACTAGTAAGCTGGTTGACAGGACATCTTATGGATTGGAGAGATTCTAGAGATAATAATTACCTAGAGACATGGAAAGAATATGAAGCTCTATGGAGAGGTGAATGGAGAGCTGAAGATAGACTCAGAGAATCAGAAAGAAGTCGTATTGTAAGTCCAATTTTACAAGAAGCTATTGAGAATCATGCATCAGAGATTGAAGAAGGTGTTTTTGGAAATGGAGATTCACTATTTTCTATAGATGATGATTTCATGGACAAAGATGCAAAAGATATTGATTATATGCAATCATATATGAAGCAATCTTTTAAACAGACAGGATTGAGAAAAGCTGTCGGAGATATTATATTATTAGCATCTATATATGGTACAGGTATTGGTGAAGTAGTTGTAAGAAAAGAAAAAGATTTAATACCAGCAACAGAGGTAATGAAGGAAGTAGATTCTGTAGCTATTGGTACAAAGTCTAAGGATAAGGTAACTGTTACTTTAAATCCGATTAGTCCACAGAATTTTTTGATAGACCCTAATGCAACAACAGTACAAGATGCTATGGGTTGTGCTATTGAAGAATTTGTATCTGCACATCATGTAGCTAAGAATATGGAAGATGGAGTCTATTTAAAGGCTGATTTAGGAGGTACTGCTGTAGATGAAGCAGATTTAGACGAATCTTGGATAGATGAAGACTATGACCAAGATAAAGTTAAGATTGTAAGGTATTATGGTTTAGTTCCAGAGAAGTTACTAGATAGTCCTGAGAATGGAGAAGTATATTCAGGAACTGGAGATATATTAGAGGAATATGGTAATTTAGTAGAAGCTATTGTAGTTATTGGTAATGATAATGTATTACTTAAAGCTGAAGCTAATCCATATATGTTAAAAGATAGACCTATTGTAGCATATCAAGATGATACTGTACCTAAGAGATTCTGGGGTAGAGGAGTAGCAGAAAAAGGCTACAATATGCAAAGAGCTATTGATGCACAATTAAGAGCTCATTTAGACTCATTAGCACTAACTACTGCACCAATGATGGGCATGGATGCAACAAGACTTCCTAGAGGAGCTAAATTTGAAGTTAGACCAGGTAAGACTATTCTAACTAATGGAGACCCTAGAGAAGTATTACAACCATTTCAGTTTGGACAAACAGATGCTAGTAATTTAGAAACAGCTAAGGCATTCCAAACAATGTTGCTACAAGCTACTAATACAATGAATACACAAGATGATGTTAAGCAGAGTGCTGGTGGAGAATTATCAGTTGCATTAGCTACAGTCTTGAAGAAAAATAAAAGAACTTTAGTAAACTTCCAAGATAATTTTTTGGTTCCATTTATTACTAAAGTAGCACATAGATTTATGCAGTTTGCACCAGAGGAATTTCCTGTTGCAGATTACAAGTTTGTAGCTAATTCATCTTTAGGTAATCTAGCTAAAGAAGTAGAACAGATACAATTCTTGAATTTATTGAAAACTCTTGGACCTAATAGTCCTATAGTTCCAATATTATTAGAAGGTGTAATAGAGAACTCTAGTATTGAGAATAGAGCTACTTTAATAGAAACATTGAGAAAAGGTAAAGAAGCTCAAGATAAGCAACAAGCCCAAACAACACAAATGCAAATGGGTCAAGTACAGGCAGAAATAGCACTTAATAACTCTGAAGCTCAAGAGAATATGGCACAAGCACAGAAATATCAAGTTGATGCACAGTTAGCTCCACAAGAGATACAAGCTAAACTTATGTCTGCTTTAGCTACAAATCTACCGAGTGAATCAGATGAAAGAGAAGCTGAGTTTAAACGTAGAAAAGAAACAGCAGAAATAATGCTTAAGAAAGCAGAGTTAGATATCAAAAGACAAGATATGATAGATAATAAAGAGATTGTTAAGCTACAGATGCAACAAAAGCAACGAGCTTAATATATGTGGTAACATCAATGTTGACTTTAGGTACTTCAAAAGAGTAACTATCTCAACAGAACTTGTTCTTTTAACCTTAACTTAGGAGAATAATATGAACATTTGGACACAACCTCAAGCAACAGAAATGAGATTTGGATTTGAAGTTACAATGTATGTTTGCAATAAATAAGGTACTTTAAATGGATAAAGAATTACAACAGTATTACGAAGATAGATTTACAATGTTTACTACTAAAGGATGGAAAGATTTAGTAGAAGACGTAGAAAAGATAAGAGATAGTATTAAGATTGAAGATATACAGGATGAGAAAACTTTATTTGCACGAAAGGGTGAATTAAGAATCATGAACTGGTTAATCAATTTAAAACAAGTTTCAGAACAAGCACATCAGGATTTAAGTAATGAAGATACTGTTTGATTTTGAATGTAAGGATTGTGGTGTATTTGAAAAGATAATTGAATACACTACAACAACAGATTGTCCAACATGTGGTAAGGAGTCTAGGAAACTTATTAGTACTCCTTCCATAATGTTAGAAGGCATATCTGGTGACTTCCCCGATGCACATGCAAAATGGGCGAAGAAACATAATGCTCTTACTGAAAAGCAAGAGTAATAATTTTAACTAGAGGTAAGTGAGGGTTAGTCTCCTTAGTTATCTCCCTATAATGCTTAAATGCACAGGAGAAATAATATGGCTGATATAATAGAAGAAGTAGAAGAAGTAGCTGCACCTGAACAACCAGAGGTAGAGAACCAAGAGAAAGTAGAGGCACAACTTGAGAAAGAGCTTACACCAATCAAGGAAGACCCAGTTGTACAGGAGGAGGCAGTTGCAGAAGAGAAAGATGATGACTTACCAGAGAAGTATAAAGGGAAGTCTGCTAAAGAGATTGCAGAAATGCACCAACAAGCTGAAAAACTTATTGGTAAACAAGGCTCTGAAGTAGGTGAACTTAGGAAAGTTGTCGATGACTTTATTTCTACACAAACTTTGAAAGAATCACAGACTACAGAAACATCTATAACATCGGATGAGTTTTATGAGAATCCACAAAAGAATGTAAATAAGCAGATTGATAGTCATCCAGCTATTAAGGAAGCACAGAAAGCAGCTCAAGAAATGAAGCGTACTGCTACATTAACGAGATTAAATTCTGAGTACCCTGATTTGGAACAGACTGTACAAGACCCTAATTTTGCTGAATGGATTAAAAGCTCACGAGTTCGCTCTGAACTATACAATAGAGCTGAAGTTGAATTTGATTATGATGCTGCTAAAGAACTACTTAGTAACTGGTCTGATAAAAAAGAACGAGTAGCTAAAGTAGCAGAAACTAGTAAGATTGATAAGGATAATCAACTGAAAGCAGCTAGTGTAGGTAGTAAAGGAAATAACGAACCTGTTTCTAAAAAGAAGTATCGTCGAAGCGATATTATTAAACTTATGCAGACAGACCCAGAAAAATATGATGCACTATCTGATGAGATAATGTTAGCATATCAAGAAGGGCGAGTCATTTAAAAACAATATAGAGAGGAAATTAAAATGGCATATCCAACCCCACAGGTCACGAACACGACCGCTGCCGTTTTTATACCTGAGATTTGGTCCGACGAGGTCATCGCAGCGTATAAAGCAAATTTAGTTGCAGCAAATCTGTTCAAAAAAATGTCTTTCAAAGGCAAAAAAGGTGATACAATTCATATCCCTAAACCAACTAGAGGTCAAGCATCTCTAAAAGCTTCAGAAACAGCAGTTACACTTATTGCTGAAACTGAATCAGAAGTAATTGTACCAATTGATAAACACTATGAATACTCACGTTTCATTGAAGATATCACAGAAGTACAAGCACTAACATCAATGCGTAGATTCTACACAGACGATGCTGGTTATGCACTTGCAAAACAAGTGGATACTGACATGGTTCAATTAGGTAGAGTTATGAATGGTGGTACTAATGATGCAACTTATGACGCTGGTTATACTGGTACTGATGGTTCTACATTGTATGATGGTGGTAACGCTGGTGCGTTAACTGACATTGCAATTAGAAACATGATTCAGAAACTAGATGACCAAGATGTTCCTACTTCAGGTAGATTTTTCTTAATCCCACCTGCAGCTAGAAATACTCTAATGGGTCTAGACCGATATACAGCTATGGACTTTGTTGGTGAAGCAGCATCTGCTAACACAATCCGTAATGGTCAAATTGGTAACTTATATGGTATCCCTGTATATGTTACTTCAAATGCTGATACAACAGCTTCTGGAGACAGAGTATGTCTCTTAGGTCATAAAGACGCAGCTGTTCTAGTAGAGCAATTGAATGTGCGTTCACAAACACAGTACAAGCAAGATTACTTGTCTACTCTTTACACTTCAGATACAATCTATGGTGTTAAAGAACTTAGACCAGATTCAGCTTTTGCTTTGGTTGTTCCTGCATAAAGAATATTCCCCTCATTCGAGGGGATATTTTTATAGCTATTAATTCTAGTAGCTATAAAGATATCAATAGGAGATTAAAATGGCTGGAACTAAGTATACTAGAAAACCTGCAAAGAAGGTTGCTAAAAAGAATCAAAGTATTACCAAGAGAGGTGTAAAGAAAACTAGCACCTTAAAAAGAGCATTAAAAAGTACTGCTAAAAAACTAGGTAAAGGAGCAATGGCTATAGGAAGTATGTCTCCTGTAGGTAGAGGAGTTAAAGCAGCTAAAGTAGCTAAGAAAGCAGTTAAGGTATTAAAGAAGAAAAGAACTCCAGCTCAAGTAAGAAAAGATAAGGCATTAATGAAAGCAGACGATAAAGCAAGAAAACAAAAGCAATATGAATTAAGAGAGAATGCTAAATATGATAGAGGCGGAAATAGAATGGCAGACTACAATCCTACAAAAGCAAGAAAAGCATTAAAAAAGATTGGTCTCCCAAAAAAGAAAAAAGCTACAAAAGCAAACCCTAAATATTCAAAGGGTGATTATGCATATAAGAAAAAACTACAAGCACGTTCTAGTGCAGCTAAAACTCAGAAAGCAAAAAATAAAATAGAAAAAGAAATAGACCTTCTTAATCCTAATATGACTATGGATGAAAGAGCTAAACTTTTAGGAGGATATTAAGATGGCAGTTTTTAAATGTAATATTTCAGGTAACACATTAGAAGTTAAGACAGCTTTAGATATACAATCTATGGAAGTACACCCAGGATATACTTTAGTTGAAGAAAAACCTGTAGTAGAAGAAATAGGACATGTAATACAAGAAGATATTGAAGTAAAAACTAAGAAAACAAAGAAATCTAAAAAAGAACTTTAATAGGAAAATATAATGGCTATATACAGAGGTGAGGGTGGTAAAACAGACGTAGTACCTGATTCAGGAGATTATGAATTTGCAGGTAGTATTGTTGTGGAAAAAGATGTCTATGTAGGCGGAGACATTAATGTAGAAGGAACTATTAATGGAACTATTACAGGAGATGGTAGTGGTCTAGAGAATGTACCTACACCTTTTTTACAAGCAGATGACTGTATATATCTAAACAATCAAGTTATTATTAACGATTATACTATGCCTGTAGGCAAGAATGGTATGACAGCAGGTGATATTACTGTTAATGCAACAGTAGATATTCCTAGTGGAAGTGATTGGCATATTGTAGGTAATGAAGATGGTCTTGTAACTTTAGAAACTTTAGGTATTCCTAATCATGATTTACTTACTGTTACTTCAAATGGAGATATAGTAGGAGTTCCTTCTTTATCAGTAGATGGAGATATTACTTCTTCATCAGGTGTATTTACAGGTGATGGTAGTGGATTATATAATATAGCTGTAGAAGATGCTTATACAAAGAATGAAATAGATATACAACAACAATTACAAGATGAAAAAATACAAGCTAATACAGATGCAATAGAAGCTATTCCTGGAGCAGTAGATGCATATACTAAAGCAGAGATAGATGCACAACAATCTGCACAAGATGATGAAATAAATACTAAGATAGGTGATGCTCCTTCAGATGGAGAGCAATATGTTAGAAAAGATGGTATATGGGCTGAATTAGCTGCAGCTGATGGCGGTATTGCAGATGCACCAGCTGATGGTAAAATGTATGGTCGTCAAGACTTGAAGTGGCAAGAAGTAATTACTGATGCATATACAGAAAGTGAGACAGATGCTTTACTAGATGATAAAGCTGATAAGGATACTACTTATACTAAGACTGAAGTAGATGCTTCACAAGATGCACAAGATGTTAAGATAGATAAGAACATAACTGATATAGCACAAAACACAGCAGATATTAACCAGAATACATCTGATATTGCACAAAATACATCTGACATTGAATCATTAGCAGATGATGTTGATGCACTAACAGGTTCTGTTATATACAAAGGTAGTCTTAATGCTACAGTAGTAGAAGCACCAATAGGTTCTAATGTTGGTGATATGTGGATTAATGACTACAATGTATCTGAACCATCTACTAACTATCCTGTAGCATCAGGATGGGCTCCTGTAACTGAAGTTAAGTATGACGATAAACTTATTAAAACAGATACTGGTTGGGATAAGATTGATAGTGTTACAGGTGTCCCATCATATACTGCTGGTGAGATAGATGACTTATTAGATGATAAAGCAGATAAGACAGATGTATATACTAAAACTGAAATAGATGCACAACAAAATGTACAAGATGTAGAAATTGCTAAGAAAGCAGACAAAGATTTTGTAGACACTGAACTTGCAAAGAAAGCTGATAAAGAAACTACATACACTAAAGATGAAGTAGATGAATTATTAGAGAGTGCTAGTGGTGCTATTGTGGGTAACTATACAAACAAGTGGGCTGATAATGTAGCTAGAGACCCTGAAGCTGGTAATTTATACTTAGTGTATGGTATGAATATCTCAAGTAGATATGATGAAGTAACTAAGATGTACATTAGTGATACAGATGGTGATGGTGATGTTAGAGACTTTGATGAAGTAAAAGAAAATGACAAAGTTACACTATCATCTGAAAATGGTTCAGGTGAATACACTATTGTTACTATAACTGATGTAGGTGGTTACAGAGAGTTAATTGTAAATACAGAATCAGCTAATGGTACTATTGCTAACGATACTGCTGTATCTGTAGTATTAGATATAGCATCATGTAATAGCATATGGACAGAAGTTAATGATGTTGCTACTTATGATGGAAGTGTAGGTGTTGGAACAAATACCCCTTTTGCCCCTAGTGGTAAAACATTAGAAATATCAGATGATGCAACAACAAGACTTATATTAAACAATAAGTCTGCAAGTAGAATGGCTATCCTTACACCTAACGAAGGTGGGTTACATTTTAATGACTACACGGATTTAGGTAATGTCAAAACTCCACTGAAGATTGCTAGTAATGGTGATGTTTTAGTAAATGGTAGTGTGCAACTTAACACAACAGGGACTACACAACCTACAATTACTCTTAAAAATGATTCAGGATATGCAGGGGTCATTGATGTTCAACATGATGCAGTAATAAAATCTGGAGGTTTTGAAGCCTTAAGAGTTTTAAGTGCAAATCGTAAAATTGAAACAGTAGCAGACATGAAAGTCAATGGTGTTACTGTTGGTAATGGTGGTAATCAATATAGTGTGGCAGTAGGGCAAAATGCTCTTGCTTCAGGTGACAGCAAAGAAAGAAGTGTTGCAGTAGGTTGGGGTAGCTCTAAAGTTTTAGTAGGGTTAGATAATTCAACTGTTGGATTTCAATCAGCTACTGCATTAGCTACAGGCTCTAAAAATACTGTTTTTGGTAGTAATGCACTTGTATTTGCAACAGAGGGAAATAATAACACAAGTGTTGGTGCAGAGTCTTTGTATCGCCAAACAACAGGGTCGGAAAATACTGCTATAGGTAAAAGTGCTGGAGATAATATTACTACAGGGTCTAATAATGTTTGCATAGGGAATGGAGCTCAAGCGTCATCAGCTACTGTATCTAACGAAGTTACTATTGGTAATGCTTCTGTAACTAAAGTAAGAATGGGTAATGGCACAATACTATCAACTACTGCATATGTTCAAGAGCAAGTAGCTATCAAAGATAAACTTATTGAGAAACTATCAGCAAGATTAGATGAACTAGAAAAGAGGATTAAATAATGGGAGCAATTAATATAGGGGCAAGGAATGGTGGTAAGGTTAAAGTAGTAGCACCAGACAATCCAGCTGTAAATACAGAAGCTATACTACCTAAGAAGTCAGGTACACTAGCTACACTAGAAGATATATCTAATATTACAGACTTAGATGCAGAGGGATTATCTAATCTAGCTGAACAAGTAGAACAAAATAAACAAGATATAGTAGAGTTAGAAGAAGAAATTGAAGCATTAGCACCATCATTTGATAGAGGTGAATGGGATTTTCATGAACCTGAAACTTTACCTGCTATACCTAATGCAAAAACATTTTATATTGTAAATGAAGCAGGAGGTATTGCATTAGATTATGCTGATACACATAAAGTTGTATTTAATAATACAGATGCTAAAGATGATGTACATACTTGGGCTAATATAGAAGTAGGTCAATATCTTGAAATGTTTGATGAAAGAGATGGAGAGTTCTTACTAGCTACTGTAGATGCTATTATATTAGATGAAAACTTTGCTACTTTTGAAGTAACTGTACAGAAGTCTGATGGAGGACCTAGAGGTATTTCAGGTGATGATAATTATGAGCATAGAGTACGTGTTAAGTTCTTTGAGATTGAAGGTGGTGTAGATATAGACTCACTAATGCCTAAATCAGGTGGAACATTTACAGGAAATGTAACTTACAATGGTGAAATCACAAATAACAAACACATTACTACCAAAGAATATGTAGTTAGTGCAGTAAGTGGCGCTAATGTCTCTGCAGGTAGGTCTTGGGAAGGAGTAAATCGTCGACCTAGTTCTTCTACTAAATTTTGTACTGATGCAACACAACCAAAAGACATAAATAAAATCTGGATGCACCGTGACTTCATTGAACAATACATTCAAGGACCTACCAGAAAATTTAGAGCAGGTGGTATGATTACTCTTGACAAAGGTGGGGAAGTCTATGGAATGTATGTCGTTTACCAATTAATAGACCAAGGAGGTCAAGATATTTATTTTTCGGTAAAAGGTATAAGCACAGTAAATTACAATCTTATTAGTAATCAAAACTATGGTGTTACATTTTATTGTGCATTTAGTACGTAGGAAAAAGTATTA
>Ga0255758_10003654_pt1 | contig 13497 bp, 5 predicted proteins | sample 011ome_24_FD_179958 | JGI IMG/M metagenome (GOLD analysis project Ga0255758, IMG submission 179958) | Coastal salt marsh microbial communities from the Groves Creek Marsh, Skidaway Island, Georgia - 011513CT metaG (version 2) | ecosystem: Environmental > Aquatic > Marine > Intertidal zone > Salt...
CACACTTTTTCTCTCTCTCTCTCGCACACGTACGCGTATTTGTCGCGTCGTCACGCACGGTGGCGAGAGCGTATACAACGCGCGCATCGTAAGTAAGGTCGTACAGGTCACGCCAAAGGCGATAAGATGATGGCGTCGTCGCCCGCGGTGACGCGGTGTCGCGCGACGTGTGCGCCGGTGCACCGATCGCGGGGATCGATGCGCGCAAAAACGACTGCGCGACGCGCGATTCAAGCGGTGTCGACGGAGGCGGCGCAGGCGACGGCGGAGAAGGAATTCAACGCGTACATTGCCCGCGTGAACGCCGCGATCGAGCAGGCGTTGGATAAATCGGTGCCGATGATGTATCCGGAACGTTTGCATGAATCGATGCGGTATTCGTTGCTCGCGGGTGGGAAGCGGATTCGACCGGCGTTGTGCTTGGCGGCGTGTGAGCTCGTTGGAGGTGAGATGGCGACGGCGATGCCGACGGCGTGCGCGTTGGAGATGATTCACACGATGTCGTTGATTCACGACGACTTGCCGTCGATGGATAACGACGACTTCAGACGAGGGAAGCCAACGAACCACAAGGTGTATGGGGAGGAGATGGCGATTTTGGCTGGTGATGCGTTGTTGAGCCACGCGTTTGAGTACATTGGACGCGAGACAAAGGGTGTGAGCGCGGACAAGGTGGTGCGGGTGATTGTCGACGTAGCAAAGTGCGTCGGGAGCGAAGGCTTGGTCGGCGGTCAAGTCGTGGATATCGATTCTGAAGGCGCTGGGCCGGAAAATGTGACGATTGAGACGTTGCAATACATCCATGCGCACAAGACTGGGGCATTGCTTGAGGTGAGCGTCACCGCTGGCGCAATTTTGGGGGGGGCGAGCGAAGAGCAAATTGGCAAGTTGGAGCGTTACGCGCAAAGCATCGGTTTGGCGTTCCAAGTTGTTGATGACATTTTGGACTGCACGCAAAGCTCCGAACAGCTCGGTAAGACTGCTGGTAAGGACGAGGCGGTTGGTAAGGCCACTTACCCATCGCTCGTTGGTTTGGAAGAATCTCGTCGCATCGCGGCGGATCTCATAGCGAAAGCCAAGGGTGAATTAGCTGGCTTTGACGCCGAAAAGGTCAAGCCCTTGATTGGGTTGGCTGATTACATCGCAAACCGTGAAAACTAGTTTGAGTGTTTGTGCATTCGAACGAACATGAAGTACGCGATGCGCTGATAGGTCCAGTGCGCTCGTAATGGTGTGCGGCATTTTTGTTTTCCATCGTCGCGCGCACGTGTCTTCTTTTTGTTTTCGTAGCGAGATAAACGAACGTCGCGCGCGGCTATACAATATAATGAAAACAAATTTCTTTCTGCAAATTAACGAATAATCACCTGCTCGTTGCTAAAAGTTCTCCTCGCCGGGTATTTGACGAAGAATATCCACGTTGTCTTTGACTAGACGTTCACTTTCGTACTATTACACAATTTCCATCACTCGCAGGGCGCTGGCGCGGACCCCGCGGCTTGCGCCGTAATTCTGTTCATTCGCGCACGAATGCGCTCTAAATCACTTGCGTCATTCGTGATAGTGGCGATATCTACGGATACAGGTGCAACGTCGCCGACATTCTGTTGTATTCTCGCGAGACGTTCGCGATACACCGCGGCACTCGTCTTCGCCGCCGCCGCGGGCGAAGGAGGTTGCTCGGCATCGGGTTCGTGTCTTTTCGATCTAGACTTTTCAACTTTTTGTAGCCCACGCTTAATATACATTTGGAATGCATCGCTCGTGCGCTCGAGTTGAGGCTGTAAGTCTTCCTCAGGGTGATCAAGGGTGAAATCATAGAGCTCCTCCAAGCCCGCTGATGTCGTCGCCTTGTCGCCAATCTTTTTAAAGATGGCTGACAGTTTACTCTTCGTGCTCATTCCTTGGCTTGTCGTCGCCATCGTCGAGAGTTGTGCGGATGCAGTCAACGTAGACGACGTTTGTATCGGACGTTGTTTCATTTCCGGCGATGCCATTGATCGGGGTGCCTTCAAATTGACATCCATGAAAGCGTAAATCATCGGCGGCGGCGACGCCGTGCGTGGAGGAATATTCTCACAGTATTTGTATATACTCGGACCAACACGCGTCGTAAGTTCGTGCAGCAGAGTTCGCACGACTCGAAGCGCTTGATTATCCACCAATGCGCGTTTGTTGATTTCATCGACGCCGAGAGCGGCGAAAAATGTATGAATTGCTGCAAGCACCGTCGGCAGGTGCACGTTGTCGAGCGTAATTTGCAAATTACGCGTAAGCTTGATCAAGCATTTCACCACGAGATCGTCAAAATGCGCGGGTACGGTGTATGGTCTCTGATGCAACAACGTCAAGAACGCCACGAACGTATACGACCTGGTGCAGTTCTCCAACATGGTAATCATCAACAAGTTTGCAGCTTTGATGAGGGCGTCGCCTTCATCCAACGTCAGCACGCCTTCATTGAGTAAAACGACAATAAGTTCAGTAATGAATGCGCGCTGCGTCGATTCAGCGATAGCTGTCGCAAACGCGCGTTCTTGATGGATCTGCATCAGTGCGTTGAGGACGTATTTGCATCCGCGTGAGCCAGTGGATGGATTCGCAATCGCGCTTGTGAAAATCGGTCCAACGCGTTTGACCAATGAAATCACCAACGAATTAATATCACCCACCATACTAGCCCGTGCGCTCTCTTGGCCTTGAGTACTCATGATTTCATGACACACACTCTTCATAGCTTCGACGGCGACACGGTCATCGACGTCACTAACAGCCACGATCGCCCTACTCCAAGCGTTTGACGTTGGTTTCAGCTTTGGCAACAGCGCCGCACTGGGCGTCGGCGCTACGATTGGCGCGGCGGCGCCGTAAAACACATCTTCATCGACGATGTTGCGCTGGGCATCGTCACTTATCACCTCGACCGGCGCGACGCTCACATCCACATCCATCGGCTCGGGACGTGGTGGTGATGAAACTGGGACTTGAGGCGTCGCGCGCGTAGGAAGCGCCGTCAAGGATTGCGACACAAGACGTTTACCGTCGCTCATCAAACCTCGAGAGATGGTCGCCGAAGCCATCATATTTGTCAGAGACGAGGTGGCGAGCACAGAAGAATCTAAACTCGCACTCACGCTCACGCCGTCCAAAGCACTCGCGATGGGAATTGGATTAAACTTACTCCAATTGCCAGGCTCGCCTTCACCACTGAGATACATTTCCTTGGCGATGCGCGCGAATTTGTCGCTGACAATTTCCTTCACTTGGTCGTTTGGAAGTTTACCAATGCGTTTCCATACGTCTTCTCCAGCAACTTTATACGCTGAAGCTAGACAGTTCAACGTGCAATTACGTTGACTCATGTCTCGAGTGTCTACCAATTTCACCACTTCGTTAAGCGTCTTATCTTCTCGTAAGCACACGAGTAAACCATGACGCTCGATGAGGCGAGCGATTTCGTCCAAACACTCGGCACGCGTCCGCGAGCTTTTTGTTTGCGTCAATCCAGTCGTGAGATGACCAACAAACTTTGATGGCAAGTAGACCAGCGGAATACATCGAGCCACGGCTTGAAACTTTTCTCGAATCGCGTCAATGCTGTGGCCAGATTTTTCCACGAGAACTGGAACGAGCAAGGATGCCTCTTGCTCGGTGAGCTTGTATCCCATGTCACTCGCTGCGTGCAAAGCGTTCGCGACAACGTCTAAAACGCGAGTCAAAACTTGCGTATTGGGACTAGCTTCACTAATGCGTAACATGAGCCATCGCAGTAACAAATCAAAATTGTTCACCAGCTCTTCCTCGTTCGCCTTGATGGCATCATCGAGAGCGTCGAGCGCCGCAAGATGGGACTTGATGTCATCGGCAAACATTAACTTGTGCACGTCTTTTCGGAAGTAGGCAATGGATGATGATCGAATGTCTTTCGTCGCCAAAAGTAAATCTTCATCCCGCAACGTCTCAAACTTCAAAGCTTTACGAGGGTATTTGCGCAGGCGAGCATCTTTATCGCCATCGATTAAAAAGACTGGGCCAGTAATGGACGCGACTTCTTGCGTTCCGCCTCGCGCACTACCACCCATCGTGGCGATTTTGCGAGCGGCATTTCTTGATGCCGCTGTACCAGCAACGGTGGACTTTATGGCGTTAGCTGCCATGACTGCCGCACCCGCCGCCTTAAATCCGAGAGTCGATCGACCACGGCTCAAATGTGCTTCCAAAGCACTTTTTAGATCATTTGAAAGCGAACTGGTGAGTGCCAAAACCTTATCAGTCCCGTACTTGTCGACGACGGCATCCACTAACGCCCCACCGGGCTTTCTGGCCTCTGTCGTCTTGTCGCTCAAACCGACTGATGCAAAGTGCACTGCTCCAGAACACATGGCGTCATTCACGTCGATTTCCTGATTAAATAATCCCAAGCACCATTCCAAAGCCTCTTTCTTGCCTTCGCCATTAATTTTTGCAGAATACTCTTGAAACTTTTCAGCCACAGTGGGCAACAGTTTCGCCAAACCAACGGCGCTCACCCAACTTGTGCAAGCTTTTGCCGCAGCCTCTCGCACGTTCTTTTTGCTATCACCAAAGTAACGAATGATATCGGACAAAGTCGATCGACCGACTCGTTCTATTGGAGGGCCCATGGCTAAGGCGATATCGCCAGCGATATTCAGCGCTTGAACGGCCAGCATGCGATTGGAATCCGCAAAACGAGCACTCAGACTTCTCATCAAATCACCGACATTTGGCTCAATGCACTTGTTTGCACTCGCGAGCATGCGGTCGACCTCATCTAATGCCGCCACACGAGTTTTCCAATTCGAGTCGTTCATGCTCTTGAGAAAGTCTTCGGTTAAACCAGCGCTGATATCTGTTCGAGGAGCGTCACGCGTAGCACTGACCTCCGCGACGCTCTCCACCACAGACGATGACGTAGCGGCGACTGTTGTAATAACCATTGACGAAGACTTCGAGTTCGACTTTCGAACGCTTCTCTTGGCCACGGTAATACCTTCGTAAGGATTGCGGGCGATTTCCACCTCCAAACTTCGCATCTGAGCATCTTTCAAGCCCGTGAGATAGTCTTTGACACTTGGGCCCATGCCGGCGTGCAGGGCGCCAATCAACTTGGCACCCGCAGCCTTTACGAGAGGATTTGGAGTCTCTAATGCCGTCTTGGCCCAATCAATCATCACATCAGTGTCTAAAGCATCGATACCGAAATCACTCACAGTTGTGCCTGTCCAAGTTAAACCTTCTGAAACAACTTTGGGATTTTTGTGTCCACCGGCCTTCTCCTTTACGCACGCGATGATTATCTTAGGTCCAATAGCCTCGGCGAGTGTGCTCAATGTTTCACTAGCCACACCTCTAAGTTTCAAGTCGGCAAGTTTTTCGCAGAGAATTCCAAGGGACGGCTCGGCGTGTCGATAGCTAAAGTTTGTTTGACTACTCAACACGCCAAGCGTAGCAAACATCTTTGCCACGACTTGAAAGTTGCTGTCACTCCACCCGGGAAATGCGGCTAGACCAGAGACGAGAGTGCCACACACATCACCTGACGTTGCATCTACGTTCTGCGCCTTTTCGAGCACGGTCGTCATTGCCTCAAGTCGTGCTTTCCAGTTAGCATCCTTCAGGCCAGTCAAGACGTCTGCGCCGACAAGTTCAACCATTCGCAACTCGACCTCATCTGATGGCACACTAGAATCAGTTTTTGGCGCTGAAAGCGCAACAGAGCTAGTCTCTACTAGTGATGCTGTAGCGCGTGCAGAGGAAAAAGATTTGCTGCCTTTCACGTCACGAATCGCACTAAATGTAGACGATGGTGCCGCAACTGTGTTACTGCGCTGCATCACTGGTTCTGTAGTCATTGGCGCTACAGCAGTCTGCGAGGTAGACGCTGCAGCCACTGCTGCAAGTTCTTCAACCTTTGACTTTTTAGACGCATCTAAATCTACTAATAAGAACTCAATCATCTTGACTCCGCCAGAAGTACGAGCGCACGCCGCCAACGCCTCGAGAGCGCCGTTTCTTGCATCTCCATTGGAGGCACTCGTGCATTTTACGACACTCGGCATGACAGTTTTATACAACCCTTTCATCTGAGGACGTTTCATTTCACTAAATGAAGCCGTCAACCACTTTAGCGTCTCTATTTGAACCTTGGGCACTTTGTGCCCGAGCGCAAGTGCAATATCCTCGTGGACATCTTCAATATCGAAACAATACTTTGCAGCTTCACTAAGCGCACTTTGAATAGCGACAATGACTGCTGATGTTTTATCCTTCAGCTTATCAAGCATGCCAGGAAGAAGAACTCGGGTATCTCGCGCCCAATCCTTACGCGCACCTTTCGCGAGCGCCGCAGCCGCGCGTGCGGCTTCCGCGATGCACGCCACATTGCTATCCTTTGTAATCACTTGCTTCAACGCTTTTGAGACATCACCATAGTCCGCAGAAGCTAGCTTTGGCGCATCAGCTAGTTTGGTTAATGTTTGAAGCGCATACAAGCGCTCTTGCCACTTTTTACTCACGATACCGTCCCAAAATTTGGGATTCTCGCCTTCACCTGGACGATCGAGAAGCGGTAAAATGTTCTCTGGCGATGCGTACTCGTAAGCATCAGGGACAGCACTTGACGCAGGTGCGTGCTCGATGCCCGTTGCTGAAGATAACATAGAGTTCGATATCGAAGTCGTCGGTGCGTCTTCAATATCTACCTTTGCTTGGTCTCTGCGCAAGAACCTCGTCGGCCGAGCATTTGTTTCCACGGACTCTATGGCTTTATTCACTTCAGCCTGCATCGTTCCGCGCATGTTATCTATCAAATCCCGCTTTACCGCACCTGGTCCAAGCCATTTCACCATCTCTAACGTAATATCTTTTGCTACTGCGCGCACCTTTGCATCTTTGGCGTCAAAGAGCGGCGCCAGCCCCTTCAAAATCATATTTGGCGGCACAACCTTGGGCGTACCGAACGTCTGCACCGCCATCAACACCGCGTTTGCCGCTGCAAGCGCTACTTTTGGCACCTTGTGCATCGTTGCTTTCAGCAACATATCTAAAACTGCTTCTGCTTGCTCAAGCTCAATCAATAACATGCAACACTCTGTCGAGCGCTCCACCGCCTTTGGCCGTCCGCTCAAGCCTTTTGCCGCCACACTCGCTAGAATACCCCCCACGTGTCTCCCCGCGTATTCCTCGTCCGCAATCGTTAAGAAAGCTCTCGTAGCGTCCAACCCAGCATCTAGCGCAGCGGCGTTACCATCTGAGCACGCCTTGTGCGCCGCGTCACCTGCGTGTACGAAAACATCCCAGCTGTCAGTCGGTTGCAACCTTCCGTTCATCACCCCTTTACGCGCGTTCAACGTCATCAGCGATGCACAAACACCACTATAAATATACGTACCAAACTCTCCGAGCGAACGGTCGTCGGAAATCGATGACGAACGCGCGCAAGTTGCGGATACATCTTCATACGCATCGACTCTCGCTTTCCAGTGCGCGTGCGCCAGACGCTCGGGCATACTGAGCGCGCGCGCGGCGCGCAGGATGTCGGAGTCATCGCTCGACATCTTGTTTGAAAGGATTTCGACGGCTCGCGCGCGACGGTGCGGCGCGTCGAAATGTGCCGCGAGGCGTTGGACGCTCGAGCTACGCGTAGGGGAACAACTCTCGGCGAGACGCATCGTCAAGCGCTGAAGGGATGCACACGGAATCAACGGTGATGCCTTTTGAGAGGTGCATAAACGATAATAAATACATTTTAATATAATTACACGGGTGCTATGGGACATCTGTAGTCCTACGCCAATCATCGGAACCTGGAGGAGGTACTACTTTTGTCTTGGGCTTGGGTGGCGGCATCGAACTTGAAGGCGATGAATCGTTTCTTGGTAGACCAGACGGTGGCAGTGAACTTGATGATGGTGACAAGTCACCTTTGAGTGTGCTCGGAGACTTGGGAATTTCTCGCATGTCCTTTGCGAGCTGCTCGAAGCTCGGTCGTTCTCGTGGATTTGTATTCCAACAGTGCTTACACAGGTGCGCAATTTTTTCATCCATGTCTTCCGGAATCTCCAACGACTTGTTAGCGAAACCAACGGCGCCGACGACTTGCATTGGATTCAAACCCGCCCATGGCTCACGCATCGTGGCAAGCTCCCATAAAATTACGCCGAATGAGTACACGTCGGCTTTCTCATCCGATTCTTCGTTGCGAAGTATTTCGGGAGCCATCCATTCTGGAGTTCCCGCTTGCGTCTTCGAGCTTACGTAGGTGTTTTGCTTGATCTTGCTCATGCCAAAATCGCACACCTTTACCAGGAAATTCGCAGAAACGAGCAAGTTTGGAGACTTCAAGTCTCTATGCACAATCATCGGCTGAAACGTGTGCAAATAATGCATACCTCGGATGACGTCCACGCCCATTCTCATTCGACGTCGCATATCTAAGGCAGAAGCAACGGCCGGGTTTTGTTCGCGATGTAATAATTTGAACAGTGAACCACGATGAAGGAACTCGGTGATGATACTTAAGTTCCCTGGCACTGTCACGGCACCCATCAATAAGACTACATTTGGATGACGAAGTCGCCGCATGATATCAATCTCATCAATAAATGCCGCTGCTAAGTTCTCTGAAATATCCTGATCTAGAATTCTTTTCACCGCGACTTCGGTACCTCGCCACAATGCGCGGTGAACCTCGCCAAAAGATCCGATACCAATGCGCTCGCCAAGTAAAATCTCGCTCGGATCAATAGTCAAGTCAACCGCTATTTGAAGCTGTATCGGTGTTCCTGACTTGGCTTCTGGTGACTGCATCAAGTGCGGTGACATCATTCCAAATCGCGTGCCAGGCGTGCTATTGTTTTCGGACGGTTCTCGACTGAGCGTCGCCGGCGTTCCCATCGTTGGACTGTCTGAAACATCAGTGAGCGGAGCGGGCTCTGAAGTCACCGATGTCGACTTTGAGTCACTGTTATAAGGCGTCTGCATCATCCCAGGGAACTCCATCAAGTTCAGCATCCTTTTAGAGCCACCACACATGACTATAATCATCACCGCGTCGTCGTCGCCGCAGTAAAATCGACCTCTTACTATTTGCGAGGGGATTTCAAGAAAATCTGCAACAGCCTTAAACATGATCGCCCGATGCCTCTGCAGGCCAACTTGTATTGAACCTAGTGGAAAAATCATGCTTTGATTTTCCGCCATCAACCTGGTGCGTTCGGCTTGCCAAAGATCCGCAAGGTCCGCGTCGCTCTTTGCGGCACCCCCCATTCTTTCTACAATCAAACGCGCGAGCTCCGGCGTCGCATCGCATCGATCCTCAATGTGCCCAACTTCATCAAAACAAAACGCTTCAAATTCTTGCAGCGATAAATCCGTCGTTCGGTCGATCAACGTCACCTCGCGATCACCCGGAGCTGGCCCCAAGGCTCTCAGTGTCCCAACGTCTGGCAACCTGTCTCCCACCATGGCTTCCTCCCACGCGCCAGCAGGATAATACCATCCATCTCGCAAGCACTCACTAAATCCCAACGAAAATTCCTGCCAAAATCTCTCCGCAATCGCCCGGCCGCCGAAACGTTCGCGAAGACTCTGTCTACGCGCTTCCAATAACGCCGCTGCGTCATCATCGTCGTCGCCGCGTGCGCTCAAAGACGCTTCCGACCCACCTAAAGACGCCGAAATCGCCCTCGCAAGGTCCGCTTGGTACACTTGATCCACTTGATCGACCGTTCGCATGCGTTCATCCGCCCATTGCGGCGCACGAACGCCGGTGTCGTGTACGAACGACGTCGCAAAGGCGTTCGAGAGCTGCTCCACGCCAATTGGATTCGGAAACCATTGCCGCCACGTCGTCTGCTGCTGAAGCTCATCGCCAGTGTTCACGCTTGGACTCGGTGCGCGATCGTAATATCCATCGTTTGCGTCGCGATCGGGCGATGGATCTGGGGAATTCGACATGGTTACGTCGCCCCGAAGGCGACGAGGCGCATTTTGAGGTGTCACGCCCGAGCGCGCCTCCCATGACGAACATACGCGCGGCAAGGCGACGGAATCACGCGCGCGACGATGCGTTTAATTCAAGCTAAATTTCATTACGTTACGTTACACGCGTATGTATGGTTTAATGCGCTAAGGACAAGCCGCAGGGCGACGCGCGAAACGCGCCCCGCTGCTTTCGGGTATACACGTCGCCGACTCGGAGCTCATTCTCCCTTCAAAGTCACGCGACAGGTTAAACTGTGCCATCACTCGCACGACAGCGGTCTAGTATCTATGACTGAGCTTTTCCTTCTCCTTGAAATCAAAGCAATACCTACGTGAGAGCACGCGAGAGACGATCTCGTCAGTCGACACGCGCTTTGAAAACTGATCTGATCGCCACCAGAACGCCTTTCCGCGCGCGCACACACACGAACGCGCGCACGCACGCGCACACGCGCGCGCACAAACACATGACCGAGCACTCGCGCGCATCACCATCACGTACCACACCGTCGCCGCGAGCGGAAGCGCGCAAAACAACCCCGCATCCACGGCGCTGTCGCTCACGCGCTTCCCCATGCCTTTCGCCCAATCCTTGAACAATCCGTGCATTACGCCCGTTTTCATGGGCGATAACGCATAGGTAATCTCGCGCAATCGCGTTGGCGTGCGTCCCATGGCTCGTGCGGCGCGCGCGCGGACGTGTGACGCGTGTGCGCGCGTCGGGACGCGACGCCACGGCGTAGGGATCCAACGTTATGTATGTACCCGGGTACATACGCATCGCCCGCGAGTCCCCCCCTGCCCTGGTCACGATTGGTCGATCCATCGAAGGAGGGAAAAAATCCAGGCGAGCGAATGTGACGTCGTCGCGCAGTGTCGTGGTCGCCGCCTCATTCGACCGCGCGCGCGAGCGGTGCGTGTGCGTGTACGCGTGCATCTACATCTAAACCTTTGGTTCCGTCACCTCTCGCGTCGGTACGGCGCACGAACGCGCGTGAGCCGGGTGTGTGTGCGGTGTTTTCGCGCCAATTGGTTGAGAATTTCGCATTGACATTGCGAGGTGACACAACCATGGGTTCCGTGCATGATTCCGTGGAAGACTTGCATCCGATCGCGTCTAAGGTTGCGTATACGCGTTGTGAGGATGGGTACGAGCGTGGTGAGGGTGCGGGTGGGAAGACCGGGGTGATGAAGGGTGGGGAGAGCGACGGCGGCGCGCGCGGCGGCGCGCGAGGGACGCGAAGCGCGTCGAGCGACTCTTTGAGCGCGTCGAGCACGCACCTGGAGGTGGAGGAAGTTGCGGAGAGGATAGCGGCGATGTCGCCGTGGGCGGCAAAGGCGGATGAGGAGGCGTCAAATGCGAGAGCGTTGGCGTCGCGGGAACGCGACGCGGGCGAGCCTTTGTTGCAGGACAATCCCGATCGGTTTTGCTTATTTCCTATTCGATACAGCGCCGTGTGGGAGATGTATAAGAAGGCCGAAGCTAGCTTTTGGACTGCAGAGGAAGTGGATTTGACGTATGATTACAGAGATTGGGTGACTTTGAATGACAACGAGAGGCACTTTGTATCACACGTGTTGGCGTTCTTCGCCGCTTCTGACGGCATCGTGTTGGAAAATTTATGCGCTCGTTTCATGAATGATATTCAGCTTCCTGAAGCTCGGGCATTTTATGGATTCCAGATTGCCATCGAAAACATCCATAGCGAGATGTATTCGTTGTTATTGGACACGTACATTAAGGATCCCGCGAAGAAGTCAAACTTGTTTCGGGCGATCCATACGGTGCCCACGGTGGCAAAGAAGGCAGACTGGGCATTGAGATGGATTGGCAGCGATGCCAGTTTCGCTGAACGTCTCGTTGGTTTTGCATGCGTTGAAGGCATATTTTTTAGCGGGTCATTCTGCGCAATCTTTTGGTTGAAGAAGCGCGGCTTGATGCGTGGGTTGACTTTCTCCAACGAACTCATCAGCCGCGATGAAGGTTTGCATTGCGACTTTGCATGCTTGCTCTACAACATGTTGAAGAATCCCTTGTCAGAAAACATGCTTCATCGCATCATTGGCGATGCAGTGACGATTGAGAAGGAGTTTGTGTGCGATGCTTTAAGTTGCGCGCTCGTCGGCATGAACGCCGACCTCATGAGCACGTACATTGAGTTTGTCGCCGACCGCCTTCTCGTGCAGTTGGGTGCGTCCAAGCTTTACAACGCTGTGAACCCATTCGACTGGATGGAGCTCATCTCGCTTCAAGGCAAGGCTAACTTTTTCGAGCATCGTGTGGACCAGTATCAAAAAGCTGGCGTCATGCACAGCGCCGACGACAACCACGAATTCCGAACCGACGTCGATTTTTAAGCAGTAAATCTGTGTTTGAAGAGGGTCCAATTTATTACATCCACTTTAATTCTGTTCAATAGATGAGTTTTAATTATCATTGTGCATTGCATATTAAACGGTCAAGTGAGTTGGGATGGTTTGCTAAGCGCTTGGTTCCTTCTTCACTGTGTGTAAATTTAACCATTACAAATCTATTTTGGCTATCCAGCGCCTAGCGCGCGTCATCTATATTCCTCGTATAACCACTCGTCAAACTCCAGTCTATTCGGGCCGAAAACGACGCCATCGAACAGCGATTTCGGTTTCCGCTTTACTGGTAAGTTGTGAACCTCGCGCAAGGCGTCACACAACTTGACATACGTCCCGCTCGAGAGCGACGTCTTCTCAGAATCGATGGCGTTCAAGATCTTCGTCGCTAACTCTTGCGCAAGTGTGGGTTCATTGTCTTCCATTGATTGTTTTTCATCTTCATCGCCATCCCTGAAGACAAAATGTTCGTCCTCTGGTCCATATTCGCTCGCTCCGTACAGTTTACGCCAGATCTGTTTCAGCGCCTCAAAGAGAGCGCATTCCCTTTCGCCTCCAACACTCGCAAAATGCGCCGCCCTAGTCATCACCCGTCTGCGTTCATGCTTGTTGAGTTTAATGAATCTCAACAATTCCGCCGCAGCCTCCTGTCCTTCGCTCTCCGCTATCTCGAGCGCGTCGTCGAACCCGTTCACGGGTCCCGCGCGACAAAACGCCCACGCCAGGATATCCACGCGACCCGCACTCGCGGCCTCCCACGTCGCCGCGCATTCATACGCGCTTCCATGCACGTCGACCAAGTGCTTGAGCTCTTCTAAATTTCCCTCCCGCGCCGCGTCGAAGGTTCCACGAAGGTCGAATTCGGATCGTCGCACCGGCGGCACCCCGACGATGCCGCAGCGCGCGCACGAAAACGGCGGCACCAGACGACGCGGCGGTCGTCTCGCCCGACGCGCGCGCGGACGCGCGCGCGAAATTGCGTTGCTTTTGTCGCGCGCATCGTCGTTCGGCGACATCGCACCGCGCGTCGAGGTGTGCGGGTCGATGTGCGCATGGGAAGACGAATCGTTGGGTGCCGAGTGGACACCGCCCCCGGTGCGGGCATCAGATGTTGCGCGTTCGCGT
>Ga0255758_10003656_pt1 | contig 13492 bp, 10 predicted proteins | sample 011ome_24_FD_179958 | JGI IMG/M metagenome (GOLD analysis project Ga0255758, IMG submission 179958) | Coastal salt marsh microbial communities from the Groves Creek Marsh, Skidaway Island, Georgia - 011513CT metaG (version 2) | ecosystem: Environmental > Aquatic > Marine > Intertidal zone >...
ACTAAGGAGCTTAATCTGTATTGGTCGATCGTAAAGATTGGCATTGAGCTCTAAAAAATGAGTTTCTATGCGGGGGTCAACGCCGCCTACGGTTGGGTTAGTACCGATATTAGTTACGCCAAAATAGGGGTGCCCATCGATTATTGTTGAACTGAGATAAACCCCTTGTTTTGGGGATAATTTATAGGACTCTGCGACAACAAAATTTGCTGTGGGATAACCGAGAGTATGACCCAGAGATTGCCCCTTAATCACAATACCGCTTAAAGGATACGCCCTCCCGAGATAAGTATTTGCCGTATCGACATCACCTAAGGCAAGCGCTTTTCGAATTTTTGTTGAGCTAATGGCAACAGCATTCTTTTGTTGGGCAGAGATTTCTTCAACCTCAAAGTCGTAAACCAAGCCAAATTCTTTTAAATCGTCAATATTAGCCGTGCGATTGCGCCCAAAGCGGTGGTCATATCCTATAATTATTTTTTTCGCCTTTAGTTGATTTACCAATAGATCGCGCACATATTCCACGGCGGTAAGTCTCGAAAATTCTTTGGTAAACGGTTGAATCACCAGGTGGTCGACCCCCAAGGCTTCTAAGAGTTGTATTTTCTCATCCAGGGTGTTGAGCAGTTTTAAATCGGTTTGCTTTTGAACCACCATTCTGGGATGAGGAAAAAACGTTAGGAGCACAGCATTTAGATCTCTAACCCGAGCCTCATCTACAACTTTTTTTAGGATGGTCCGATGGCCCAAATGGACCCCATCGAAGGTACCAATAGTAATGACACTCCCGCGTTCTGGGTTAAATTCTTGGGCCTGTTTATGAACTTGCATTTTATGTTCCATTAAAGCTATTCATCGTTTGAGCAAGCCCACTTAGTCCAAATGCGGGGATTATTTCTAAGGATTTTTGAAGCCTTTCGGTCATTAATTTGGTTTCCTCGGGAGACCATTCACCTAAGACGTAATCCACTTGCTGACCTTGGCCAAAGGTATTGCTAATTCCAAAACGAAACCTTGGGTAAACTGTGGTTTGTAGGGTGTTCTGAATATCTTTTAGGCCATTATGACCGCCATCACTTCCTTTGGCCTTCAGTCTAATGGCGCCAAATGGCAAATTAAGATCATCAGTAATCACCAGCATTTGGCTCGGATCTAATTTTTCTTGTCGTAAGTGATGGAGTACAGCCTTTCCGCTAAGATTCATGTATGTACTGGGCTTGATCAAAATAAAGCTTCGCCCTTTTATTTTGTATTCGGCACGATCCCCTAATTTGACGGTTTGCCAATTAAGTTGATGATGTCTTGTAAAATGATCTAAAATTTGAAAGCCAATATTGTGTCGTGTATGGGAATATTCCGCACCGATGTTACCTAAACCCACAATAAGAAACTTTTTCATGGACACAATCTTAGTTCTTGGAAAAGAGTAGAAACTAGGTGTAAAAATAAAAAAAGCATCCCGTTAAAGGATGCTTTTAAATACAATTCTCAATATTGAAGTTAAGACTCAGCTGGCGCTTCAGCAGCAGTTTCAGCTGGAGCTTCGGCTTCGTCTGCACCGGCCTCATTTTCGTCTTCATCATCATCAGCGTCATTCACGGCCGCACGTGAAGTACGAACCTGACAGATAACCGTGTTATCTGGATGCATGATTTTGAAGTTTTCTTGTTCGATAGCACCGATGTACATTTTATGTCCGATACGCATCTCAGTGATGTCCGCCTCAATAAAATCTGGAAGATTTGCAGGCAAAGCTCTAACGCGAAGTTTACGATTTACAATACGTAACGTTCCTCCGTTACGCACTCCTCGAGAATTCCCTAACAAACGCACAGGGATTTCAAGGGTAACTTCTTTGTCATCAAAAATTTGATAGAAGTCAATGTGTAAGATTTTGTCGGTTACTGGATGGAATTGAATGTCTTGAAGGATACATTCCACTTTAGTCCCGTTATTAAGTGCAATTACGACTGTGTGTACCTCAGGAGTGTAAACTAAGTCTTTAAATGCGATTTCATCCGCTGAAAAGTGAATAGGCGCATCCCCTCCGTATACCACGCAAGGAACCTTTCCAGCATTACGTAGGGCCTTGGTTGCTACCTTACCCACGCTTTCTCTTTCGAGTCCGTTGATTGTAATTGATTTCATTTTGTTTTAATAAATAAATTACCCTTATGACGAGATTTTCTCGCTTCGGGGCGGCAAAGGTAAATTTTTATTTTGGTTTTTACTAAAGGTGAGTCCGTTTTTTAGGCGGTTCAAAAAGGATAATGGATTAAGGCCGCGATGATTAGAATCGTAGCTGAAAAGGTCCACGGATTCATTAAATCTTACATAATGAACTTAGAACTGATCGACTCATTTTCATGGACGCGTACCATGACATCAGCAAAAAGATCGGCACAACTCAAAACTCTGATTTTGCTGCTGGATTGACGCAACGGAATTGAATCGGTCACGATCAATTCTTCAAGTTTTGACTCTTCTATGCGCTGATAGGCTTTGCCCGAAAGTATTGGGTGGGTACATATGGCACGCACACTCAGTGCCCCGCGCTCCATCATGATATCGGCAGCTTTTGTTAAGGTCCCTGCGGTATCGACCATATCGTCTACTAAAACGACATTTTTACCAGTGACTTCTCCGATGAGCTCCATATGCTCAATGACATTGGCTTTGGCCCGTTGTTTATAACAGATCACCACATCACTACTCAATGCCTTTGAATAGGCATAAGCTCTTTTTGAACCACCCATGTCAGGAGAAGCAATAGTCAAGTTCTCTAGATTTAGCGATTTCAGATAGGGTAAGAAGATGGTCGAGGCAAATAAATGATCCACCGGTTTTTCAAAAAAGCCTTGAATCTGATCGGCGTGCAAATCCATAGTAATGATGCGTGTTGCCCCAGCCGTTTCTAGCATTTTGGCCACAAGTTTTGCGGCGATCGGAACACGGGGTTTGTCTTTTCTATCCTGTCGCGCCCATCCGAAATAAGGAAGGACGGCGGTAATATGTCTGGCAGAGGCCCGTTTCGCAGCGTCTAGCATTAAAAGCATTTCCATTAGGTGGTCGCTATTTGGAAAAGTTGAACCAATAATAAAGACGCGACTCCCGCGCACGGACTCCTCAAATGAAGGCTGAAATTCACCATCACTATAGGTGGATGTTATGACATTCCCAAGGGGGATTCCAAAAGATTTGGCGATATCTTTAGCGAGTTCTTGGCTTTGCTTGCAGGCAAAAATTTTTGGTTGAGGTGTTAATGCAGTCATGACGAAATTCTTAATGTCTTACAAAAGTAAACCTCTGTATGTCATAACACAAAAATGAACCACAGAATTACTAACAATTTGAAAATATTTTTTATTTTCGCCTCCCGTTTGCCTTGGTGGCGGAATTGGTAGACGCGCACGACTCAAACTCGTGTTCTTCGGAGTGTGGGTTCGATTCCCACCCAAGGTACTAACCCCTCAGATATTCTTCGAGGGGTTTTTATTTTCCTCTCTCAGGGATTTGCTTTTGCTCTCGTCGCGTGAATCATTTTGCGATACTCGTCTGGCGTACAGTTAAGCGGTCTTTTAAAAATTTTAAAAAAATTGGAGAGGCTTTCGAAGCCAGATTTGTGGGCCACATATTCTATTTTATAGTGACGTCTTGACGCTAAAAGTTCATTTGCGATTTGAATGCGATTCTTGTTTTTAAGATCCATAAATGTGACATCGTTAAGTTTAGGTAACTTCTAATGTGGTATTTCGATTGTCCAAGGGCGCGTGCAAAACTGTCAAAATTACTATGAGGGTTGGCAAAGAATTTTTTCTCTTTTACTATGGTGGTAATTTTTGAATCTATGGCTTGAAAAATAATCTATCATTATTACAGTTTTTGATTTTTAAATAATCACGGTGCTAACAAGCATAATAGATTAATTAAAGTTGTGTAATAGTCTACGTAGGGCGTTTTCAATAATCTTGACTAAGTTCTCAACATGCTGCTCTTTATTAATTGAGCACTGAACTAAGTCATGGGTGATTATCTTCAGTAAATCTTGGGGAGTTGGCTCATGTAGTTTTGAACTTACCGTAGAGAGTGTACTTGGTGCGGCTAGCAAACAGCTTAATGCCGGGGTTGAGATTTATCCTAACCCAGCACGTAAGGTGATGAATATTGGCAATAGCAGTAATATTCAAATCGAGCACGCACTCATCTATGACCTCAATGGTCGACTGATCCAAAGTGTTGACTTAGGCAACATGGATCGTGAGGCCAGTGTCAATGTAACAAATCTTGCTTCTGGAGTTTACTTAGTACAACTTGAGGCAGAAGGCGCTACTGCGATCAAGCGATTAATTAAAGAATAAAATAAGATTAGTTGTTATTCTTTAAACTAAAGGCCAGCTCATCGAGCTGGCCTTTTTGTTTTTTGACATAATCCTCAATGTAGTATGTTAAGAATTCTAAAGAAAAAAGTCAAACAGAGACAGCGCAATAGAGCAAAAACTACTTTACGGGACAATTAGACTCTCTGAAGTGTTATCTGGTTTGGGGTAGTCAAACTCTTTTTATTTTATATAGGGTAAATAACTACAACAGTTTGGCTACCTCTATATACTAGGCATGTCTTCCTCAGTCAGCCCAGCAACTTCTAACCCTCTTAAGTAAGTCAGACTGACATTGATAGAGTCTAACTACCCATCAAGTTCATCTGATGGTATATCAAAGCCCCGCTTTTGGGCGAGGCTTGACAAAAGTTGCTATGAAGAAATAAATACTCTCTAACTAAGGTTTTATTCACCCTTCCTTGATTGGTTTCAATAGTCATGGAATAAACACCTGACGGGAGAAATGGGGCATAATTGGAGTTAGATCCTTTCTCACTCATCATTTTTTGCCCAAGTGCAGTGTAAAAGCAAATCAAAGAGTGCACTTCTGCACCCTTTAACATAGAGAAATTGATTAAATCTAACGCCAGGTTAGTATTTAGAGAGGTGTCATTCTGAAGCCAATTATTCTCGATATCGAGATTCGGGTTTTTAAATTTAATATTGGATCATAGCGCCATGCTTTGGAACAGATTTGTGTTGAAAAACGCTACATAAATTGATAATTATATAGTAAACATAAAAGTTGTCACGATTTTCAATGGTAAGGAATTTTTATTTAAATTGGTTTTTTAGACTTTAGAAAGAGAAAATTCTTTTAAAAAATATTTTTTTTACCAAATGATACAAATTATGGATAGGATTAATACAATTCGATTAAATTTTAAGAAATTTTTGATTGCGGGATTGTTTTTTTTGGGAGGGCTACCGGTTGTTGCTCAAAACATTTTAACTCTTCCTTTTCAAGATGGTTTTATAGGTGTACAAGGTGCAAATCCTCAACAAGCGACTAATGTTCAGAATTTTTCAACACTTGGTGTTGAAGTCGCTTATTTTCAACAGAACAGTTCCGGGGCTCTTTTCGAAATTCAAGGTAACGATATCGTCGGGACAGTAATACTTGTTTCTTCAGTGACAGGAGAAACTCTTGAAGTGCCTGGGGCCGTCGTATGGCGTGTAACCACCGGTGGTACTTTTGAAATTATTGGTTTTATTCCTGATCCGGCTAACCCAATAACTAATTTGTCTGATATTGGTCTATCGGCTTATTCAGTTGATGCCAATTCGAATTTTGGTTTACGTTTAAATTCAAGTAATTATGCAATTGTTGATGGCACGAGTATTTCAGGAAATGCTGCAACTAGTGGTGCGTTAGATGCACTGAATAATTATTTGGCGGAAGTACAAGCAAATGATCCTGTAGGACCAGTTTTAGCCAATGATTTGACCACTCAGGATACTACCCCGACAATAAATGGAACAGTTACACTTGGAGGAGGAGAAACTTTTTCTGTCCTTGTTAATGGTCAAACCTATGATACATCCAATGGTGTGACCATAGACGGCTCAGGAAATTGGCAATTGACTTTGCCTGTTACCCCGTCAGGAACTTACAGTATTACAGCTATAATTACTAATGCATCTTTTTATACGTTAACAGATGTCGGAACTTTAGTAATCAATAACTGTAATTCTCCGGATGTCCCTACAATTACTGGAGATGTCATTGGGATTTGTGAAGGATCAACTACTACACTTGTTATTAATGGTAATTTAAATGACGCCACACAGTGGGTTATTTATACAGGAAGCTGTGGGGGCACGTTAATCGGAACGTCCACAACCGGTAGTTTTGATGTTGGTCCTATTGTCGATACAACTTATTATATCCGTGGTGAAGGTGGATGTGTAACCCCGGGTTCTTGTGGAATTGTAACGGTAACGGTTGTGGACAACATAGATCCAACGATTACGGCTCCTTCTGCTGTTACGGTTAATGTTGATACTGGTTCCTGTACAGCAGCTTTAGCCAATGTGAGCTTAGGAAGTGCCACCACTGCAGATAATTGTAGTGTTGCCAGTACTTCAAACAATGCTCCTGCGACCTTCCCAATAGGAGACACCACAGTGACCTGGACGGTAACTGACGGTTCAGGAAATACCGCCACAGCGACACAGACGGTAACGGTTGTGGACAACATAGATCCAACGATTACGGCTCCTTCTGCTGTTACGGTTAATGTTGATACTGGTTCCTGTACAGCAGCTTTAGCCAATGTGAGCTTAGGAAGTGCCACCACTGCAGATAATTGTAGTGTTGCCAGTACTTCAAACAATGCTCCTGCGACCTTCCCAATAGGAGACACCACAGTGACCTGGACGGTAACTGACGGTTCAGGAAATACCGCCACAGCGACACAGACGGTAACGGTTGTGGATAATATTAATCCTGTAGCAATATGTCAAGATATTACGATTCAATTAGACGCTACAGGTAACGCTAGTATCGTTGCTGCGGATATTGACAATGGATCTTCTGATAACTGTTCTGTGAGCAGTTTAGTGGCAAGCACTACATCCTTTACTTCGGCTGATATTGGCACGAATTCCGTTACGCTAACGGTAACAGATTCAAGCGGAAATACTGCTGTATGTACTGCTACGGTAACTGTACAAGACAATCCAGTGATATCCACAATTGATGATATTGTGGTGTGCGAGGGTGACATAATTACTCCGGTTACTTTCACGGTAAGTGATATTTATCCAGGCACTGCATTGCAAATTGATGTAACATCATCAAATCAAAATATCATTTTGGATAGCTCTTTCAATGTTACCAACGTTTCTGGAGACGTTGAGCTTACTTATCAAATTGAAAACGGAGCTTATGGACAAACAACTGTTTCTGTAACAGTTACAGATGGTGAGGGGTTAAGCTCTGTTGAGCAATTTACAGTCCAATCATCTGAATCAGTATCGGTCATTACTTCCAGTGGCGTTACAACCGTATTTAGTAATGGGCAAGACAATATAGTCGACGACGCTATAACTGTTCAATCAAGTCAGTCAATCAGTGGGCTTAGAGTTACAATTGATTCTTACCAGTCAGGTGATCAGTTGGATGTTTCAGTGGCATTACCCGCTGGTGTTTCTAAATCATTCAGTAGCGCAACGGGTGTCTTGAGTATAACAGGCTCAATGACAGCTGCCCAAGCTCAAGATATATTTAGATCGGTTGTATTTAGTACAACAAGCCCTAGCTTAGTTGATAGACAAATTTTGTTTTCATTAGGAAGTTCAATTCCATTTGCAGGCAATGACCATTTTTATGAATTTGTGTCAGCGCCATCTATATCCTTCACTGCAGCCAAGACCGCAGCTGAGAGCAGAACTCTTTACGGTATGTCAGGTTATTTAGTAACTGTAATGAGTCAAGCAGAAAATGATTATGTAGCCGCAAGATTATCTGGCCAAGGATGGATGGGAGCAAGTGATGAAGCGGTTGAAGGACAATGGCGCTGGGTCACTGGTCCGGAAGCGGGGACTCAGTTTTGGCAAGGTGCTGGAAATGGCTCGGCAGTCGGAGGTAATTATGAAAATTGGGCTACTGGTGAGCCAAACAATGCCGGTGGTGAAGATTATGCACACTTTTTAACAAATGGTCAGTGGAATGATTACCCCCTTCAATTAGGCAGTATTCAAGGCTACGTTGTCGAATATGGTGGGCTAGAAAGTAATCCATGTTCTAGCTTAGCTGGGTCAAAAACAATTGAGATAGAACCGAACTCACCTCCAACAGCGGTTTGTCAGGATATTACAGTAGAACTTGATGCAACAGGAAATATAACTATTGTTGCTGGAGATATTGATGGAGGGTCGAGTGACGCAGAGAGTACATTTACTCTAAGTATTTCAGAAACAGCTTTTAGTTGTTTGGATATTGGAGAGAATATTGTTACTCTAACCGTTACAGATACGGAAGGCCTAACTGATACTTGTACCGCAATTGTGACGGTTCAAGACAACATTGCACCGTCAGTTGTAACTCAAGATATCACAGTTAACCTTGATGGAATGGGTATGGCAACAATTGTGCCTGCAGACATTGATAATGGTTCTACAGACAATTGTACGATTGATACTTATTCGCTAGACATTGACAGCTTTGATTGCGAAGATGTTGGCACTAACACGGTAACTTTAACCGTGGTTGATGTTAATGGTAATTCTTCTCAGGCTACCGCCGTTGTGACTGTAGTGGATGTCACCCCTCCAGTGATTGTCTGCGCTCCTGATGTGGTGACGATTATGGACCCAGGGGTATGCTATGCTGAAGTATTCTTTGCCGATGCAATTGCTCTTGATGAGTGTGGTATTGCCTCAGTGGTTCAGACCGCAGGTCCTGCTAGTGGAAGTTTGTTTACTCAAGGGGTAACCACCATTGAGTACACCGCTACTGATGTAAATGGCAACACGACAGTATGTTCATTTACCATTACAATTCAAGACACTCAGATTCCAACTATTGCTAGTGCGGACGATATTGCTGTGTCTAACGACCTAGGGGTGTGTGGTGCTTTTGTTAATGTCCCCGCACCGACCATTACCGATAACTGTTCACAAGATCCAGCTCCTGTTGTGGATGGTCCTGTGACGCCACTCCTTGGAGGGACCCAGTTATTGGATACGCCAAGTACGGTTACTGGTCTTAGTAACTCCATCGGTGGTGATGTAACAGCTGTAGTGACTTATAATGGTGACTGGAGCTCAACTGTTGAGGACTTTGATCTTCGTGGCCCAGATGGTTCACAGGTGTTCTTTAGAGACAACCAAGGTGTGGACTGCCCATCGACTGATTTTGCAGATACCTTTACCATCAGCGAGTCGACCTGGAACGGATGGATTACCACCTATGGTTCTGATTTAACCTTTACCCTGCTTGCAGATACGGCAGTAAACCCAGGTTTATGTGCCAATAACTTCTACCAGCTTTCCTTTACTTTAGGTAATGGGGCTTCTTTGGTTAATGATTACAATGGTACTGCAGATGCCTCTGATGAGTATCCTGTAGGGACTACGGTAGTGACATGGACCTTTACCGATATCGGAGGAAATGTAGTCACCGATACACAGACCATCACGGTAACCGATGACGAGGCTCCAGAGATGATTTGTATTGGAGAGCCAGGCACCTTCAGTATTACAGAAGACTTTGAAGCAGGAACACTGCCTAACGGATGGACCAATACGGCCCTTCGTGGTACTGATCTGTGGTCGTTCGGCAGCCCGTTTTATGTTGGTGCTCTCGGCCAGGCCTTCCCAACAAATGCGGCTGTGTTTGATGACGACGCTGCTGGTTCAGGAACGGATAATGCCGTAGAGCTTGCCTCACCAGTATACAACATGAGTGGAGCGGCTTCAGCGACGCTATCCTTTGACTACGCTTATAATTATCTAAGCCCTAACGAGTTCTTCTCAGTAGAGGTATATGACGGTACACAGTGGGTAGAGATCTTGAGGCTGCTTGAGGATCACACCCCAACAAATACCGGAGCTTTAGATATGTTGCCTTACGCCAACGATTCATTCCAAGTGCGTTTCACCTACGACGATGGTGGATCTGGCTGGAAATGGGGGGTTGGTATCGATAACTTCCAATTGGATTACGATATTCCATCAACACCGCTTACTATTGCCTTAGACGCTAACGGTGCGGCGACACTTGATGTGAGTCAATTACTCTTATCAGCTACAGATAACTGTGGTCCTGTAAGCACCAGTATTGGTGGAGGCGCAGTACCAGGATCGTTGAGCACAACTTTTGCCGGAGGCAATGGGGGTGCTGATGGTGGTGTGGTTTATTTTGACCTAACGGCTATTAATGACCTGACCTTAGAGAGTCTGCAGATGCATGTTCAAGACCCAGGGACCTTTACAGTTGATATCTACGCCATAGAAGGAGGCACTTATGTAGGTAATGAAAACAATGCCACTCCATGGGCCTTAATTGGTAGTGGAAGTGGAGAGTCAAATACCACAGGAACCCCATCAGACGTGACTCTTGATGCCGCCTTGAGCCTAACTGCGGGAACGACTTATGCGATGGCTTTAGTTCTAGATGCAACACACAGCCACCGTTACACCAATGGTGATGGTACGAACGAGAGCTTCTCGGATGCTAATATGTCTGTTAGCTTAGGGTCTGCTACGAGTGTGCCCTTTACAGGAACTATATTCAATCCAAGAGTATTCAACGGAACATTCAATTACTTTGTAGGGACTCCGCCGAGTACCACAGTTGACTTTGACTGTTCTAACCTTGGAGACAACTTGATTGAAGTAACGGCTGTGGATTCTTCAGGTAATGTATCGACTTGTATCTCTACGGTAGAGGTCATCGATGTAACTGATCCAATTTTGGTGTGTCAAGACGCTACTGTGAGTCTTGATGAAAATGGTATGGCTGAAGTCTTACCAGAATACTTTATCAATACCGATGCTTCATTTGATGCTTGTGGTATTACTATCACTGCAGTCGATGTGACTGATGTAACCTGTGCGGATATCGGAGCCCCGATTACGGTAACGGTATTTGTGAGTGATGCCAGTGGTAATATTGCCTCTTGTCAAGCGACAATGACTGTAGTGGATGATATGGGACCACTGCTTATCGATTGTCCAGAAGACATGACTGTAGATCCAGGAGCCTTAGATTTATTCTATGAGCTTCCAGATTACACCGTTGATGTAACGACTACAGATAACTGTACCGATCCTGTAGGGGTAATCAGTCAAGACCCGCCAGCGGGCACCTTGCTTCCTGATGGCGTTTATACCATTACCTTGTCTGCAACAGACAATGAAGGAAATGTTGGCTCATGTAGTTTTGAACTTACTGTAGAGAGTGTATTGGGTGTTGCTAGTAATCAATTGAATGCTGGTGTAGCAATATATCCTAACCCAGCACGTAAGGTGATGAATATTGGCAACAGCAGCAACGTTCAACTAGAGCGTGCGCTTATCTATGATATCAATGGTCGACTCATCAAAAGTGTTGACTTAGGCAACATGGATCGTGAGGCCAGTGTAAATGTAGCAAATCTTGCTTCTGGAGTGTACTTAGTACAACTTGAGGCAGAAGGCGCTACAGCCATTAAACGATTGATAAAGGAATAATACGATTAGTTATTTATTCTTTTGATAAAGGCCAGCTTTGAAGCTGGCCTTTTTAATTGAAATTGCGATATTTGATCTAATTGATCTTTAAACCAATCTATAACGATCAAGTCTATGAACGAGTTCGAACTCTTTTTTGCGCTGGGCCATAAACATGTGTTGGACATTGATGCTTATGATCACATATTGTTTTTAGCGGCTTTGACCTTGTCTTATGATCTCGGCCAATGGAAAAGACTGTTGGGTTTGGTGACGCTATTTACACTGGGCCATACCGCATCGATAGTAGCGACTTTTTATGGCCACGTGCAGGCTCCAGCTGCCCTGATCGAGTTGCTGATCCCAATTACGATCATCACGGCAGCTTTACATAATATATGGCGCAGTTTGCACAACAAAGCGCAAGGGTCTATAGGGTTACTTTTTGTAGTAACCTTGATTTTCGGTGTCATTCATGGTTTTGGTTTCGGACGTTATTTTATGCAAATCGCACAAGATACGGGTGTGGAGAGTTTTTTGGCTTTTGCCTTAGGAATCGAATGGGCTCAGCTCGTGGTGGTGATGATTGTGCTTTTGTTAAGTTTTGTCGCCCAACGGGTTATGAGGCTAAATCGAAGAGACTGGATAATAATGCTTTCGGGGGGAGTTATTGGGCTTACGCTTCCTATGCTTATTGAGCGCATTTAGGATTATAAGAAATTAATTTAATGATTGTATCTTCACGGGCATGCAAAGGGAGACTTTAAAACAGCTTAAATACGACAAGGCTTACCTCAAGATGGCGTTGGAATGGTCCAAGCTTTCTTATTGTAAAAGAAGACAAGTGGGCGCTTTGATTGTGAAAGATAAAATGATCATCAGCGACGGTTATAACGGTACCCCAACTGATTTTGAAAACCTTTGTGAGGATGAAGATAACACCACGAAGTGGTACGTATTACATGCCGAGGCGAATGCCATTATGAAAGTTGCTTCTTCCACCCAAAGCTGTAAAGGAAGCACCCTATATATTACGATGTCTCCCTGCCAACAGTGTAGTAAGCTAATCCACCAAGCCGGTATAGTGCGTGTTGTTTATCAAACGGAGTATAAAGATGATTCAGGGCTTTTGTTTCTGAAGAAGGCGGGGATTGCCGTTGACCACTTGGTCAGTTTAGATTAGCGCCCCTTGTAACGCTTTTTCACGCGTTCTGCTTGTATCAAAATAAGCAACAGCACAATTACAGAGGCAGAGGCCAAAATCCCGATCAGCGCGATTTGACTGTCTCCTTGCAATGGGGCGTTAAAATCGAGAATCGTCAAGTTATAAACCATTAAGATAACGGCAATTGAGATAAGTACGTGTCTAAAATATTTCATGGGTTTGGGGTCAAATAAATAACTCTTGAATATTCGATGTAAAAAGCTTTACCGCGATGGCTAAAAGAATCACGCCAAACACTTTCTGAATGATTCCAATTCCGTTTTTTCCTAGAATGGCTTGGAGCTTTGATGATGTTTTTAAAACGGCGTAAATCACGATGACATTAAGGATGATAGAGATAATCACATTCTCTAGGGCAAATTCTGCGCGCAATGAGAGCAAGGTCGTCAAGGTTCCGGGTCCAGCCAGCATGGGAAAGGCCAAAGGGAATACCGAAGCCATATCGGGGGAACTTCCGTCGTCTTTAAACAGCGTTATGCCTAGAATCATCTCAAGGGCAATAAAAAATAAAATAAAGGAACCAGCAACCGCGAATTCATTGACATTAATGCCAATTAGATTCAAAATTTCTTCTCCTAAAAAAAGAAAAAAGATCATTACAATGGCGGCAATTACAGAGGCTTTTTCACTGTGAATGTGGCCCGCTTTTTTACGTAGAGTAATGACAATAGGAATGTTACCGATGATATCGATTACGGCAAAAAGGACCATGCTCGCCGTAAATATTTCT
>Ga0255758_10003679_pt1 | contig 13445 bp, 12 predicted proteins | sample 011ome_24_FD_179958 | JGI IMG/M metagenome (GOLD analysis project Ga0255758, IMG submission 179958) | Coastal salt marsh microbial communities from the Groves Creek Marsh, Skidaway Island, Georgia - 011513CT metaG (version 2) | ecosystem: Environmental > Aquatic > Marine > Intertidal zone >...
AGCATCTCTTGCATGGGGTAATGCTCTCACGTTAAACCCTATAATGAATCCTTTGCTTGAATTTGCTAAGGCTACATCACTTTCAGTAATAGCTCCCACACCTTTATGAACAACGGTAACTTCAACTTCACTTGTTGATAATTTAATAACAGAATTTTCTATTGCTTCTGCAGATCCTTGAACATCAGCCTTGATAATAATTGGCAATGATGTGGCTTTACCTTGATTTATTTGTTCAAACATTTCTTCAACATTTGATTTGACAACTTTATTTTTTTGTTTTTGTAATTTACTAAATCTATATTCTGCAATTTTTCTAGCTATAGCTTCACTTTCAACAACAACAAAATCATCTCCTGCTAGAGGGTTAGAGTCAAAACCTAAAACTTCTACTGGCATAGAAGGTTTTGCTTCTTTGATGTTATTTCCCTTATCATCGACTAAGGCTTTAACCTTACCCCACTCAGCCCCAGATACAAAAATATCACTTACTTTAAGAGTTCCTTTTTGAACTAAAACTGTAGCAACAGAACCTCTGCCTTTTTCTAACTTAGATTCAATTATAGAGCCTCTCGCAGCCCTATTAGGGTTTGCTCTTAAATTTAATAAATCAGCTTGTAATAATATAGATTCCTTAAGCTTATCTAGATTGATTTTTTTTAATGCCGATACTTCCACATCTAAAACGTCACCACTAAGTTTTTCAACAATAATTTCATGAGTTAATAAATCTTGTCTAACTTTTTCAGGATCAATATTTGGTAAATCAATTTTATTAATTGCAACAATTATGGGCACCTTAGCTGCTTTTGCGTGGGCAATAGATTCTATTGTTTGAGGCTTAAGACTATCATCTGCCGCTACTACTAAAATAATTATATCTGTAGTTTTTGCACCTCTTGCTCTCATATTTGAAAATGCTGCATGGCCAGGTGTATCTATAAAAGTTATTTTTTTATCTTTTTTACCAATTTGATAAGCTCCAATGTGTTGAGTTATACCACCTGACTCTCCTGCAACCACATTTGAGCTTCTAAACGCATCTAAAATACTTGTTTTGCCATGGTCAACATGTCCCATAATAGTAACTACTGGGGGTCTTAACTCTTTTAAATCATCAGAATCTTCAAAATCTTCTATATCCTTTAAAAGATCCTCATCGGTTACTCTGATAGATTTATGACCAAGTTCAGTAACAACTAATTCTGCTGTATCAGCATCAAGAGATTGAGTTGCATTAGCCATAACTCCCATCTTCATTAAAGATTTCACAACATCTGCTGTCTTTTCAGCCATCCTATTTGCTAGCTCTTGAACCGTTATTATATCAGGAACAGAGACCTCTCGAGAAAACTTCGTTTCGTCATTTTGATCTTGTGATTGAAGTTTTTCTTTTTCTCTAGCTCTTTTAATTTTAGCTAGACTTGGAAATCTATCAAATTCTTGATCTTCTTGTTCTAATATTTTTTTTGCATCAACTTTATTAAATTCATCATCAATAGGTTTTAAAGTAGATTTTTTTGGACTAGTTTTCTTATTATCTAATGGTTTTTTATTTTTATTATCATAATTTTTACGTTTATTTGTAGTTGTCAAATTTGGGGTTACTGGAGTATTGGTTCGAAAAGTTGAAGATCCTCTAAAATTTGATTTAACCGCAGAAGAACTTTTTTGTTGATTATTTTTATTTCTAAAAACTATTTGAATTGTTTTTTTATTATTTCCTGATGTTTTATTTTCTCCAGCAGGACCTAAATTTTTTCTTATTTGCAATCTTCCAGAAGAAGATAGTTTTAAAGGTTTATTTTTTTTACTTTTATCTTTATCCAAATTATTCTCTACTATTTATTATATTTAAGAAAAACTTTTTTCTCTCGCATCCATTATCATCTGATTAACTAAATCTTCATCTAATTCAAGTTTTCTAAAAATGCCTTCTTCCTTGTCAATTAACTCATAAGATGCAAGATCAGCAAAGTCATTTAGATTTACAATATTTTCTTTTGCTAACAGTGCAAGCATAGCAACAGTCATTCCATTTAGTTCCTTAAGATCTGAGTCATGAATTTTTTCATTAACAATCTTTGTATCCTGCTCTACCTGTTCCTGCATTGAATTTTTAGCTCTTAAAATGATTTCATTAGCAAGGTCACTATCAAAACCTTCTATTTTTTCCAGATTTTCTGGAGTTTCTGAAACTATGGATTCGATTGTAACATAACCTTCAGTTACTAATAATTGAGCAATAACATCTTCTACATCTAGTAAATCTATCAGAATAGTACTCTTTTCTTTAAATTCTATTTGTCTTCTCTCTGATTCTTCTTCTTCAGTTAAAATATCAATCTCTAAATTAGTTAAACTAGAAGCTAGCTTTACATTTTGGCCTTTTCTTCCTATTGCCAAACTTAATTGCTCATCAGGTATTACAACTTCTACTTTCTTTTTTTCTTCATATAAGAAGATTTTGCTAACTTCTGCAGGAGCTAATGCATTAGCTAAAAACGTTGCTTGATTATCTGACCAAGTGACAATGTCAATTTTTTCACCTTGAAGCTCATTAACTACTGTTTGTACTCTTGATCCCCTCATCCCGACACAAGCTCCAACTGGGTCAATTGTGGAGTCTTGAGTGAATACACTTATTTTTGCGCGCGATCCTGGATCTCTTGCTACACTTTTAACTTGAATTATACCTTCATCAATTTCAGGAACCTCTTGATGAAATAATTTTGCTAAAAATTGAGGATGTGTTCTAGATAAAAAAACTTGATATGCTTTAGCGTCATTTTTAACTTCATATATATAGGCTCTGACTCTGTCTCCGTTTTTGAATGTTTCTCTAGCAATTAATTCTTCTCTTTTTATAATTGCCTCACTTTTTCCTAGGTCAACAATATAATTACCAAATTCTACTCTTTTAACAATTCCGACAGCAATCTCACCTACTTTATCTTTATACTCCTCATATTGCTTTAGTTTGTCTGCTTCACGAACTTTTTGAATTATAACCCCTTTAGCATTTTGAGCGGCTACTCTTCCAAGCTCAAGGGGGGGGAGCTCCTTAACTATAAACTCATCAATTTTAATATTTTCTTTTAATTTAATCGCTTCTTCTAACAATATTTCTCTAGCTTGCTCTTCTTCAGAGTAACTGTTAACAACCTTTAAATAAGACTCGAGTTTTATATCTCCAGTATCTCTATTAATTTTAACTCTTATGTCTCTTTCCATGCCATATTTTACTCTTGCAGATTTTTCTAACGCCTGTTCCATTGCAGTAAATACATCTTCTTGATTAATATTTTTTTCTTGAGCAACGTTATTAGCAACTTGCAACATCTCTTCTCTTATTACTTTTATTTTTTGCTTCGCCATAATTAAATTCCACCAAAAAAAAGGTGGGTAAACCCACCTCTTTAATTCTTACATTTTTTAAGACCTATATTGAAATAAATTAAAAACTCAAGTCAATATTTTATCAATTTTAAATAAATAGGATTAAGCCCGTTTTTTAAGGCTTTTTGAAAATATTTTGTTTCAGGTAAAGTCATATTTAAATAATCCCAATCATTTTTATTTTGATTTATCCATTTATAATCTTTTTTTACTTTATGAATACTCAAAAGAATATCCGAAATATATGATTTAGAATCTGAAGCTATATGAATTGTGGCATCTTTTTTTAAAAAATCTTTTATTTTGTAAAAAAAATTAACATTGATTAATCGTCTTTTAAAATGCCGTTTTTTTGGCCAAGGATCAGGAAAAAGAATCCATATTTCAGAAATTGAGTTATATGGACAATACTCATCAAATAATTGGTGAACATTTCCATGAAATATAGAAATATTATTTAAGGAATTTTGAAAATTTTTTTCTGCAATTTTATTTATTCCATCAATAAATTTTTCACACGCAATAACCCGTTTAGTAATATTTGTTTTTGATATTGCTAATGTGCTTTCTCCATATCCAGCTCCTATATCAATGATATTATATTCTAATGGATTTATTATTTTTAACTTAATTGAAATAGCATCATTATTTATTTCGTTATTTTTTCCTCTCCCTTTTGATCTTCCATACATTCGATAAATATAATTACTTTTCATATTTTATTTTTTTAGAATAAATAATTAAGAAAATAAAAATTAAAAATAGGTAATACATAAATATTTTATGTATGGGGAAGAAACTTGTGTTCTTTTTAATTTTAAATTTATATTTAAGTTGAGTTTTTTTATTTAATTTAGATGATTTAACAACTTTTCCATTATTATCAATAATTGCGGAAATTCCATTATTTGAAACTCTCAATAATAATTTATTTGCTACTAGTGCTTTCATTCTACTAATATAAAAGTGCTGATATGGACCAGACTTAGTTCCAAACCAGGCATCATTAGTGATATTAACTAATATATCTATTTCTTTTTTATTTATATTTTTAAAAATTTTATCAAAAACTATTTCATAGCAGATTATTGGCAATATTTTTAAATTATCTGTTGTTGTAATAATTCTCTCAGAGTTTCCTTTTTGATAGTCAACACCCCCAGATATTATCTCCATAAATTTTAAATATTTTCTGAAAGGTAAAAACTCTCCGAAAGGAACAAGAATTTGTTTATCAAAAGTTTGAATTTTATTTTTTTCTAATAAAAAAATGAGTTGTAATAATCACCATCTCGAACAGTTGTTGCTCCAATGATAACTTTCTTATTCTCCTTAATAAAAGGATTTAAATAACTTAAATTATTTTTATTAATTAAATATGGAAAATTATTTTCAGCAAAAATTATATAATCAGACTTTGAAATATTAATTATGTTTTTTATCTTTTCTTCAATATTTTTATTATTTATTGAGTTAATTGGATCAACTAATTGATTAATTTCAATTACAATCTCTTTATGAAAGGGTTTTTGTTTAGACTCATAAGCAAATAAAGGTAAAAAGATAAAAAATATTAAAGGAGAATATACAACTAATAATAGTTTGTAATATTTTTTTATATTAATTAAATATGAAATCATCAAAGGTAATAGAAATAATAATATAATTAAATATCCCGATGTAATCGTTCCTAAGTATTTTATTAAATAAAAACCAGTTATATTATTTGATAAAATTAAAGAGTTTGAAATCCAAGGAAATCCATAAATAAAATTTGATATAGTAAACTCAATTAAAATAAATATGAAAGGAGTAATTAATATTATATGCAGTTTTAAATCCAAAAATTTATATATAACAAAACCCAATCCAAAAAAAATTGATAAAAAAACTGGTAAAAGTAAAGCTAAAAAAGCATATCCTTTTGTTGCTTCATAAACTAAAAAAGGGCTATGAACCCATGATAAATAAATTATTAAAAAACCTAATCCAAACAAAAAACCATTAAGAAAAAAAATTAAAAAAGATTTTTGATTAGACAGGTTTGATATTAAAATTATAAAATAAGGAAATAAAATAAATCCTAATGGAAGCATAAAAAAAGGGGGGTATAGTAGTGAGGTTAATAAACCTAAAATAAAAAATTTAAAAAAAATCAATTAACTATTTTTGTTATATGGACAGTTAAAATTTTTCTCTCATTTGCTCTTAAAATCTTAATATTGATAATATCATCAATATTAAACTCCTCATTACTTTTAGGAATTCTATTAATCTTTGAGAAAACTAACCCCCCGACTGTTTCTATTTCTTCCTCATCTGCTACTGTAAGATTGATATTAAAATCTTTTTCTAATTCATCAATTCTATAAGCAGCATCTACAACTAAAAGATTATCTTCTTTTCTTATAATTTCCTCATCTATATCTTCCGCATCATGTTCATCTTCTATTTCTCCAACGATTTCTTCAACTAAATCTTCAATTGTTACTAATCCGTCAACTCCTCCAATTCCATCAACAACTAGAGCAATGTGTATTCTAGACAGTCGCATTCTTTTTAATAGTTCTAAAATTGGAGATTTGGGCGCAGTATATAAAACGTCTCTTAAAATTAAATTTAAATCAAATTCATTTTTATTAATTTTTATAAAATCCTTTACATGAAAAAATCCAACAATATTATCTAGATTATTCTCATAAACTGGAAGTCTAGAATGTGACTCTTCTTTAATAATATCAAAAATTTGATTATAACTTTGCTTATTATCAATTGAGATTATCTCTGCTCGAGGTACCATCACATCTTCAACACTTTTATTTTCAAGTTGCAATATATTTTTTATTAAACTTTTTTCATTATTATCATCAGGGTTATTTAATTCATCTTCATTATCTTCGTTCGCAATTAGGTTAAGAATTTCTTCCTTGGATGAGTCATTGTTAAGTAACTTTTTAATGAACCAAGTTTTCCATATACTTAATTTTTCTTGATTATCTTGATTCATAATTAATATGGACTTTCTACATTACATTTAATAAGTATTTTTTCTTCTAAATTTTTCATTTTATTAAAATCAATTTCATTTTTATGATCATACCCGTTAACATGTAAAAAACAATGAATCATTAAATGAGTAATATGATCATAAAAGTTTATTATATTTTTTTTTGCATCTTTTTTTATTGTTTCAGCTGAAAAAAATATATCACAATAGTTTTCATTTATATTTTTATTATTTTTAATAGAGCTTACAAATGTCAAAACATCAGTAGTTTTATTTGTTTTCCTATATTCTTTGTTTATTTGTTTAATATTTTTATCATCCACAAAAATCAAATTTAAAGCATAAAAATTACTTCTTTTAAAATTCAAATCATCAATTTTAATTATTTTTTTTGCTAATTCTCTAATTTTTATCATTCTTCTTGACCAATGATTGGATTTACAAAAAAAATTAATTTGAATTTTTTTGTTCATATGCATTGATAATCTTTCTAACAACTTCATGCCTGATAACATCTCTTTGATCCAATTCAATAAACCCAATATCTTTAATATTTTTTAATTTTTTTGAGGCGTCTATCAATCCTGAGTCATTTTTAGATATTAAATCAATTTGTGTATTATCTCCAACCACAACCATTTTACTATTTTTACCAAGACGCGTTAGAAACATTTTCATTTGAATTTTAGTTGTGTTTTGAGCCTCATCTAGAATGATAAAACAATCCTCTAAAGTTCTTCCTCGCATGAAAGCAATTGGTGCAATCTCTATTATATTATTTGCTAATTTTTTTTCTACTTGATCATATGGCATCATATCATACAAAGCATCGTAAATTGGTCTTAAAAAAGGATCAACTTTTTCCTTAAGATCTCCTGGTAAAAATCCTAATTTTTCTCCAGCTTCTACAGCTGGTCGAGATAAAATAATTTTTTTAACAAGTCCTTGTTGAAGTGAAGCAACTGCTTTGGCAACTGCCAAAAATGTTTTACCAGTTCCAGCAGGTCCATAGGCAAATACAATATCTTTAGAATTAAGTAATTGGAAATAATCTTTTTGATTTTGAGTACGAGGTGATATTTTTCTTTTTTTTGTTTGAAAAAATAGACCCGCTTGATCTTGAGGATTTATTTCTAAAGTTTTCATGCTTCTAGTTTCCATAATTTTATCTTCATCTATATCAATTCCTTTTTTTGCTTCTTTAAATAATAATAAAATTTCTTCTTTAGTATTTTTAATGGATGATTTAGTTCCAATAATTTTTATTTTATTACCTCTATATTTAATTTGCACATTATTTACTTTTTCTAGTATGTGAATATTTTTATCATCTACTCCAAAAAGATTAGGAATAAAATTATTATCACTTAATTCAAAATCCAAAGAGTAATTTATATTACTCAAATTGAACTCTCTAAAGCAAAATCTGTGGAACTAAGTATCTTAACTTTTTTAATAGTACTAATTAGATTTTTATTATTTTTTGTAAAAACACTTTGATTATATATTGAACGGCCGATATATTGATCTTGATACCTACCTTTTTTTTCAAATAATATTTCCATATTTGATCCTACAAAAGATTTATTAAATTTTTTTTGTTGTTCTTTTAAAAGTGATTGTAATGCACTTAATCTTGCTTTTTTATCTGCGAGCGGAACATTATCTTTTTTTTGTGCAGGAGTCCCTGGTCTTTGACTGTACATAAACGAATAAGCGATAACAAACTCAACATCATCTACAAATTTCATAGTCTCTTCAAAATCTCTATCTGTTTCGTTTGGATAACCTACAATAAAATCTGATGAAAGGGCGATATCTGGCCTCTCATTTCTTAGTTTATTAACAATTTCTTTATAACTATCTACTGTATGTTTTCTGTTCATATCTTTTAAAATTTTATCTGACCCTGACTGAATTGGGAGGTGTAAAAAGGGCATTAATTTATGGTTACTTTTATGAACCTTTATAAGTGAGTCAGTCATATCTATTGGGTGTGATGTCATGTATCTAATTCTTGATAGATTTTCTATTTCACTCACTTTATTTACTAAATAAGCTAAGTCTTTTGACTTACCATCTATACCTATCCCGTGGTATGCATTTACATTTTGACCTAAAAAAATAATTTCTTTGACTCCTTGAGTAACATATTTTTCTATCTCAACTATAATATCACCTACAGGACGAGAAAACTCTGGTCCTCTAGTGTAAGGTACAACACAAAAAGAACAAAACTTATCACACCCTTCTTGAATTGAGACAAATTCTGAAACACCTCCAGCAGAGTTGTAAAGTAAATTTTTAAATTTCTCATTTTGAGTAAACTCATCACTTACTATTTTATCACTTGAATCTAACATGTCTGGTAAATTATGATATGATTGTGGTCCAACAACAAAATCAACAGATGGAGCTCTTTTTTTTATTTCTTTACCCTCAGCCTGAGCTACGCAACCAGCAATAACAAGTTTATAATCTTCTTTTGATTTATTTTTTTTTATTTTATCAATTCTACCAATATCCGAATATACTTTTTCTGCTGCTTTCTCCCTAATGTGACAAGTATTTAAAACTACAAGATTAGCATCTTTGGGGTCTTCAACTCTCTCATAATTTTTATTTTTAAATAAATCTAAAATTCTATTGGAGTCATAGACGTTCATTTGACACCCATAAGATTTAATATAAATTTTGTTTTTTTTCATATCTAATAAGTTTTAACCATTGCTAAAGCGTCTATGTGTTTATTATTTATAAAAAAATAATTCTTTCTTGTGTGCATTACTGTAAATTTCATTTTTGTATAAAATGATATTCCTTCAAAATTATTTTTTGAGACTTCAAGATAAATTTTTTTCAAACGTGTGTTATTTTCTTCAATTTTATTTAAAAGTTTTGTTCCTAAGCCTTTTTTTCTAAAATCCTTACAAACATATATTATCAATATCTCATATTCTGATATTTTTTCAATATTAAATAAATCACCCAATATAAAAGAAACAAGATTTTTATTATAAAAAGCTCCAAAAGCTAAATTGGTTTTTTTATTAATTTGATTAAGTATCTGATTTTTAGACCATCCCAAACTCAAAAAATCATCATAATTTTTACCTTCACAAGCAATGAGATTTTTAAAAAAATTATCATCATCCTTTTTTAATTGTCGATAATTTATCAATTTAGTATGGTGTTATTTGAAATATATATAGGCTTAATTATTAGGTCCTTATCAAATTCTAATTTGTCTAAATTTTCTATTACATTATTTTTAATTGAAAATATCTTAGATTCAATTTTAGTATTAATAAAATTTGGTAATGTATAATTATATAATAACTTAGAAACTGAATCAGGTAATGTATACGACATATCATCAATCTTTTCATGAATAAATTGATGATTTTTTTGATAGGAAAAAAATTTTTGTTTGTTTGATGACTCAAAATATATACCTATATGGTTACGTGGTTCCGATAAATGATTATGTATAGTTAAAGTTGAAACAACTGAAACAGGCAAGTTCATTGACTGACTTAATCCTGCTATAAATGATGCACCAACTCTTAATGCAGTATATGAGCCAGGACCAATGGTAATAATTAATTTTTTTAAGTTATCAGATAATTTATAAGCAGTATCTATCTCAAGATAGTTAGGAATTAGTAAATCACTAAGTTTTTGATCGTTGTTGTCTGTTATTTTTATTGAATCTATTATTTTTTTATCATTAATTAAGTGAAATTCTGGTATTGGTGAAGCTACATCTAATAAAAGGAACATCAAGTGTTTATTTTAAGAATATTATTTATTTTTTTTATATGTTTAAACATATCTAGTTCCTATGCAAGCAACATTAAAAATTCTGCAGTTGTATTTATGTATCACAAATTTGGAATATCTAAATATCCTTCAACCAGTGTCACGATAGAGCAATTTGATGAACATTTAAAAGAATTTTCAAAATCAAAATACTCTGTAGAGTCAGTTGAATATATAATTGATACTATAATTAATGATGGTGATTTACCTGAGAATACTATTGGTATTAGTATCGACGATGCCGATAAATCATTTTATGAGGTTGGATGGCCTAAGTTTAAAGAGATGGGCTTTCCTGTTACACTCTTTGTTAATACATCAACAATTCATGAAAATAATAAAAACTATTTGAGTTGGGATCAGATTAGAGAATTAGTAAATGAAGGTGTATCAATAGGTGCACATTCTCATAGTCATTATCATATGGCTGATTTATCGATTAATGAAATAAGGGATGAAATAGAGATTTCAAATAATATTTTTCTCAAAGAATTAGGAAGTATACCTCCTCTTTTTGCTTTTCCTTATGGTGAAGCAAATGAAGAAATTATAAATTTACTTAAAGAGTATAAATATAAAGTCGCCTTTGGTCAGCACTCTGGGGTTATAAATGAAACTTCAAATCTATATTATTTACCTAGATTTTCTTTAAATGAAAGATATGCAGAAATAGACAGAGTAAAATTTGCTGCAAATGCAAAAGGATTGGGTATTTATGATTTTATTCCAACAGACCCTACTATATCTGAGAATCCTCCTTACATTGGTTTTTCATTGCTTGATGAAAAATTAGTTCCTTCTATTGATTGTTTTGTTTTTGATAGCAAAGGACAAGTGGAAAAAGAATTGTTCAAATTTAATGAACGCATAGAAATTAGATTAAAAAGAAAGTTAACAGAAGGACGATCAAGAGTGAATTGCACTGCTAAAGGGAGTGACAATCAATGGCGATGGTTTGGCCATCAGTTTTATTTATGAGTTATTTATTGAGTAACTAAATGCATCAAACTTATCTAACTTATTAGCGTCAATAATTGCATTAATTGTTGTAATATAATTTATATCAGCAGCGTATGAATCAAGCTCTTCGACTAATAATTTAATATTGCTAAAGTTATTTTTTTCTCTCATCATCTCTCTGACTTTTCTAAAATCTTCATAAGCGTAGTGCGAGTTCAGATTATTAAAGTAAGACTGAACACTTTTATCAACTGAAGCAAATGTTTTTACAAGATGTTTTTCTCCTTCTTCTCTTAAAAGAGGAACAACACCGTCAGAGTAATTATATGTATATTCACCAAATAATGCATTGAATTCTGTTGCAAATCTTGATGTGCCCCAACCACTCTCATTTGCAGCCTGAGCAAGCACTATAGAGTTAGGAATAACATCAACACGGTTTAGCAGTTCATTAACTAAATCATACTTGTGTTTATCATCATTCTTTATTCTGTATTTTTTTGAAATCTTATTTAAAAATTTCAGATCGGTTTTAGATAATGTATTATGATCAATTAAAGAAGCTCTCAATTCTTCTAGCTTCGATCGCTCTAATAAAATATTTTGATTTTGGTATGAAATTAATGGCAGTAAAGTTTTAACAAAATCTTTTTTTGATTGAGATAAAAAATCTAGATTAACGTCATTAATATTTTGATTAACAATTTTTAACTCTGACTCATTATTTATTAATTTAAATACACTTGGATTTAATGGTTTCTCCTTATAAGATATTAAGAATTTATTTACTTTATTTGTATTAAATTTTTCATCTAAAATTTTCTTTTGTGAATAAAGCCTATTCACTGTGTATGAATCGTAGGTAGTGCAATAACTTAATACTAGATCATCTAGATTTGCATTTAACTTATAAATGATTTTTTTATTATTATTATTTTGATCGTCTTCAAATGCTGTTGTTGTAATGGAGGCAAATAAAAAAGATAAAAAAGTAAATAAAAATAAATTACGCATCTACAGGTCTTACTTCTTGTACTTCAGGGATATAGTGCTTTAACATATTTTCTATTCCCATTTTTAGTGTAGCTGTTGAGCTAGGGCATCCTGAACATGCTCCTTGCATCTTTAAATAAACTACGCCATCTTCAAAATCATTGTAAATAATATCTCCACCATCCATTGCGACAGCTGGACGGACCCTTGTGTCTAACAGCTCTTTAATTTGTTTAACAATATCAGAGTCATCTTCATTTTTTTCAAGACTCTTTTCAGCCTCTTTTGCAACAGTTTTTTCAATAGTTTTATCGTCTGAATTGAAGTGATCAATGATTCCACCTAGAACAGAAGGCTTCAAAACTTGCCATTCATAGGAGTCACTTTTTGTTATTGTAATAAAATCACTCCCAAAAAATACCCCTTCGACACCATCAACAGCAAATAAGCGTCTTGCAAATGGCGAGTCACTAGCTTCATCAATATTTTGATAAAATGCCGTTCCTTCATCCATAACCACTTTTCCTGGTAAAAACTTAAGAGTTTGTGGGTTTGGTGTTTGTTCCGTTTGTATAAACATGTGCTTCTTATATAGTGATTAATATGTCTTTAGTATGAAAATTGGTGAAAAAAATACAAAAATTTGGGATATTAATCTCTAAAAAAGCCAATTATTTCATAAATTTTTGACAATACGGGCTCAGCCACATTTATTGCTCGGTCTTTGCCATTACTAATAATAGAATCTAGATATTTTTCATCTTTCATTAATTTATTCATTTCAAGTGAAATGGGAGATAATTTAGCTGATGCAAGTTCGCCTAAATCTTTTTTAAATTGAGAAAATTCTTTTCCAGCATAATTGGCTACTGCCTTCTCCACTTCTAAATCATTTAAAGCTGCGTATATAGTAAGTAGGTTTATTGCCTCTGGTCTTTTTTTAGCATCTTCAATATTATCAGGTAAAGGTAAAGGATCTGTTTTTGCTTTTCTAATCTTTTTTTGAATTTCTTCTTCACTATCAGACAGCATAATTCTAGAATAATCTGATGGATCTGATTTACTCATTTTTTTTAAACCATCGCGCAGACTCATTACACGTGTTGCCGCTCCTAAAATTAGAGGTTCAGGAATTGGAAATATATCTGTTTTAAAATCACTATTAAATTTTTGCGCTATATCACGTGTCAGTTCTAAGTGTTGTTTTTGATCTTCACCTACTGGGACATGAGTTGCTAAATAAATAAGTATATCTGCAGCCATT
>Ga0255758_10003681_pt1 | contig 13433 bp, 13 predicted proteins | sample 011ome_24_FD_179958 | JGI IMG/M metagenome (GOLD analysis project Ga0255758, IMG submission 179958) | Coastal salt marsh microbial communities from the Groves Creek Marsh, Skidaway Island, Georgia - 011513CT metaG (version 2) | ecosystem: Environmental > Aquatic > Marine > Intertidal zone >...
GGCGTTCTTCATTGTTTGACCGATGGTATCAACCCCAACGCGTGAAACAGCATTTAATAAATCGGGCATAGCCTGTCCGTCGGCAGATGTGCTGACGGGGTTCATATCACCCCATTTGCTGTTTTCGTCCTTAGGAAGGAGTTGGTCAGGATTGGCGGTATCGGCCATCTGATAATTAGAAACATCCATCGATTGCTCAACAGAGGCCTTATCGTCACCATAATTGGCGGGTTGTAGTTGTTCATTTGAAGAAGCAGCAGTTTGCTGACTAGACATACCAGTATAGTTATCTAGAACCATATCTTTACCGTTGGAGTAAGACATGATTGAGTAAATCATGATACAAACAACCACGGCAACAAAAATCCATTTAGCCTTTTCAGATTGGACAAAGTTAGTGAAACTCTTGAACATTTTCCGTTTATATAAACGGTGGATAAATTTTTTAGAGGCGACATGATAATTAAACTATTACTAAATGTACGGTCAATTATTGACTTTCTTCAGATTGTAATACTGAATTGAAAAATTGATCATCTTCATCACTTTCAATATCATCTAAATCGTATTTCGTTTTAATTTCTTTTGCTTCTAAATAGGATTGTAATGCTAAATTGCGAGAAATTCTTGCTTTTTTTCGTGCTTCTTTATATAATTCATAATAAATATCATTTCGAGCCTTAATTTGTATTTGGTCGGAATTTTCAATATCATCTAAATTCATATCAAATTCTGTTAAATCACTAAATATATTCGTTTCTTGAATATTTGTATTTGCGCGAATATCAGGCATTTCTGATGATGCTTCTAAATATTTTTGGTCATTCGATTCTGTTTTCACAGTCTGTTCACAATTCTCATCATCAACAGATTCATTATTTGGTGAATTACTTGGGTCTTTTTCGATAGAGTTATCGTCGTCTGCAATAATGTCGGTTTCGTTGGTGAAATCATCTGTGCCTGAATCCTTCAAAACGTCGCGGTCAAGGGTTATATTTTCCCGATTATTAATATCATCTAAAGGGATTGGAATTGGATCAATATTTGAAATATTTTTTTTCAATAAAATACATTTATCAAACATATCGACGGGTGCAATTTGTAACATTTGCTTCACTTCAAATTCAATTTGAAAACTGCGAGCAGAACATTTGATACCTTGAACTTCTAAAACAGTCACAACGTTGGTATCTTCCGTAATCGTATCGGGGTCAATTTCTTCTTCATTTTCGTTATAAATCTTAAGATTTATTTTACCTAAACGTGTTGGGATATTCGTTCTTACTAAATAATTATTTCCCGATTTGTAACTTTTCATCGGTGATGCAAAATAGTTTTCGATATCAGATAATTCCATATCAGACTCAAACCATTTTGCACGGTTTTCAAAAATTTGTTTGCATGTATGTGTTTCTAAATCTTCCATCCATGTAATGAATTCAATATCTTGATTTGAAAAAATCAAATCACAGTAAGAACGCTTGGTTGTCTTGGATATAGAGCCCTTTATAGCACATTTAGGTGGCTCAATGTATAAGGAGGAGTTACTTATGGAGTATTTGATGAAATGATTCCCCCCTGCAATTAATTTTGGTGAGGACAATAATAATTTATCGAATTGGAATGAAGAATTTGTTTCGTAAATACCAGACATATTAAAGATTATAATATTTTTATCGTATATTTATTTATAATGCATTTGACGCGTTTACGTAAAAATATAGATAGTTCTATCTAGATATATATCAAAAATAATCCATGAAATCAATCCGTGATAGTTGTATAGAATTGTTAGAAAGTGAGGATACTCGAAAGAATTTACGTGAAATCATACAGCCAATAAGTAATATGATATATAACGAAATGTATCCGTATATATGGTTATTGTGCATATATTTAGTTGTTGTTACGTTTATCATACTAATGAATTTATTGTTGTTGGTTCGAGTGTTAAATCAATTGGGGGGATTATATGTGACTTCCGTCGGTGATTATACATTATAATCGTCTTGAATAGAAAATCCAAGTATGTTATAAATATAAATGGATTTTTCAACAGAATTACAAGTCATATCTCGAGAAACATTAACGAATAAAATTAAACGATGGGTTCAGCTAGATACTCAATTGAAGGTTATAAATGAAAGAACGAAATTAATGCGCGATGAACGTGGACGATTATCGGGAGAAATATGTATGGATTTAAATTCAGCCGGAATATCTAAACAAAAAATAATACTACCTGATGGCGATTTAAAAGTCTACGAAAAAAAGGATTATTCACCATTAACATTTGGGTTTCTAGAACAACATTTAGGAACTATTATGTCTGACCCTCAACAGGTGAGTTATGTGATAGATTATTTAAAGCAGAAACGCGAGATAAAATGTTCGAATGATTTGAAACGAACTTATAAATAAATTGGGTATATTGAACCATGCAAGTATCTAATTATAATCTATACATGATAAAAGCCGAAGAATATCCTACATATTGTGCGGGTGGAAAATGCATATATCCATCTAGAAAGGCCATATCTAATGCGGATTATGAAAACTATATGGAATATGACGATAATCACAGCGAAGTTTATGGAAATGATTTAAGTAAACACGAACGATTTCGCGATTTAGGAATACCCATATTTACATTACAATTAAGGTCAAATCAATGTAATAATAATTTTGAAAATGATAATCATGATGCGCAAGTTATATCAGACGAAATGTTTGATAAACTTTACAACTTAGTTGCACAATCGCAAAAAAAGGCGTCCAACGATTCAAAAAAAAACAAGGAAAAAAATGGGGCCAACACTCGCAAACGTAAGAAGGTTAAGAAGTAAACTACTTTTTTTTCATACGAATGGTTTTTGTTTTATTGAACATACAACAAAAGGCTTTCATTGTAATTTGTGGTTCACGAGTAATATGCATAATTTTTGCAGACACTTTCGGGTCTTGCTCATCAGGGTCGTATCCATATTCTTCATAAAATTCTTCTAAGTCATCATCGCTGAAATCCACACGGTATGTTTCATGGTCGATTATACCATTGTAATCGGCAATGCGTTTATTCCATATAGGTGAAAAGGATGCGAAGTAAACCCAATGCTGGTCAATGCGATGATATTCACATAATTTAGTTGTATCGACTGAATTATGATTGCAGTGAAATAATTCCATCATATTTTTACATGAAGGATACAAACAAGCTTCTTGAAGTATTTTTCGCGCCGGACGTTTTTGACGGTCGTCTTTATAAATGGTATTGTATTTATCAATTGAATCCTGTTTCACATGAATAATTAAGCGTGTTTCACATGATGATTCAGGGTCAATTATAGTTTCGTCATTGGTTGTTTCGAAATCTTTGACTGTAAATAATCGTGGTGACGAAACTAAATTTCTAGCCATTGTTGCTGCTATATGGGGACCATCTAATATTATATTAGACCAATCACAAAGATATTTTTCCAACCTTGGATTTTTTACTTTAAAGAATTCGGTATATACAGCTAATAAATAGTCCGCCAACTCAGTTTCAAATCCCGAATGATACATTTCGCATGTCCAAAATAATGTTTGTTCGATATCTTTTGTTAAAATGGCCATTAACAGAGACGTCCAAACATCGTCTTTGATATATAAATATCGTGTTAATACGATTGGTGCATCAACGTTTTTACGCATATTTCGTGAGTGTTTATATAACAGTCATGAAACAATTACTATTCAATTTTATATGCTTAATATTTTGACCATTCGGTCGCATTGAAACTATTGATAGTTACTCCATCTCGTAATTCGGTGTATTCATCTGTCTCCGGTTCAAGTTCAAGTTCGTAAGATGGTTTCACCCAGTTTGCGGGTTCTTTCGGTTTAACACCATAACAATTTGCACCGAATCGCACATAAGGGTTTTTAATATACCCACCGTTCACACCTGGACGCCCGCAGGCATTTTGCGTTTTGGGATTTTTTTGTAATGATGACCATGTTGATTTTTGTGTAGGGAAATACGCCATCTGACCTTCAGACCAGCCATAATTGCACCATTCACCTCCAGCATTATAAGCATTTTCAATCTGGTCATATGTTGCTAAAGAGGCATCAAACGCTTTGCATACGGATTGAGCTTCTTCGAATGTATACAAGTTATTGGAAACATTGAATACTTGTTTGTCGTTACATGTAGAAGGACTCGAACTCGTGGTTGTAGTAGGGTCAATGTCGTTTTCAACCTTATCTAAATCTTTAGACAATGTATCATAAATAGAAGAGGTCGATGGAGTAGCATCTTTTAAATAATTCATCAAACCGTTATTAAAGATTAGACTGATAATGGGTATTCCAAGAACATATTTAAAAAAGTAGATGATACCAAATGTCGCATATAAAATCCATATTTTGGATTCTACTAGATGAACGAGCACGGGGCTTGCTCCCGGTGTCATTGGTACACCCAAAATATAGACCAATGAAAAGAATATAATCGTGAACCATATTAATTGAAATAATCCCCATGGGTCATCAAAGAATGCTTGTGTCCAAGATATGAAATATCCTAAAATGTTATCTTGCTCGGTTTCGGTCAAACTGGTATACCAATAAAACAGATACAGGATTAAACAAACGCCCAATACAATATCGATTGTTCGACTGTAACTTAATTGTGCACTTGATGCATTACTAGAATCACGTGTTGCGAATATAGCACTTCCCAACTTGAAAATAGAATACATTGCGAATACCCAAAATAAGATTGAGAATGTGGTGGAATTGAAAATGTCGTCGCGAATTTGAGTTGATGTGCTAGTGCTCGCACCAGTAAACGGGACCGAACTACTAGTAGAAGAAGACGAACCACTTGTTGTTGTGGTTGTTGTTGTCGTAGAATCCGAATCACATGTTTGTGGGGATTGAGATGTGGTTGTGCTGCTAGTGGTAACTGTAGTTTTTGGAGTTGGTGTAGTAGTATATGATGCAGCTGGTGCCGTAGCTGGACCTACACCAATACCTAATTCATTTTCCATTGCCGATAATAAATTTCCCATGAATTACGAAGCTTGTATATAGAAAAAGGATATATTTTATAGATGTAAATGATAATATATAAAATATACTACAGTAATAATGCTAAATGTTTTAGAACTCTATTATCGTTTACGATAAAATAAACAATATGCTTTTGGTGAAATTAATCGACTTTTATTCACCCTCCGTTCAACATGTGTATCATTATAATGGAGCCATTCGTCATTTTTGGTTTTTACAAAAGATGTATAATGCCCTCCCATTGTTCCACCTGAATGGTTACATATAGCATATAAATCGTAAACATATTGACTTGCGTTATAACCACTCACATAAGTCGATAAATTCAAATCTGTAAGAGGAAAGTCGATTAAATCTTGACGTTTTTTTCCTCCATCTGCGGAAAATCGTTTTAATGTGATAACTAAAATTTTCGGGAAATTCCAAAATGTAATGCGCTTACGAACATCTTCACGTTTTTTTGTTTTTTCATTAAACCATGCATTATCACCTTCTAACATCTCATATGATGTAAAAGCATCAAAGCAATCATACAATGATGCATTTTGTTTTGGAATTTCTAAATCAAGTATAAAATAGTTTTCGGGGTTTACTGAATGAATTTTGGAACCCGTTTTTGATGATAATTCAGATACATAGATTCCGTAAAACGTTTCCATAATTTCAGAATATTCAGTAGAATATGATGTTTTTAACATTTTATAACAAGCCGTTGCTAGTTTATCTGTTGGATTTTTTACATTTCCATTAATAGTCATTTTCACCGGTCTAGCAACCGTATTATGCATACATTCGATAATAAACAATAAAAATTCTGGTAAATCATTCTGTGCCCAACCTGTAAATATATCCCTATCTTTGATTTTTGCTACTTCTTGCACATTGTATACAAATCGATTCGGTGAAACAACGCCATCTTGGGACCACATTATATTGCGTAAATTGATCCATTCTGTTACTAAATTGTTCTCACTGGAAGCATTTTGTAACGCCTTATTAAATTTACTAGACGCAAATACATCATTTAATTCATACGTATGACTAAGTGCCTGCATTGACGAATTTAAAAAACACGTGTTACCTAAATTAGTTAAACCGGTTAACCCACACCCTTTATCTTTAACACAGGACATTTTGTTATAAGTAATTAATATTACTTAGAGCGTAATCTTTATATAGTATTATTTCAATGGAAAATAGAACAACCAATGAGAATGGGAATTCAACTCGATTACAAAATAGATACTTAGATACAGTATATGATACGATTATGCAGTATCATGAAAACACGAGTCAATATAATTCGAATATGCAAAACATAATTCGTATATTAGAGGAAACACAACATACATATTTTGCGTCTTCGCATCATAGACATCGTGTAAACATACCTCATGGACCGGCGGTGAGCAGCACACCGGGTAGAGGAGTTCCGACACCCAGTAGGGGTCCAATGCGTGGTCATTCATCGAATATATCTCAACCTAGAGCAGCAGGTGGAGGTCCAATACGAGGTCATTCGTGGAATATACCTCAACCTAGAGCAGCAGGGGGGGGTATTCGAAACCAAATACCACCAATTTTAAACAGTAATGGATTGAATAACAACTCTTTATTAAACGACAACTCTTTATTATTTACATATATGTTTCAGCCAGGGGGCGGTGAAACTCCCGTAGTTCCATTAACTTCCAATGAAATAGATAGACATACTACCACCTATGGTTGTTCGGCAGAGATATTTGGTGATATTAGTGGTAACCAATGTCCAATTTCACTGGACCCATTTCAAATAGGTGATGTAATTATGAAAATTACTGGCTGCGGGCATACATTTAAACGACGCCCACTAATGAGATGGTTCGAACGAAGTAATAGTTGTCCTGTATGTAGGTATAATTTGAGAGAAACACATGTTGATAATTCGAATAATTCCGTGCCTCTAGTTGATAATTCAAACAATACTTTCGACATTTCAAACAATATTATGAACGAACTTAACAATACATTAAATGATTCATTTAATATGATGATACAAACATTGGCGAATGAATTACAAACAAATAGTCAACACTTATTAGATATATCTATGAATTTGCCCATTAATTTAAATACTAATAACGAACAACACACGAACGGCGAAACAACGCAGGAAGTAAGTGTTCAAGATGTTGAAAGTGATTCAGATGATGAAATTGAGCCAGATTTATCAGTAGATTAAGTTATTGAAGAAATAAAGATTTATTTGTAAAAACGGCTTATAAATAATATCCATGTATTTATAAGAATCTTAATAAAATGTTTTCATGGTTTCAAAGACGACCTATTCAAAAAATAGGGTTTGAAGACATATTATATGTATTAAAAACACCTTCAAATTTTGTGTTGATTAATACTCTACCGGTAGACATGCAAGATTGTTTAATCAAGGGAACCATGCGATACGATATTGAAGAAAAAACAATAAACGATTATTTAAACTTACCTGCTGCGAAATATCCTACAATTATTTTGTATGGAAAGAATTCGAGTGATATGTCGGTTGATAAGAAAGAGCAACAGTTAACGGAATTGGGTTTTGCTGACGTATATATATATGGCGGTGGTATGTTGGAATGGCTATTATTACAGGATATATACGGTACAAGTGAATTTCCAACAACATCCACATTGCTTGATATATTACGATATAAACCACATAGTGTTTTTCAATTACCAAGAATCGCAAACTAATTTATAGGTCTTTTTCTAATAATTTGCGCCAATGTTCCATACGTTCACGAGCGATTGGTTCCATAATCTTGGATTGTTTTTTTGAATAATCCGTTGTAAATAATTCATCGTCGTTATGTTTAAATACGCGAATATCGAATAGTTTACATGAATCACCGAATGCATTTTCAATCCCTGTATTTCTGGAATGCATGTGATAAAGCATACATCGGTCAAAATCGTATGCACAGAGTAAATCTGCCTCTCTTACAATATGATATGCATGTTGATATTCACCTAGTTCGGGAAACCCGTTTTTTTTCACTTTAGAATAAGACATCGTATTTATAATATTACGAATAGCCTTTATTTCCGATTGTGTAAGTTTAAAATCTTCGATTGTAGATAAAAATTGCTCAATCGTATCTAATCCCGTTTCTGTACTCATATATTTATCATCACACATATCGTGGACAATTGCAGCAATATAAATAACCTTTTCGTGCTCTTTTAATTCTGGTATTTTAATCACTTCACTTTCATAGATACTATTTGCTTGAGTTAATATTTGAAATGCATGAGATAATCCATGCGATTCGTCAATATTATATTTAGCAACCGTCTTCATTACAAATTGAAATAATATAGAAAAAATAGTCATTATACCCATGTTATAATATGATAAGTTTATATTTTTTACAAACTATATAAAATATGTTTGCATATAATAACGCAAAGAAATCTCCTCAAATCAAAAATGGTTGACTCGTATATGATTTTATACAGATATATATATCTATGCGATTTCGTAATCAGATTGTAGGGTTAATAATCGTAATCATTTTGATTTATAACTTATATTATAAACAAACATATGAAGATTTTCAATCATATACGAAACCGCCATTTCCGATTGATATTGTATATACATGGGCAGGAGAACATAATAATACGACGGATGAACGTATATCAAATAATAATGAATTAAAATATAGTTTGCGTTCGGTAATGAAATATGCCCCCTGGGTAAATAGAATATACATCTTAATGAATCCGAAAAAAGCAAAACCGATGTGGTTTAATGATAAATATTCAGACAAAATAACATTGGTTGATCATAATGATACATTTAATAATAAATCTCACTTACCAACAACAAATTCAAACTCTATAGAAACAACCCTAATCAATATAGATACACTATCAGAACATTTTATTTATTTTAACGATGATGTTTATTTAGGTAATTACGTTTCTTATTTGGATTTTTTTAACAATGATGGAAGCAAAGTCCTAATAAATAGCAACATGATTAGCAATTGTAAACCGATGTCTATCAATAATAAGAATCATGAATTAAATATGGAATTACCCATACATTGCGGAATATCTGACCATATACCCTTTCCAAATAAGAAAAGTATTATAAAAAAGTTTCAATCGGAATATAGTGATTATATTGAATGGATAAGAAAGATAAAAAATCGGGTCGGAACAGGGAATGATATATGCGATAAATATAATTTACATGCATGGTGTCAACAACAACATGGATTAATTGCAAAATATGCATATGATAATGGAAATGTTATATTGCGCACACCTTCACCCAATGATATTATATATATTGGTCAAACGTATGACCCGGAATTAAAAGAAATAAAAAATATAGAACGTTATATGCCGAAAAATTTCTGTATCAATGATGAAAAATTTGCGTCGAATGTATCAAGACAAAAATTTTATAATAAGGTAAATAATTTTATGGAAACATTCTATAACGAAAAACCGTTTTTTGAAAATTAATCATTATAATGTATTTGAGATATAAAATTGATTCATTTTGATGCGAATTAATATAAAGTATCAAACTTAGTTTATACTAATTATCAAAATGGACTTAACACAGAAGAAACTCTCCAAATCTGAATGGTTGAATGTTGAAGTATTGGTTACCAGCACCGAACAATCAATCCTTCAAATGATTATAGATGGTTATCATAATGTGAATTTAAGACATAACAGCAATCTGTCTATGTTACGAACAATGAAACTCGAAAACACCATCAAAGACGTGCACGCATATATATTTCAAGAATATTTCGAATCTATTATTAAAAATTATAAGTTGAAATATTCCGATATATTAGTTGATGATACAAATTCAGCAGCTCATGAAAAACCGGATATAAAAAAGAAAAAGGAAAAAAAGGAAAAAAAGGTTCAACTGAAAAAAGGCGAATTAATTCGAATTAATTCAGTTGATAAGAAAATGGATAATTCACGTGCAAATATATTTGAATTTACACTATTGAACTTTTGTGGTGAAATCCTATCGTCTATTAATGCGCGAAATGATAAATACGCATTCTATATTTATACTATTCTCCAATTAAAAAAGGCAACCATCGTTGATGTAAATCCATACGTTATTAAATTCGTAAACGATGTGCTCGAGGTTACACTTCCCCGTCTTCGTATAAGTGATATTCTTACCCAAGCATATGAATTTATTGAAAAAAATCCTCATTTATTAAAATACGAGGATAAAACATTGTTTGACCATCAAAAACAAATATTTACCGCGTTTCGATATACCCAAAGCGATGACTCAACTGAGAAATTGGAAGCAATGTCTAAGATACCATCAAAATTAGTATTGTATACTGCACCAACCGGAACAGGAAAAACATTAACGCCATTAGGACTATCCGAAGGGCATCGTATCATATTTATTTGTGCTGCGAGACATGTGGGTCTAGCTCTTGCAAAAGCAGCAGTTTCTACGAAAAAAAGAATAGCTATCGCATTTGGATGTGAAACAGCTGATGATATCAGATTGCATTATTATTCGGCATCAGTATATACCACAAACAAGCGCTCTGGTGGAATCGGTAAGGTAGATAATAGCGTTGGTGATAAAGTCGAAATTATGATATGTGATGTGCAATCCTATTTAATTGCGATGAGGTATATGTTAGCATTTTCACCCGAATACGATGGGAAAAACCCGAATGTAACACCAGATACTGATTTGATTACTTATTGGGACGAACCGACAATATCTATGGATTATGACGAACACCCTTTGCACGCCACAATCCAAAACGTTTGGCGTAATAATCAAATTTCGAAGATGGTGTTATCTTGTGCAACTCTTCCCCATGAAGAAGAAATAAATGAGGCTTTGAGTGATTATAGGTCAAAATTTCCAACAGCCCAAATTCAAACAATCTCGAGTCACGATTGTCGAAAATCAATCTCAATATTGAACTGTGAAGGCAAATCGGTTGTTCCTCATTTATTGTTTAAATCGTATCATGATTTACAGGAGTGCGTTGAACATTGCATCAAAAACAAAACGATGTTAAGATATTTCGACCTGGTAGAGGTAACACGATTTCTCCTCAAAGCAAATAATGTTCACAATGCTCTAGACGAACGATATCATTTGGGGAATTATTTTGAGGAAGGTATATCGTCAATTACGATGAATAGTTTGAAACTGTATTATTTAACGGCATTGCAAAATTTAACGGAAGATACATGGGACGGAATTCATACATCTCTAGTGAAGGAACAAAAGACAAAGTTTGAATCACACCCATTGCGAAAAATGAGTAGTTTGGACAGCAATACAATCATTAAATCGAAAGCCGCAGGAGGTGGAAGTCTAACACGAACTCAAAGTATATCAATGCCTCCATCTTCAAAGACAACTCCGGCAACTGTTCCGAGTGGTGTATCGGTAACAACAAGTGATGCATACACTATGACTGATGGACCAAGTATATTCTTAGCAGATAATGTAGAAAATATAGGCAAATATTATATTCATACATCTCGCATACCAGAAACAATATTCCGTAAAATATCAGAAAATATCGCACAAAATAATAATGTTCAGCGTGAGTTGACTGTGATAGAAAACAAATTAGAAGATATCGCAACTGCACGTGAAAATACGATATCAACTACAGATAGTAGTTCAAAAGGGAAGGGTAAAGGTAAAAGTAAATCAGACCATAAATATAATCGTGATGATACAGTTGTAAATGATAATAAATTGTCTAGAGCTGCTGAATCACTTCGTTCAAAAATTGTCCCTGTAAATTTGGACCACGTGTATGTACCAAATATGCAAGAACACCAAAAATTATGGGCACCAAATGGTAAATTAGTATCGAATGCTTTTGTTCCGCGGATATCAGACGAAGAGGTATGTGAAATCATGTCTCTTGATGTAGATAGTGATAAAAAAATGTTGTTGTTGTTGGGAATCGGTATGTTTGTTGACGAAAATACTGCGAACTTAAGATATATGGAAGTTATGAAACGTCTAGCAACCGAACAACAATTATTCATGATATTGGCTTCATCTGATTATATTTATGGAACGAACTATCAATTCTGCCATGGATTTATAGGAAAAGACCTTAAAGAAATGACACAACAAAAAACGATTCAAGCTATGGGAAGAATTGGTAGAAATCAAACCCAGCAGGAATATACAATTCGATTTCGCGATGATGCTATGCTGCATCAATTATTCAAACCTCCTGTTGAAAACAAAGAGGCGGTGGTTATGTGTCGACTCTTTCAATAAATATTTATTCTAATATTGTATATCCAAATAATTCAAAATCACGCTTATAATAATCATTAATTAATTGTATCGATTTTTTATTCAATGCTGCACTATACTTTGTCTCCTTCGGTTCCAAACTAGATTTCGACGTTTGTAAGTTATAATTAAAATCAGTAAAACCTATATGTTTCATATCAGCGGTAAGCGTCTCTGTGCGAAGTATGATTATATTTTCAATCAATTCACCATTAGAATCTGTAATGTACATAAACTGAGGTAACTTATGATTATCAAAAGTATCGTCCTTATTTAAATATTTTTTCAATTTACGATACACTCCGTTCTGGTTTTGAATAGTTTCAGAGGTGAGAATTCCATTGAATAGTAAGTCAGATATGATTCGGTCATACGGATTTCTCACAACTGTAATTATTTCACAATCATTTCGTTGGTATAAATCATTAGACACTATATTTCTCTGTTTATCAGTATCCCATAAAATCAGTTTATGTTCTTGCATTTCCAACCATGTTAAGTGTTGTAAAGAATGCTCCAATTCTTTCATTAAACGAACACGGTTAAAATTTCTATATTCAATTAGATGATTATTTTTTTTTTCAGTTTCTTCGTCTGTATCTGTAGGATGAGAAATATGTGTAGTGTATAGCGGTTTAAATACACTGTTATTCGTAATCGGTTTTGAAATCTGGTGTTGTTTTGTTTTCCATACTCGCCGATATTTATCCAATTCAGATTGTATTGTGTTTGAATAATATCTTAAATAAAGACTATTTGGTTCTAATATAGTCCGTGTGCGAATACTAAGATATTTTTCAACACTAGTTCCACCAGTTTTTGGTATATGAATAAATAAAATCCTTTCTTTTTCAAAATACGGCATGTATTAAACTATATTACAATTATAAAATATTATATATAATTGTAACTTATTAAATGATACTTAATGCATACGGATTTCCTTTCAGTTGATTTAACACCTCTCCATGTGATCTATCTTTTTGAATACCATTGTATAGTTCATTTTTTCCTTGTAAATGACCCATATTATTGACGT
>Ga0255758_10003688_pt1 | contig 13419 bp, 13 predicted proteins | sample 011ome_24_FD_179958 | JGI IMG/M metagenome (GOLD analysis project Ga0255758, IMG submission 179958) | Coastal salt marsh microbial communities from the Groves Creek Marsh, Skidaway Island, Georgia - 011513CT metaG (version 2) | ecosystem: Environmental > Aquatic > Marine > Intertidal zone >...
TATTTTTATTTGGATCAGCTGAATACAAGCCATTAATATCTGATAGCAAGATTAGTAAATCTGCACTACACATTTGCGCGACTCTTGCTGCTAGTCTATCGTTATCACCAAATTTAATTTCTTCAGTGGAGACGGTATCATTTTCATTTATTACTGGTATAACATTAAATTCAAGTAGTTTTATTAATGTAGCTCTTGCGTTCAAATGTTTGCGTCTAGTTTCAGTGTCATCAGGAGCAAGTAAAATCTGAGCAACATTTAAACTATATTTTTGCATAACCTCTTTCCAAGCATGAGCCAAGTTTATTTGACCAGTAGCAGCAGCAGCTTGTTTTTCATCAAGTGTTAAATTATCTATCAATCCTAATTGTTTTTTTCCAAGAGCAATAGACCCAGAAGAAACAATTATAATTTCTTTTTTTAATTTGATAAGGTCATGAATATCTGAGGCAAGTGTTTCTAACCATTTATTTTTTAAAGTTGCATGTTGTTTGTCAATCAAAAGGGCTGAGCCAATTTTAATAACGATTCTTTTGGATTGGTTGATTAGATTACTTTTTTTCATATTTATTGTTCTTAAATTATGGAGTCCATGAAACATTTTTTATTGAATTATTATCATCTTCTGCTTTTTCCATTGAAACAATAAGATCTTGAATTTCTCTAATTAAATTTGTTAGATTTTCTCCTGATACAGCAGAAATAAAAAGGACTTTATCAACATTAATTTTTTTTAGTTTTCTCTTTGCTAAATTAATTACATTACTTTCAACTGCATCACACTTACTTAAAACCACAATCTGTTTTTTATTAGATAAATTTTTATCATAAGCATCAATTTCATTAATTATAGTTATATAATCATTTATAATATCTTTACTTGTTATATCAATGAGATGAATAAGTCCTTTACAACGTTCAACGTGGCCCAGAAATCTATGACCTAGGCCATGCCCTTCATGGGCTCCTTCAATTAAACCAGGTATATCTGCTATTACAAACTCTTTATTATCTTGGTTAACAACACCCAAATTAGGATGTAATGTTGTAAAAGGATAGTCTGCAATTTTTGGTTTTGCAGCTGTAATTCTAGAAAGTAGTGTGCTTTTCCCAGCGTTTGGGAGCCCTACTAAACCAATATCTGCAATCAGTTTTAATCTAAGCCATACCCATTTTTCTTCTAAAGGTCCACCTGGTTGAGATTTTCTAGGAGCCTGATTAGTTGATGTCTTAAAAAAAGCATTACCTTTACCTCCTTCACCACCTTTAGCAAGAACCACTCTTTGTCCTATTTTAGTCATGTCTGCTAAAATAAAGTTGTTTGTTTCATCTAGAACTTGAGTTCCAAGTGGAAGACGAAGAACTAAATCCTTTCCGCTAATACCGCTTCTATCTCTACCTTTACCACCTTCACCAGGTCTTGCTTTAAAATGCTGTTGATAACGAAAATCTATTAATGTGTTAAGGCCGTCTGTACATTCCGCAATCACATCACCACCACGACCACCGTTTCCCCCGTCAGGACCGCCAAAGGGAACATGGGCTTCTCTTCTGAAGGAAATAGATCCTGGACCACCATGGCCACTAGCAATATATATTTTGGCTTGATCCAAAAATTTCATAATATAAATCTATTATACACTAATAAATATGAAAAGAATTTTTAGATAAAGGGATTAAATTTTAAAAATTCTAAAAAAGATAACTTTAGCTATTCAGCAGCCTGTTTTATAGGTTCGACTGATACAAACATTTTTTTATTTTTTTGCTCTTTAAACTTAACGTGACCTTCAACTAAAGAGAAAATTGTGTGATCTTTACCCATACCAACATTCAAGCCAGGATGAAATTTTGTTCCTCTTTGTCTAATAATTATATTTCCAGGAACAACTGCTTCACTGCCAAATTTTTTCACACCGAGTCTTCTTCCAGCTGAATCTCTTCCGTTCCTTGAGCTACCACCAGCTTTTTTATGTGCCATCTATAAATCCTTTACTTATCTTTAGTAGTTGATTTTTTTGTTTTAGTATCTGACTTAGTTTTATTTTCAACTTTAGTCTTTGTAGCAGTTGATTTAGTTTTTGTCTCTACCTTAGCTTTTGTAGCTGTTGACTTAGATTTTGTTTCAACTTTAGATTTCGTAATAGTTGTTTCGGCTTTTGTCTCAGCTTTAGCCTTTGTGTCTAATGTTTTATTTTTTGTTTCAACAGCTTTAGTTTTTGATTCTGCTACTTTGGCCACAGCCTTTTTGGGAGTTAATTTGAGGCCACCAGTTTCTGCAATATCAACAATCTTCAACAGAGTTAAATCTTGTTTATGACCTTGTTTCCTACGGCTATTTTTTCTTCTTCTTTTGTAGATCATTGTAATCTTTGGACCACGTGTCTGTCTTACAACTTGGGCCATTACTGCCGCATCATTAACTAAAGGAGTTCCAAGTGTAACCTTTTTACCTTCACCTAACATTAACACGTCTCCAAGTACAACTTGGTCACCATCATTGGCATTTAGTTTTTCAACTAAAACTACATCATTTTTTTCAACGCGATATTGCTTTCCACCGGTTTTAACTACTGCATACATTTTACTATTCCGATAATTAAATTAATTCAATTTTACAATAAGTAATAAGATTCACAAACATTAGAGTAAATTGTTTACGGAATATAGCTTGCCATAACAATCTGTCAAGGATTTTAGATAAATACTTAGGCCAGAAAATAATTTTGAGTTTATTAATTTTCTAGTAATAACAATGGATCCAAACGTTGATCAAACCAATTAACTCTCCAATCTAAGTGAGGACCTGTAGATCTACCTGTAGAACCTACTTCACCAATTTTTTGATTTTTTAAAACTTTATCTCCAACTTTAACATTAATTGAAGAGAGATGAGAATAAACTGATGTAACCCCATGTCCATGGTCTAGCATTATAGTGCCACCAGTATAATATAAATCTTTTTTAGCCATCCTCACGATTGATTCTGTAGGAGCAACAACAGTTGTCCCTTTTTTTGCGGCTATATCAATTCCATAATGAGGGCGCTTTGTTTTACCATTTAAAATTCTTTGACTTCCAAATACCCCTGAAATCACACCTTGTGTAGGCCAATTAAATTTTTGAAATACAAAGTCTAAATTACTATCTAAATTTCTTACTTCTTTTATAGTCTTGTTTTCCCTAATAATTCGCTCGTAGAATGATTTAGGTGGGGTTACCATTTTCTTTTGGATGCCATTGATTTTTTGTATTTTGTAAATTCTTTGTTTTATTTTAAATGATTTTGTAATTAATTTATTATTTATTTCTAATGACAAACTTGCATTTTCAGGATGGTCTCTTCCAAAACCTATTACAAAAAAACCATCAGGAGTTTGTCTAATTTTCTTATTTTTAAAGATTATAATAGAATTTAAGTTTGTTTTTCCAATTACTAATCCACCCTGGATGAAGTTTCCTTTAAGCGTAAGGTCTATATTTTCATAGTTTATCGTCAAACTTTCCTTTGCAATAGAGAGTGGTATTTTAAAAAAAATGAAAATAAGTATTGTTAAAGTAAAGTTTCTTTTCATTTTTTTAATAACTCATTTGTCTTAATTTTATTTGGTTCTCTAATTTCTTGACTTGCAACTAAAGTAAATAGATTTAATTTAGAATGAAACAATTTTTGTTTGTAAAAAAAACAATTTTAAAACTAAAGTTATGAATATAGCGAGTATGTATTTAAATGAATTATAGTTTTCTTAAAATTTTAAAAGAAGGTTTTATAAACAATAAAGGTTGGAAAAAAACTTGGAAAAACCCAGAAATTAAAAAAAAATATGATATTATTATTATTGGTGGTGGAGGACACGGACTTGCAACAGCCTTCTACTTAGCTAAAGAATTCAATATCCAAAACATTGCTGTTTTAGAAAAAGGTTGGATAGGCGGTGGTAATGTTGGACGCAATACTACCATTATCCGCTCAAACTATCTATTGAATGAAAATGAAGCTTTTTACGAATTTTCCTTAAAATTATGGGAAACACTTGAGAAGCAAATTAATTATAATGCAATGGTAAGTCAAAGAGGTGTTTTAAATGTTTTTCATTCAGATGCCCAAAGAGACTCATTTATTAGACGTGGTAATTCAATGATAATAAATGGTGCTGACGCAGAGATTTATGATGTTAAAAAAATAAAATCTATTTATCCTTTTCTTGATTATGATAATCCTCGATTCCCAATTAAGGGTGGTTTGTTCCAAAAACGTGGTGGAACAGTTCGTCATGACGCAGTCGCTTGGGGATATGCACATGCTGCCGATAAGTTAGGTGTTGATATAATCCAAAACTGTGAAGTAACAGGTTTTAAGTTTAAGTCTGGAAAATGTGTTGGAGTAGACACTAGTAAGGGATTTATAGAATCAAAAAAAGTTGGTTGTGCTGTCGCTGGATCTTCAAGTTTATTAATGTCTAAAGCTAAAATCAAACTTCCTATTGAAAGCCATGTTTTACAAGCATTTGTAAGTGAAAGCCTAAAGCCAATTATTCCAGGTGTTATTACCTTTGGAGCTGGGCATTTCTATATTTCACAATCTGATAAAGGAGGTCTTGTTTTTGGAGGTGATATAGACGGCTATAATTCATATGCACAAAGGGGAGGCTTAGACACACTTGAGGATGTTTGTGAAGGCGGTTTAGCATTAATGCCAATTATTGGAAAGTCAAGATTACTTCGTATGTGGGGTGGTATAATGGACATGAGTATGGATGGTTCACCTATAATTGACAAAACAGATATAGAAGGTTTGTACTTAAACGCTGGATGGTGTTATGGAGGGTTTAAAGCAACTCCTGCTTCTGGATGGTGTTTTGCTCATTTATTAGCGAAAGGGTACTCACACCCTTTTTCTGAAAACTTTCGACTAGATAGATTAAAAAAGGTTACATGATTGATGAAAAGGGACAAGGTGCTCAACCAAATTTACACTAGAGTGTTAAGAAATGATTATTAATCATCCATTATTAGGGCCTAGGGATATTAGCGAGTTTGTTTATTTGGGTGATGCTTCTTTGTTAAAAAGACCTGCTTGGGACAAAAATAAATCTGAAGATAAATTTTATGAATATCTTTATCTTAGGAACAATGTTGCTGGAATCCATAAGGAGTTATGGTTCCATCAACATGGTGACAGGAGTTGGTTGGTTGTGACAAGAAATACTATTACTCATGAAATAACTGATGTTCAACTTGCAAAAAATATATCTATGAAGCTAGCAAAATAAAATGGGAAAAAACTCTAGAATAAAGTCAGGCTTAATAGATACAAATATAGAAATAAGTTTTGAATTTAACGGACAAAAGTATCAAGGATTTCAAGGAGATACTCTTTCATCAGCATTATTGGCTAATAATATAATTTTAATAGGTAGATCATTTAAATACCATAGGCCAAGGGGAATAATATCTAGTGGTTCACATGAACCTAATGCCTTAGTTGAAATTATAAAAAAAGATTTTATTGAGCCAAATACCAAAGCAACAATAGTAGAGCTATATGATGGTTTGAAAGCAAGAAGTCAGAATTGTTGGCCTTCACTAAAATTAGATTTCATGGCTATCAACGATAAATTATCAAGTTTTATTGGTGCAGGCTTTTACTACAAGACATTTATGTGGCCTTCATCTTTTTGGGAAAAAGTTTATGAGCCGTTAATTAGAAAAGCGGCAGGTTTGGGTAAACTGTCACAAAGTAAAAAAAATAGAATATCTGAAAAAGGTTTTTTACATTGTGATTTATTGATTATAGGCTCTGGCCCTTCGGGGTTAATTTCTACATATATTGCAGGTTTATCTGGAACCAATGTTATTCTCGTTGAAGAAGATTTCATTTTTGGTGGTAATTTAAATAATGAGAGCTTTAAGATTTCGAATTTGCCTTCACAAAAATGGGTGCAATTTATTCTAAAAGAAATTAAAAAACTCTCAAATGTTAGGGTCATGAAAAGAACCTGTGTGTTTGGGATGTTTGATCACGGAACTTTTGGGGCACTCGAAAAATTAAAAGATTCTAAAATAGATCAAATATTTTGGAAAATAATTTCAAAAAAATCTTTGTTATGTTCGGGAGCTTTAGAAAGGTTAATTCCATTTCAAAATAATGATCTGCCGGGAATAATGCTTTCTTCATCAATCCGAAGTTATATTAATAGGTGGGGAATAAAAAATTTCAGTGATGTGTTACTATTTACTAATAATGATGATGCTTATTCAACAGCAATTGATCTAATAGAAAATGGTATAAACTTTTTAGGAATAGTAGATATTAGAGAAAGTCCTAAAACGTTTGATCCTAGAATTAAAGTTTATAAAAATTCTCAAATTATAAATGCTAGAGGTAAATTATCTCTAAAAGGAGTTGATGTTGTTAACAGAAATGGTAAAAAAATTTACATAAAATGTAGATTTTTGGGTGTATCGGGTGGTTGGAATCCTAATATCCAAATTAGTTCCCACACAGGCGTCAAGCCAATTTGGGATAATAAGATTCATGCATTTGTTCCTGGAAAATACAATATTTCCACTCATTTAAAGGCTGTTGGTTCAGCTAACGGTCTATTTACTTTTAACGAGTGTATTTTAGACGCAAAAAAAAATGTAACAGAGATATTGCGTGAATTAAAAATTAAACCCAAAGCTTATAAACTACCAATAATTAGAGAACAATCTTCAGACATTACTCCGTTTTGGTACGTTAAGCATGGATCTAAAAGAAAGTGGGTGGATTTACAAAATGACGTGACTGTTAAAGATATTGAGATGGCGTACCTTGAAAATTTCAGATCTGTTGAACATTTGAAAAGATATACAACCTTAGGTATGGGAACAGATCAAGGGAAAACCTCTAATGTAACAGGTTTAGCTATACTAGCTTCTTTATCTAACAAATCTATTCACGAAGTTGGTACAACAGTTTTTAGGCCTCCATATGTTCCTATATCTTTAGATACATTAGCTGGGCCAACAATTGGAAAAAATTTTAAACCTACAAGGTTAACGCCAACCCATAGTTGGGCAATAGAAAACGGAGCTAGTTTCACCGATTCAGGTCTTTGGTTAAGAGCAGAATGGTATAGAAAAAAAAATGAATCAAACTGGAGAGAAACTGTTGATAGAGAAGTGATTTCAGTTAGAAAATCAGTTGGTTTTTGTGATGTTTCTACTTTGGGTAAAATAGATATCCAAGGCAAAGATGCTCAAAGTTTTGTCAATAAAATTTATTGTAATGCCTTTGCAAAATTACCTGTAGGAAAAGTTCGTTATGGATTGATGTTGAGAGAAGATGGACTTGTTATGGATGATGGAACCACAGCAAGAATGAGTGAAAATCATTTTATAATGACTACAACAACAGCTAATGCAGAAAGCGTATATAGACATTTAGAGTTTTGTCATCAATGTTTGTGGCCAGAAATGGAGGTGCATCTGATTTCTACAACCGATTCATGGGCTCAAATTGCTATTGCTGGACCGAATTCTAGAAAAATTTTATCAAAAATTGTTGATCCAGAATTTGATATTAGCAACGAAAACTTTCCTTTTATGTCATGCAAAGAAATAAAAATTTGTGGTGGAGTTATAGCAAGGTTATTTAGAATTTCATTTTCGGGAGAGTTAGCATATGAGTTGTCATTCCCAACTCAATATACATTGTCATTTGTTGATTACTTAATGGAAATAGGTAAAGAAGAAAATATAATTCCTTATGGAACTGAGGCACTTGGTGTAATGAGAATAGAAAAAGGACATGCTGCTGGCGCCGAATTAAACGGAACAACTACAGCATTAAATTTAAATATGGGCAAAATGGTATCTCTTAATAAAGATAGTATAGGAACGGTTTTATCACTTAGAGAGGGTTTAAATAAAGTTGACGGAATGAGGTTGGTGGGTATCAAATCCATAAATCCTCATGATCAATTAATTTCAGGGTCACATTTATTTGATTTCAAAACAGTTATTAATGCCCAAAATGATTTGGGTTATATTACTTCATCTTGTTATTCTCCAACTTTAGAAAGCTATATAGCCCTTGGTTTTTTAAAGAATGGTACTAATCGTTACGGTGATAAAATTAATGTGATAAATCCAATCTTAAAAAAACAGTTTTTAGCAGAGGTATGTAACCCTATTTTTGTTGACCCTAAAGGAGAAAAATTACGTGCTTGAAAAAAAAATGTTATTCCCAACTAAATTTTCTTCTACGACTCTAATCGCTAGAAATAATTTGATATTAAAACTAGTAAATATTAATGCTATTTTCTCGCTCACCGAGAATATTAATGAAAAAAATAAATTTAATCAGAATTTCAAAGTTTTTTTTTCATTAGACACCCCTGATATTGGTAAATTTACATTTAACAATAAATTCATGGCTATTTGGTTAAGGACTAATAGCTATTTTGTTTTAGGTGAAGAAAATTTTGATAATATTATTTCAAGCTTTGAAAGTGTGGCGTCAATCACTGATCAGACTGGAGGTTGGGTAAAGCTTAATATTGATGGAGAAAAGGTAAAATTCTTATTAGAAAAATTATTAACCATAGACTTAAAGGTTTTTTACGAAGGCTCAGCATTAAGAACATCTATAAATAAAATTAATTGTATAGTTTTGTGCAACAAACAATTTAAAAATTATACAATTCTTTGCCCAGTATCTTTTTTTGAGTCAATGAAAATTAGGCTAACTAATTTAGTTAACCTAATTGCATAGCGTTTGGTAAGAATAAAACTATACTTGGAAAAGCAATAAGAACTCCAACAGTTATTACATCAGCTACAAAGAAAGGTGCGCAACCTCTAAAAACGTCTTGTACAGGAATATCTGGCCGCACACCACTGACTACGAAACAATTCAAACCAATTGGAGGGGTGATTAGACAAAGTTCTGCCATTTTCACAACAATTATCCCGAACCAAATAGGATCATAACCTAATGCAATTACAGCAGGTTGAACAACCGGCAAAGTTAATAGTAACATTCCAATTGCATCCATAAACATTCCTAGAATTGCATAAACTAATAAAATACATAGCAAAATTGCTAAGGGTGGGTAATCTAATGATGTTATCCAATTGCTAAAGGCATTAGGTAATCCTGCAAAACCTAGAAAACGAACATAGACTAAGACACCCCAAATTATAGAAAAAATCATAACTGTTAATTTTGCTGTTTCGTAAAGCGCAGACTTCAAGGCACTAGCTTTCATACCTTTTAAGACAGCGATAACAAATACGACAAAAGCTCCAAGAGCGCCTGCTTCTGTAGGTGTTGCCCAGCCAAAGTACATTGAACCAAAAATTATAAGAATAACAGAAAAAATAGGTACTGTGGCTGGAAGAGATACAATTTTTTCTTTAAATGAGTAAACTCTAGTTTTAGGTCCCATTTCTGGTTTAAACGAAACTAAACTAACTATAATTAAACCATATATTAATGCGGATACTATTCCTGGCAGAAAGCCTGCTAACAAAAGTTGTCCTACTGATTCTTCTACAATAATAGCGTAAATAACTAGAATAGCACTGGGTGGGATTAATGTTGCTAAAGTTCCTCCTGCTGCTACTACACCAGCTGCAAGTTTTCTGTCATATCCATCTTTTAACATCTCGGGGATGGCTACTCTTGCAAATACCGCAGCTGTTGCTGTACTAGCACCTGAAACTGCTGCAAACCCTGCAGTTGCAAAAACGGTCGCTACCGCTAGTCCTCCAGGTAATCTACCTAACCATCTTTTAGCAGCTTCAAATAAAGATTTTGTCAAACCTGCATGAAAAGCTAAAAAACCAATTAAAATAAACATTGGAAGAATAGACAAAGCATAAGTTACAGCTTTTGAATGAGGTATTGTTCCAGCCATACCTAGGCCTGCATGCAAAGCTTTTTCAAGTCCTAGTTTAGTAGATAAAATCCAAACCAAACCAACTGTACCTGCTAAAGCACTTGCGAACGCAACGCGCATTCCAAAAAAAATCATCAACATCATTACAGATGTTACGGTTATACCTATTTGAAGAGGATCCAAGATTAATTCCTTTTAATATTTAACACTATCTATTTGTGAGGCCTCGAGTTTTGCTTGTTTTTCAACATCTACAATCAAAGGAACACCAACAGGTTGAAGTTTAGGATCAATTATTAGTCTGATATATCCAGTAAATTGAATTATCAACCTTAACGTTAAGGCAGAAAATGCTATCGGTATCATAAGTTTCGATGGCCAAGTAGGCAATTGTATATCAATTGTGCTGTCACCTATCACCCAAGCTCTTTGAAAATGTTTAAATGAATAATAAGTCAGAATAACAATTATTAGAATGGTAGCTGCAGTTTGTATAGCTTCTGCTATCCATTTAGAACGACCCTTAAGAGCAGATAGAAAAATCTCCATTCTTACATGACCGCCTAGTCTTTGGCAGTACGCAATACCAATAAAGGCAAATATAGCTATAGACTGTTCTGCGAAGTCAATATAACCAGGTATAGGCAAGTTTAAGATTTTTCTGCTAATTATTTGTACAGTTGCTGTAATCATTAAAAAGAAAATTGCAAAAGCAGCAAAAGCAGTTAAAAAATCTTCTATTTTAGCCAAATATTTATCAAATAAATTTATCATGATTAACCTAAAGAAAAGAAGGATGGAATCCACCATCCTTCTCTAAGTTTCTTTTATTTACTAGCGGCTTTAGCAGTTTTAAGAACAAGGTCTAAAAGTTCTTGAGCCGGAAGTCCTACAGCGTTAGCTTCTTTAATCCATTCATCCCAAACAGGTTGGGCAGCAGCTTTTCTAAAAGCATCTAACTCAGCATCAGTATAAGTTATTTTTACGATACCTTGTTTTTCTGCTACTGGAGTATATTTTTCAATAGAAGCTGAATAGGCCTTGTCCAATGCATCGTAACCAGCCTCTACAGCATCATTCAAAATTTTCCTATTTTTGTCTGACAAACTATTATAGGCATCTATATTAACGACCATAGGACAATTTACAGAACCTGGTGAAAGGTTTGTAGTTCTCCACGTAGAAACTTCGTTAATTTTATATGAGAAATGTGAATAAAAAGCAAAAGCTGCAGCGTCAACAGTACCTGTTTCAATAGCCCTGTAAGTTTCAGGAGCTGTCACTGTTGTTGGAACTGCTCCAATAACTTTCATTGCTTTACCAATTCCACCAAGAGCTCTTACTCTCATTCCTTTAAAATCATCAAGTGATCTTGGCTCTTTTCCTCTACCCATAAATTCATACTGAGGTAAAGCAGCAGACATTAAAAGTTTAGCGTTCCACTTTTTCATTTCTTTAATTGTAGCTGGATGATTATACACAGCTAGGTCTGCAGCTTTTTGTGCAGCTCCATTTGTTATGGGTAAAAAAGGTAATTCTAATACTGTAACTGCTTTGTTCTTGTCTGCATGGTATGAGGCACAAAATGTTGCTGCTTCAAAGGCTCCTAGTGAAATGCCATCTAAGTTTTCTCTTGGCTTTGAAAGGGTTCCACCATAGTTGATATTGATAGTAAAGTGACCGTCTGATTTTTCAGCAACATAAGCAGAAACAGCTTCTATACCTTCTGTAAAAGCTCTTCTCTTTCCCCAAGTAGATAAATTCCAGCTAACTTTTTGTCCATGATTTGCTGCTAATGCAGATTGCGTAATGCTATCAACCGGACTTCCAAATACTAATCCTAAAGATAGCACAGTTAATAAAGGTAGTGATTTTTTCATTAATTCCTCCAGAAATATATTTTTAATAGTGTATATATATAATTTATAATATTAAAGTAGTATATAAATTTTTATAAAGAACAAGTTAACTAAACTGTCATATTAAAGGTGTGGTATAAGGTGGAACCAGGAAAACCGGATTTTAACTATTTACCGTTTAAAGTTTATAATGGAGTAGTTTACGTAGCAGGACAACTAGCCAAAGAAAATGGTTATGTTAAGAATGTTGGAAAAGTATTAGAAAAAATAAGTGAAGCTGAAGCATCAAGGCAAATGAAACTTTGTGCAGAGCATGCATATAGTTGGTTGAAAGTAGCTGCTAAAGAAAATGGAAGTGAAATAGAAACAATTCTCGATTTAAAAGTTTATGTTTCTTGTAAAGAAAATTTTGATGGAATATCAAGGTTGGCTGATCATGCTTCAGCTGTTTTCATAGAAAAGTTAGGAGAAAAAGGAAAGCATCCAAGATCCGTTTTTGCAGTAACAAAATTACCACAGAACGCCCCAGTTATGATTGATCTAAGGGCAGCTATCAAAGTTCAATAGGAATTAATGATGAATAACGTTACTAAAATTAAACTAGAAGATATTAACACATTAGTTACTAATGTTTTTTTAAAACAAGGGTGTAACATAAAGAATGCAGAAGCTCTTGCTAAAACCATTACTAAGGCAGAAGAAGATGGAGCAAGTTCACATGGTCTTTTTAGAGTGCCAGGTTACGTATCTTCTTTAAAATCAGGTAAAGTAAATGGTTATGCATTACCAAAAGTAAAAAATGTTACTCCTGTTATTTTGCAGTGTGACGCTGACAATGGTTTTGCATCAACAGCCCATGAGGTTGCATTGCCTTTATTAGTTCAAGCAGCCCAAAAAAATGGAATATCTGTTTTGAATATAAAAGGTTGTTACCATTTTGCGGCACTGTGGCCTGAAACTGAATATTTAGCTCAACATAACTTGGTTGGCTTTGCTTGTACTGCTTTTAAACCATCCGTGGCTCCCGCAGGCGCAAAAGAGCCTTTTTTTGGCACAAACCCTATTTCAATGGCCTGGCCTCGAAAAAATAATTTTCCTGTGGTATTTGATATGGCCACAGCTACTATGGCTAAAGGTGAGGTTATGATTGCGGCCAGAGACGGTCATATGCTCCCAGATGGTGTTGGACTTGATCAAAATGGGAAGCCCTCAAATGATCCAAAAGAAATTCTAAAAGGTGTTTTGTTACCTTTTGGAGGTTATAAAGGTTCAGCTATATCTATGATGGTTGAATTATTTGCTGCTGGCTTGACGGGGGATGTGTTTTCTTATGAGGCAGAAGAAAATGATAATAATGATGGAGGGCCCCCAAGTGGCGGCGAGTTTATTATGGCTCTAAACCCAGAATTAATAGGAGATGCCAATTGGGAAAAACACTGTGAAGGTTTTTTTCATAAATTATCGACAATTGATGGTGTAAGACTTCCAGGTTCTCGAAGACATAAAAAAAGAGCTGATGGTGATCATCGTTCTATAAACGAAGAATTATTATCAAAAATTAAGTCTTTTCTTTAAAACTATTATTTTAAACTAATCTTTTGTTTTTTGAATTGATTTTATATATCTGACGATATCATTTGTTTTTTCGTCAGGCAGATCTTTGTAACTTG
>Ga0255758_10003693_pt1 | contig 13410 bp, 15 predicted proteins | sample 011ome_24_FD_179958 | JGI IMG/M metagenome (GOLD analysis project Ga0255758, IMG submission 179958) | Coastal salt marsh microbial communities from the Groves Creek Marsh, Skidaway Island, Georgia - 011513CT metaG (version 2) | ecosystem: Environmental > Aquatic > Marine > Intertidal zone >...
TCCAAGTCTTCTAGAATTTCTGTTTCAAAAACTTTATGAAATATAGATTGATGGTCTACTGTGTCAAATCTGTGTCAAAACTGATGTTTTCTGAGAACAGACTGATACCATGATCTGGTAAATATCTGAATATATTTTTGGAAAATGGCGCGCTCGGAGAGATTCGAACTCCCGACCTTTTGATTCGTAGTCAAATGCTCTATCCAGCTGAGCTACGAGCGCGTGATGTGTTTGCATAATTGGTTTTCGGCAAAAAGGCAAGACCCTATCCGCCACATGATATCGGGTTTTATGATTAGGCATTGCTAATCTGAACCATCGGTTATGGCATAAGGCATCGTGACATCCGACAAGAGATTGGTTAAAGTGACGCCTTTTCATCGGGCCAGTTAATGGGAGAGCGTCGCATGAGTTCCGTACCACCAGAAAAATCATTTCCCGTATCATGGGAAGAATTGCACCGCACATCCAAGGCTCTGGCGTGGCGTCTGCTTGATATGAAACCTTTTAAGGGGATCATTGCTGTCACCCGGGGGGGATTGGTTCCCGCCGCGGTCGTTGCAAGGGAATTGGATCTGAGACTTATTGAAACCGCCTGTATCGCTTCTTATGATCAACATTCCCAAGGCAAATTAACGGTTTTAAAGCAACCTGCTGAGGCTGAGAATGGCGAAGGCTGGTTAATTGTTGATGATCTTGTGGATACAGGTGAAACCGCAAAGGCTCTCCGCCAAATGATGCCAAAAGCCCATTTTGCTACTGCCTATGCAAAACCTGCAGGGCGACCATTGGTGGACACATTTGTCACTGAGGTCAGCCAAGACACATGGATTTTCTTTCCGTGGGACATGGAACCGCAACCGATTCAGCCTATCGCAGGTCAGCGCACGCGCTAGTGCCACCAGCGTTTTTTTATTGTGTCATGGATCAAATGATACGGCAGGCGGAGTCGGAATTCCGTTCCAGCCTCGGATGATCGTGACAACTTCAGATTGCCGCCATGGGCAAAGGCAATATCTCTGGCAATAGACAGCCCTAAGCCTGTGCTGCCACGGCTGCTGGATTGAAACGGGATAAATAATCCAGCCCGGGCGCTTTCGGACAACCCTGGCCCATCATCAGAAATATCCATCACCGTGCTGCGTCCTGTTCGCCAGACGCTAATCATAGCCTTGCCTGCTCCTGCTTTTTTGGCATTATCCAAAAGATTAAAGATCAGGCGGAAAAATTGATCTTTATCAACCAAAAGGCTCTCTGGCCCATCATAACTGATCTCAAGATCAAGCTGACGGCGACACTCAGCAAGCAGGTTTTCCATCTTAGTATCAGCGATGTTAAGCTCTTTTTCGGTGTTGAGGTAGCCCAACAATTGCTGGCAAAGGGTAATAGCTCTATCAATAGCGCCGTTGACCAGTGGCGCGGCACGAGCAACCTTAGGATCATTGCTGGCGGTGAGTGTGTCACTTACCAAAACGGCTGATGACAGAACATTACGCATATCATGATTGATTTTTGCCACGGCTTCACCCAAGGCAGCAAGTTTTTCGCGCTGAGCCAATTCATACTGGGTGCGATGCTGCAAACTGACAAGGGCGTTATGCGCTTCATCAATAATGCCTCTGTTTTGCTGTTCCCATTCCGCTGTTGCATCAAATGGCGACTGGGCAAATTGGGTAATACTCTCAATTAATCGCCTTAGCGGGCCAATCACGCGCCATTCAACCACCAGACCAAAAGGCAGACCCACCATCAGCACCAGCACAAGAACCAGAATGCCAATGCGCCCCATATATCCTCTTATCGCTGGGGTCGTCCAGTTTGGCGGCACAATCAAGGTAATAACCCCAATCTTGGCAATATTGCCGCCAAGTTTGATTAAATCCTCATCATCAGAACATAGCTCTTCAAGCGTAAAGCTGATGGCGTAGGGTGCGCTTTGCTATCCCAGCAAACCAGAAAGTGCCAGCAAGGTTTCGTCCTGCGGGGCATAATCAGGCATTGGCGAAAGATCAGAAGCGTTAAAATAAGCGGTAATTGGATCGCCAGCTTTATCGGTTAGGGTGATCCGTGGCTGGCCTTCAACAGGACTAATTTCACTCGCTAACCCCTGTTCACCATGCAGCATAGCCACCTGATGCAGATAAAGCTGTCGCCGCGCTTCAATTAACACTTCATTATGATGAAACCGCGACAACGATGGAATCAGAATAACCGTTTCTGCAATGAGGATGATCACAGCCATGATCACAATCAGTCGCAAGGACAGTTTATTTAATCGCCGATATCGACTGAAAACAGAAAATATATCACCTAAAGCCTGTCGCAATGGTTATATTACTATACTTTAATATAGGTGATCATGCAAAAGGTGGAAAACCACAAGCATGGTAATTTTTGCGCTGATTGATTGACTTTAGGGTTAAAGTTGTCTAAAACCCCGATACTTTGAATAAACATTATGTGGAGCGGCCGTTATGAAACGGACTTTTCAGCCAAGCAATCTGGTTCGCAAGCGGCGTCATGGCTTTCGTTCGCGTATGGCAACAGTTAGTGGTCGGCGCGTGCTTTCCGCACGCCGTGCCAAAGGGCGTAAGCGCCTTAGCGCCTAAGATCATATTATGCCGGGGCTAGCAACTATCCCCAAACGACGAGATTTCCTTCTTGCTACTGCCAAGGGGCAGCGTTGTGCTGTGCCCGGGCTTGTTTTACAATTGTTAAACCGTGGTGATGATGCGCCGCCGCGTCTTGGCATAACGGCCAGCCGCAAAATTGGCAATGCGGTCAACCGAAACCGAGCCAAAAGACGCCTGCGTGCGCTTGCTCACCATATGCTGGGACAACATGGCCAGCAAGGCCATGATTATGTTCTGATTGCTCGGCATAATACCAATAAGCTGTCATGGCCAGAACTTGAAGGGGCGTTTGCCCTTGCCCTTGATCGGGTTGATGTTAATACTGCGAATCATCGGGACAAAGATTAATGGCAACATGGCATCGGATGAAGCATCACACGCATCGGTTAATCATCTGGCTAGTGTTGCTGCCAATCTACGCCTATCGCTATACGTTATCACCGTTGATTGGTCGTGATTGTCGTTTTTTTCCCACTTGTTCCCAATATGCCATTGAGGCAATAAGCCGGCATGGTGTATGGTCTGGTTGCTGGATGGCGTTAAGGCGCATTGGGCGTTGTCACCCTTGGGGTGGAAATGGTCATGATCCGGTGCCGCCGCCAACCAAATCATCAAAGCCGTCGGAGTAGATGATGAATTCTGATAATAAGAACTTAATTCTTGCTGTAACCCTATCAATGCTGATTCTGATTTTCTATCAGCTCTATTTTGCCCCAGTATCACCGCCACCAAGCGAAGCCCAGCAAACTACCGCTGATGGCACCTCATCTGTGCCAAGTGCAGTTCCGGGGATTACCGAAGAAGCCTTGGCTAGCAGCAAAAAGATTGTGGCGATTATTGAAGCTCCGCGCATCATCATTGAAAACAGCAAGGTCCATGGCTCAATTTCTCTGGCAGGGGGACGCATTGATGATCTTCAGCTCAAAAACTTCCGCGCCACCAATGATGCCGGTGCCCCCGAAATCAGCCTCTTGCGCCGAACAGGCACAGAGAACGCTTATTTTGCTGAAACATTTTTTACCCAAATCACCGATGCTGGATATAAAAGAGCCATTGATCGGGACCTGATTTGGCAAGCTGATGGTAACCGCTTGACCCCAACCACACCTGTTACCCTTAGCCATGAACAAGACGGGATGGAATATCGTCTCACCTATCAGATTGATGATAACTATCTTATCACCATCACCAGTGAGGCTCGTAATCTTTCAGATAACCCATCGCTAGTCGGATCAGGAACTCGGGTTCTGCGTCAACGCCCCAGCTATTCCGAATGGATTTCCTATGCCGGGCCAATGGGATATTTTAACACCAGTGACGGCAATGTCTTTCTTGATTATTCTGATGTTAATGGCAATGTCAGTTGCGAAAATGACACCCGTTTTTGTGTTGAAAATGGGTTGCGCGCATGGATTGGGATTTCTGATAAAAACTGGCTAACTGCCATTATTCCAGCTGAGAACGCTAGCAGCGACTTTCTGATGCGGCCAGTTCCTGCACCTAATTTTGAAACAATCCGGCTTCAGCTGGATGAAACCACATTGTCAGAGATCGACCAGATCAAAACAGGGAATAAATTTGAGGGGGATGGCCGACCGACTGAAATATCAAGCAACCAAAAGCCCGTTGAACTAGCCGGTGGCGAAAGCATGAGCTGGAGCGTTGATATCTTTGCTGGCCCTAAAAAATACACTGTGCTGAATGATTATCAAGATAATCAAAACATTCCCCGCCTTACCAGTGCCATTGACTGGGGCTGGTTTGAGATTATTGCTAAACCTATGCTGATCGTTCTTGTCTGGCTTAATCAGTATGTTAACAATTTTGGTATTGCGATCCTTTTGATGACCATTGGCATTAAGCTGCTGTTTTTCCCATTGGCGAATAAGTCTTATCGGTCAATGGCAAAAATGCGTGAATTAGCGCCAAAGGTAAAAGAATTGCGCGAACGCTTTGGTGATGATCGCCAACGCCAGCAACAAGAAATGATGGGGCTTTATCGCAAGGAAAAGGTTAATCCTGCCGCCGGGTGCTTACCTATTCTTCTTCAGATACCGGTATTTTTTGCCCTTTATAAAGTGCTCTATGTGACAATTGAGATGCGGCACGCACCGTTCTTTGGCTGGGTGACCGACCTGTCAGCGCTTGATCCTACCTCGGTTATTAATCTGTTTGGGTTACTGCCTTACAGCACCGCATTTGCCCCTGATATTCTTAATATTGGGATTTGGCCTATTCTCATGGGGGTGACTATGTACGTTCAGATGTCTCTTAACCCACCACCACCAGACCCTGTTCAGGCACAGATTTTTAAGTATATGCCGGTGATGTTTACTTTTCTTCTGGCCACTTTCCCTGTGGGGCTTGTCATCTACTGGACATGGAACAATTTTCTGACCATCCTTCAGCAGATGTATATCACAAATAATGTGAGGCGTGAAAGCCAAGCCAAATCTGGATCATGACAGACGAAACCGAAGCTGATCCCGAACTCATGGAACAGGGGCGAAAGCTTTTTCTTCGCCCTTGTGTGTTTGTGGCAGGTGCTATGACGGCCAGCCAGCTTCCTGGCGCGACATTGCCGGAAATTGCATTTGCTGGTCGGTCTAATGTTGGCAAGTCTTCGCTTATTAATGCCCTGACCAATCAAAAAGCCTTAGCTAAAACCTCGCAGACACCGGGACGGACACGCCAGCTTAATTTTTTTGATTGCGATGGGGTAGTACAACTGGTTGACCTGCCCGGATATGGCTATGCCAAAGCCCCTAAAAGTGATGTCAAAGCATGGACTAAATTAACGCTTGGCTTTCTTAAAGGGCGTACCACCCTCAAACGTGTCATGTTATTGATTGATAGCCGGCGCGGCATTGGTGACAAAGACCGCGAGATCATGACTCTCTTTGATCAATCTGCCGTAGCTTGGGCAGTGGTCTTAACAAAGATCGACAAACTCTCTCAAGCGGAACAGCAGAAAGTCATTACCAACGTCCAGGCAGAGGCGGCACGCCATGTTGCGGCTTGGCCCGGCGTGTTTGTCACCTCTGCGGAAAAACGCATCGGGCTGGATGAAATTCGGGCACATATTATCACCTTGACCTGATTGGCATTGCCCTCAAAGGGTTGCCCTTTTTCTCAATTTCGGGCATTGAAAGAGCAGAGGATAATGATGATGGAAAGCGTAACCCAGACAGATCGTATGGAATGGCTTGCTAAGGCAGGGGTCTTGGCTGAAGCTCTCCCATTTATGCGGCGATATTCCGGTCATCCGGTGGTGGTTAAATTTGGCGGACATGCCATGGGCGAGGACGGCTATATCCGCCGTTTTGCCCAAGACATGGTGCTGTTGCGGCAAGTCGGGGCAAAGCCTGTTATCGTGCATGGTGGTGGCCCCCAGATCGGGGCCATGCTGGACAAACTGAACATCAAAAGCGATTTTATCAATGGTCTGCGCGTGACCGATACCGACACAATAGCCGTGGTTGAAATGGTGCTTAGCGGTGCTATTAACAAATCCTTGGTTTCAGCCATTAATGATGCTGGGGCAAAGGCGGTTGGCATCTCTGGTAAGGACGCGGACTTGATCCGTGCAAAGCGGCTTAAAACGGATATTGATCTGGGCTTTGTTGGTGAACCGACAATGGTGGATACTTCTGTTATTAATGCCCTTATTGCTGCAGAATTGATCCCTGTTATCGCCCCATTGGCTCGCGGTAATGAAGGCGAAACCCTAAATATCAATGCTGATACCGTCAGTGGCGCTATCTCTGCCGCTATGCAAGCCACGCGGCTTTTGCTGTTGAGTGATGTGCCAGGGATTATGGATAAAAATGGTCAAGTCATTCCCGAAGTATCGGTTTCTGTGGCTAAACAGCTGATTAAGGATGGCACCATCAGTGGGGGAATGATCCCCAAAGTAGAAACCTGCATTGAGGCCGTTGAAGGTGGCGCCGAGGCAGCTGTCATTCTTGATGGCAGAGAGGCACACGCCGTGTTGGTCGAGCTCTTTACCGAACATGGTATCGGAACTATTATCACCAAAGATGACTAATAATCCATAAGTCCTTTAGTGAAAAAGGCTTGCCTTTTGTTGCAGGCAAAAATTGATTTTAGAGGTGTATGATCGTCATGGCGCATATCGATAATAACCCCCCACAATTAGAAGGCATTGATACTTGGATATTTGATTTAGACAATACGATCTATCCTGCTGCCTCACGCTTGTTTGATCAGGTGCGTCATCGGATGACTGATTACATTCAGCATCACTTTTCCCTTGATCGTGACGATGCAAGAACCATGCAAAGAGATTTGTTTCTTCGGCACCGCACCACAATGAAAGGGCTGATGATAGAACATGGCACCGATCCCCATCATTTTATGGATTTTGTCCATGACATTGATCTATCTACCCTTGGCTATGATGCGGCACTTGATGAAGGCATTGATGCCCTGCCCGGGCGTAAAGTTATTTTTACAAATGGGTCTAATCAGCACGCTGAGCGCATCCTTGATGCCTATGGCATCCGGCATCATTTTGATTTTTACTATGATATTTTTTCCGCTAATTATTTGCCAAAACCTGAAATAAAAACTTATGAAGATTTTGTTAAAAAGGCTGATATCAATCCGCGCTCTGCGGTTATGATTGAGGATATGGCAATCAATCTGTTGCCTGCTTATCAGCTTGGCGTAACCACATTATGGCTTGATCATCCTGATGAAGATGTTCCATCCGAAGGAAGAACAGATGATCTGTCGCATATCCATTACATTGCCCGTGACCTTAAACATTTTTTATCTTATACAAATAAATGATGTTCCATCCTGCTTAAGAAAAATCAGATCATCAGATAGGGGACTATTCGCATGACCGATCTTGAAACCATTATCAATGATGCTTGGGAAAAGCGTGATCAAGTATCCGCAAACACCCAAGGCGATATACGTGACGCTGTTAACGATGCGCTAAACCAGCTTGATCGTGGTGAGGCCAGGGTTGCAGAACAACAAAGCCAAGGGAAATGGACAGTCAACCAGTGGCTGAAAAAGGCGGTTTTGCTTAGCTTCCGGCTGAATGACATGGAAACCATCCCAAGTGGCAGCAATTATTCTCGTCAAGGTCAAGCGATGTGGTGGGATAAAGTGCCATCAAAATTCGCCGGCTGGGGTGATGAGGATTTCAAAGCCGCTGGCTTTCGTGCTGTGCCCGGTTGTTATGTTCGTCATTCTGCCCATATCGCCCCTAGCGTAGTGGTCATGCCTAGTTTTGTTAATCTTGGTGCCTATGTTGATAGTGGCACCATGATCGACACATGGGCTACCGTGGGGTCTTGTGCCCAGATTGGAAAGAATGTTCACTTATCCGGAGGCGCCGGTATTGGCGGCGTTCTTGAACCGCTTCAAGCCGGGCCCGTGATTATTGAAGATGATTGCTTTATCGGGGCACGATCAGAAGTCGTTGAAGGCGTTATTGTCGAACGCGGTTCTGTCCTGTCCATGGGGGTATTTATCGGCTCATCCACGAAGATTATCAATCGTGAAACCGGGGAAATACACATGGGCCGGGTTCCAGCCTATTCAGTTGTTGTTCCGGGGTCTATGCCTGGAAAACCTCTGCCTGACGGTTCTGCTGGGCCTCATCTTTCTTGTGCGGTTATCATCAAGCAAGTGGATGAACGCACCCGCTCAAAAACCTCTATCAATGATCTTTTGCGAGACTAGCATCCAATGACTAAAGCCTCTCAAACCGAAAGTGAGCTGGCGATCAAACTGATCCAGTGTCCCTCGGTGACACCTTCAGAAGCCGGAACGCTGGATCTTTTGGCAGAGGTTTTGGGTGCGTTAGGTTTTGCTGTAACCAGACTTCCTTTTGGAAAAGGTGAAGATCGGGTTGATAATCTCTTTGCGCGGTTAGGCAACGGAGCACCGCATTTTTGCTTTGCTGGTCATGTTGATGTTGTGCCTGTTGGGAATCCAGAGGATTGGCAATCCCCACCTTTTGCGGCAACGATCAACAACAATCATATTATTGGTCGCGGTGCGGTTGATATGAAAGGGGCGATAGCCTGTTTTGTTTCTGCTATTACTGACTGGACAAACACCAACCCGTCCTTTGATGGCAGTATCAGCCTTGTGATCACCTGTGACGAAGAAGGCCCTGCTATAAATGGGACGCGCCCTGTGGTGGAATGGCTTAAGGAAACACATCAGATGCCTGATGCTGTTTTAGTGGGGGAGCCAACTAACCCTGAACAGATTGGTGATACCATTAAACATGGTCGGCGCGGATCATTGTCGTGCCACCTTACCGTCATGGGTGAACAAGGCCATGTAGCCTATCCGCATTTAGCAGACAATCCTCTTCACCGAATGATGCAGATGCTGGCCCCTTTGACCAGTGGCGTTCTGGATGAAGGCAATGAGGTTTTTGATCCTTCAACTGTGGCTATTACCAGCATAGATACTGGTAACGCGGCTGGAAATGTGATCCCAGCCCGAGCAGAAGCAAAGTTTAATATCCGGTTTGGCACTGCCCAGACCGCACCTGGACTAGAGCATTGGCTCCGTGAACATTTTGATAAGGTTGGCGGTCATTATGATGCGGTGTTCCGGTTATCTGCAGAACCTTTTGTAACACCCAATGGCCGTTTCACCGATCTTGTAAAAGTAGCAATTTCTGATGCTACTGGAAAACAGCCGCAGCTCTCTACCTCTGGCGGGACTTCAGATGCGCGGTTTTTTGCTCCATTTACCGAAGTGTTAGAATTTGGTCTGGTAGGACAAACTATGCATAAAGTGGATGAGGCTGTTGCCCTTGATGATCTCGCCCTGTTGACAGATATTTATCGCCGAATTCTTAATCAGTATTTTCATCAGGATAGCTAAGATCATGATCCCCACCCCTCCCGGCTTTGCAAAAATCCTTAACGGGTTGATTTATGGGATGCGTGTTGCCTTTGCTCAAGTTAAAGCAGGCGAGAGTGCTGATCATCCTCAAGATGTTCCTGCGGTATGGGATGCGCTTTGGGCCAGCTGGCTCATCTCATTGATGATCGGCGTGCCCATGCTTGGCTTATGGGGAAGCTTTGCACAGCTGATGTCCTTTGTTACCGTTTCCCTTTTGATCACGATGCTTTACCCAGTTTTTAGTTATTATGTCTTGGCGTGGCTTGGGTTTCGGCACCGTTACGCCCCTTTTATTATTACGATGACTTGGATCAATAATTTTAGAGAAGTGTTGGTTCTGGTGTTGGTCTTGATGTTTAGTTCAGCCCAACTCAATGGATTGCTGATGATCCTCACGCCTGTGGCGTTCTGGATGCTTTGGGCATTCTGGCGTGGTGGCACGCAAGCTTTGCGTGCGAGCGGCTGGACTGGACTTTTGATGCTTGCTCTTTTGATCACGGTGCATCTGATGGCCTATATGTTAATGACCATTTCACAAGGCAGCAGTGTGGCTACCTGATTAAAAATCAGGATACTTGACCTCTGTTAAATACAGCCCTTCGGGGGGCGCTGTCTGGCCGGCCGCTGCGCGATCTCGCGCCTCCAATACCGTACTAATATCATCTGATGTCCATTTCCCCTGACCTACCATGACCAATGATCCCGTGATATTGCGCACCTGATGATGAAGAAAAGACCGCGCCGACACAGCAAGGATAATTTCTTCGCCATGCTGATGAATATTAATGGCGTCAAGCGTTCGGATGGGACTACTGGCCTGACAATGGGTGGCGCGGAAGCTGGTAAAATCATGCTTGCCAATCAGCCTTTTTGCCGCCTCTGCCATTGCCTCAACATCAAGGGCATAGGGCAAATGCCAAACACGGCCCGCTAACAATGCTGATGCTATTTTACGCGGAAAAATGCGATACCGGTAGGAACGGTGGATAGCATCAAATCTGGCATGGGCGTCATCCGGCACCTGGCGTGCTGAAAGTACTCTGATATCCGACGGCAAATGGGCATTGAAAGCCAATGGCAATTGGGCGTCGGCAAATCCGGAGGGCAAATCACAATGCGCCACCTGACCTGTGGCATGAACGCCAGCATCGGTGCGCCCCGCCCCTTGGATCATTACCTCTTGGCGGTGACCTAGAATGGCGCTAGCCGCTGTTTCCAGATGCCCTTGAACAGAGGCCCCGTTATTCTGGCGTTGCCAGCCAACATAACCGCCCCCATCATATTCTATGGTAATAAAGTAACGCGGCATAGGGCTAGGCCTGCCTGTCAAAGGGAACAACCTGATCAGGCATGGCATACCCATTGAGGTAATCGCGCCCAGACATTCGGGACTTGCCAGCAGGTTTTAAGAACAGAATTTCAATAGCGCCATTTGCTGTTGCAATCACGGGGCCACCTTGTTTGCCTTTGCATAGAAATTGTCCTGGCTTGCCTGTGCCTTCAGCGGCAATTGCCGCAAGACAATTTAGCCGATGCAGATCGACGCTATCCGGTGATCTTACCATCATCCAGGCTGCGGGAAACGGTGAAAACGCCCGAATTTGATTTAGGACGCTATCCCTATCCATAGTAAAATCCAGTTCAGCTTCAGCATCAGTAATCTTATGAGCATAGGTAGCGTTAGCATGATCTTGCGGCTTTGGATCAGCATGGCCTTGGATAAGTAAAGGAATGGCTTCATGCAGGGCTGCGGCTGTCAGATCAGCGAGATCATCATGCAGTTGCCCCATTGTATCATCCTCAGCAATGTTTATCCGTTTTTCTAATATTACTGGGCCTGTATCCAAGTCCTTTTCCATCATCATCACAGAAACTCCGGTTTCCTTATCTCCGGCGGCGATGGCCCGGTGGATAGGGGCAGCCCCACGCCACCGAGGCAACAGGGACGCATGACCATTAACCGCACCATATTGCGGCAGATGCAACACCTGTTCCGGCAAGATCAATCCATAGGCCACAACCACCAGCAAATCAGGTTTCAGTGTCGCTAATTCAGTGATCGTCTCTGCATCAAAACGCGTTGGGGTTTTCACAGGAATACCAAGAGCATCAGCGGCCACATGAATAGGTTGCGGCGATAAGCGCATCCCCCGACCTTTAGGTCTAGGAGGCTGGCAATAAACCGCAACAACATCATAATCATTGGCCAGCATCTGTAGGCTGGGCACGGCAAAATCTGGCGTTCCCATGAACACCAATCGCGGTGTGGCAGGTTTAATCCTCGCGTTCAAACCGAGCTTCCTTGGTCATTTTGCGAATAATCATATCGCGTTTGACTCGTGACAAATAATCAATAAACAATCGGCCGTTCAGGTGATCAATCTCGTGCTGGACACATGCCGCCAATAGGCCAGTTGCCTGCATGTCTTGTTGAATGCCATCAACATCCAGATACCGCACTGTTACACTGGCTGGCCGTGTGACCTCACCCCGATACCCTGGTATCGAAAGGCACCCCTCTTCCATGCTAACCAGATCATCTGATGCTTCGATAATTTCAGGGTTAGCCATTTTCCAGATCACAGGATCAGCATCATCTTCGTCACTGCAATCCATGACAATCACACGCGTCGATAAACCAATTTGCGGTGCCGCAAGCCCTAAACCATGTTCCTCACGCATGGTATCCACCATGTCGTCCATCAACTGACGAACCGCATCCGTGACTTCTGCCACTGGTTCAGCTACCTGCCGCAATACCGGATCAGGTAAAATGGAAAGAGGTTTTGCCGTCATGGCTTTTGCTCCTGCTAATAAAAACTCTTGCCATTGGGGTAAAAGAACCGTCACATTAGGTCAAGACCCAAATGGTCTGAAAAGTCTATCATAAAGAAGGTTTCATGGATCCGATCGTGCTTATTGTCCTGATTGTTGGTATCACCGTTGGTGTTGCGGCGGCAATGATCTTGCGCCGACAACCTGCGCCAACAGATCAAACCAGCTTGGCAGAACTAAAAGGTCAGCTAGAGGCCATTGGCCAAACCACCGCCACCCTTCAAAGCAGTATGATCAACAGTTTTCAGACGCATCAACAAACTTTGAATGAAACTTTGCGCCAACAAGCCGAAACGACCAGCCTAAAACTTGGCAACCTTAATGAAAGGTTGGCTGTGATTGATCGCGCGCAAGATCAACTCAAAGCTTTGTCGCTTCAAACCACCAGACTTGAAAATGTGTTGGCTAATAATCAGGCGCGTGGGGCTTATGGCGAAATCCAACTGGAAAATCTCATTAAACAGATGCTGCCATCAAGCGCTTATTCTTTTCAGCACAGTCTGCCCAATAATCGGCGCGCTGATTGTTTATTGCAGCTACCTAATCCACCGGGGCCGATTGCAATTGATGCCAAATTCCCACTCGAATCTTGGTATGCTTTAGGTCAAGCCAAAGATGATGAAGAAAAGGCCAGAGCACGCAAAGCCCTAGAAGCTGCCTTGATTAAACATGTTACAGATATTTCTGAGCGCTATATTATTCCCGGCCACACCGCTGAAAGCGCATTAATGTTTATCCCATCAGAGGCCATTTATGCTGAGTTGCACAGCCATCTTTCAAAGGCATTGGATATCAGTTTTGCCAAACGGGTATATGTGGTTTCGCCAACCACGCTGATGGCTATTCTTAACACCGTTCGCGCTGTGTTAAGGGATGTTCGGATGCGCCAACAAGCTGCGTTCATTCAAGAACAGGTTGGCAAATTACTAAAAGATATTGAACGCCTGAATGATCGTGTAGGTAAACTAGATCGGCATTTTCATCTTGCCCAGCAGGATATTGATGACATCAGCAAATCCACCCGTGCCATCACCCG
>Ga0255758_10003715_pt1 | contig 13352 bp, 5 predicted proteins | sample 011ome_24_FD_179958 | JGI IMG/M metagenome (GOLD analysis project Ga0255758, IMG submission 179958) | Coastal salt marsh microbial communities from the Groves Creek Marsh, Skidaway Island, Georgia - 011513CT metaG (version 2) | ecosystem: Environmental > Aquatic > Marine > Intertidal zone > Salt...
ATTCGTTGTCGTCATCATCATCGCTCGACCACCCCGAATGGCACAAAGAAAACTTTTCAGAGAGTTAAGTGTTTTGTTCAAAACTAGGAGTATCAACAGAACTTAACGTTCCAACACCACATCCTTCTTTACTCGGACTACTAAAACGATGCTCTCGCGTTTTCAAAGCGGAAGAGCGTTTGTTTCCTGTATACTAAAAGATATATACCTTGTGAGAAATTTGGGGCATATGAGGCATCGACGTTTGATGATGTTTGAGAAAAAAAACTCAAAAAGGGCTCGTGTGAAAAAAAAAAGAAAAGAAAGGAAAAAAGACGAGTGTTTTTTTCTTTTGTTTTCTCCCTCGCAAAAAAAAAATTTGATTCATTCACACAAAACACACAGAGACATCAAATATCAAATTCCTCTCGTCATTCATTTTTTGTCGCACGAAAGAAAACACACACATATATATATATATATATTTATTATTATCATATATAAATGAGTTTCGTGGTGCACAAATCGGTGTTACCACCCACCGGCGCGGACGCGTGCGTGTCGTGCTTTTTCACCCCTTCCCCGAATTCTAATAATAACGACAAGGAGGAGGCGTTTGAAAATGATGAAAATGATGAAAATGAAGATGAAAATGTCATCGTCGCCAGTGGCAACCGTTTGACGATCTACTCGGTGAAGAGACGACGACGAAAAGAAAGAGGGGAAGAATGCGACGACGAGGAAGAAAAAGAGGATTTAAACGAGGACGAGGAAATTGTCCAAATTCGATTAGAAGTGATTTCCGAATTCGACGTCAACGGGACGATATCGGATTTGTGCGTGTTGAAACATCCGAAGCGATTTTTGATGGAGACCAATACTACTACGAATAATAACAATACTAACGTTTCGTCGAAAAAAGGAACAAAGACGCGGTATTTAGATGGCCTTTTGATAACTATTCGCGAGTCGAAAGCGGTGTGCGTGTGTTGGGACCCGGAGACGAGGAAATGCGTCTCGACCAGCTTACATTTTTGGGAGGACTTCGCCGGCAACGAAGGGAGCAGCGCGGCGACGACGAGCATAGACGGAACGAGTTCCGGGTTGAGGATTGGAAACGTGCCTATTATTGGGAGAGCAGATCCAGAGGGTAGATGCGCGGCGGTGTTGCTACGGAACGAGGAGAAGGCGAAAGTGAAGATTATGCCGGCGAGCGAAACTTCGACGAGTAGTAATTATATCAAAGAGAGTAGTAACGGTAGTAAGAAAATGACGACGAAGAAAGAGGGAGAAGGTACGGTATACGTACCGGCAACGATGGGAAGCTCGTTCGACTTAGACGTGAGGAAAATATTAGGCCCATCGGCGGCGTTTGTTCGCGATTGCTGTTTCTTACACGGATACGGCGAACCGGTGTTGATGATTTTATACGAATCGAATCCTCCGACGTGGAGCGGTAGATTGTCGTTAAGAATGGACACGTGCAAGTTAGTCGCGGTATCAATCGATTGCACGAAGAAGAAATACACAATCGTGTGGACGAGAGAGAAGTTGCCGTCGGCGGCGTATTCGTTATTCCCGGTGCCGAACCCGCTCGGCGGCGTCCTCGTGCTCTCCTCCGGTCACATTTTATACGAGTCGCAATCCTCCTCGGCGACGTATATTAGCGATTTCTTAGGCAAAGGAGGACCGCAAGAAGGAAACTTCGCGGAGGAAATTGCGCGGAACAACGGCGTTGAAGGTCAAGCCGCGCATGCGAATCCAGTACCTCACGTGAACTCAAACAAAAACGTGTCGAGTTACGAGACGACGCAGAACGAATTCCAAGTGCAACTCGACGCGGCGAAGATTGAAATGATCAGGGAGAACGTGGCGATTATCAGTTCAAAGACCGGTCAATTGATAACGGTTATTTTAGAAACCGTGGGTGGTGCTGCCTCGGTAGGAAGTAAAGTTGGTCGCAGGTGTAGACGCATACGCGTGCTAAAATCCGGGAACGCCGTTTTAAGTTCCGGCTTGGCGGCGGTTGGTAAAGATCTACTCTTCATCGGCTCGCGCGTCGGCGATTCGCTTTTAATCGGGTACGAACGAAAAGAGAAAGGAAAGATTGGAGATTTGAAAATGTTGCCGGCGAAGGAGAAACAGGGAACCGAAGAAGAAGAAGAAGAAGAAGAAGAAGAAGAAGAAGATCCGTACGCGGACCCGGAAGAAAACGCGAGGAAGCGCAAAGCGTCGAAAGGTAAAGGCGGTGTTACGAAAATTGCTAAGAAGATGTCACCTCCACCCGCACCAGAACCAGCGACAGAGGAAGAGAAGGAAAAGAACGAAGACGAAGAGTTAGAAGCACTGCTGTACGGTACATCCGTAGAGGCTGCCGGCGGTGTCGGTTTGAACGAGTACGAAAGAGCAAATAAATCGACGACGACGACAGCCGGAGGCGAGTCGAAAACGTTCGCGTCTTACGTCGACCGCGACGACACGTTTGAATACAAGTTTTCCGTGAAAGATTCTTTGCTTTGCATCTCACCTGTTGTTGATTTAACTGTTGGTGCGAGCGCTCCAGTCGGAACGGACCTCGACCCGCGGACGGAACTCGTCGCGGCTTGCGGCCACGGTAAGAACGGCGCGTTAGCGATTTTAACCAGAGGCATCACCCCGGAGCTCGTCACCGAGGTCGAGTCTGGCGCTTTGCCTGGATTGCGAGCATGTTGGGCGACTCGGACCGAGGATGATAACGATGGCACCGTTCGACCGAAACGCAAAGATGAACTGTTTGACGAACACTTAATCTTGTCCTTATCTTCGACGAAAACGACGATGGTTTTAGAAACCGGAGAGGAGTTGAGAGAAGTTTCCAAGGAGGTTGATTTCATCGTCGACGAAGAGACGCTGGCGTGTGAGAGAATATTCAACGGAAGAGCGATCGCCCAAGTGACAAAAACGAAGATCAGGTTCACGAGGAAAGGGAAGAAGTTCGCGGTGGACGATATCGATTTAGCGTTTTTAAAAGGCGGCGAGGGGGCGCAGATAACTTTAGCGATTATTCAAAACGACGCGATTGCGTTGAGACTTTCGGATGGGTCGATCAGAATTATTCTTGGAGACTCGAAGACGAATACGTTTACACTACTAGAGAAGGTTGGGGAGTTGTTCGCATCCGACAATCACTCGAACACGGGGAGCGACGTGACGGCGTTTACATTGTACGACGATTCAGTAGCTTGCACGGACTCTTTCGGTGGTGGTGGTGGTGGTTTGAACAGAGCACCCGGTTGGCTCGAGCGAACCGCTTGTGGTGATCGCGAGGAAAAAGATGAGAGCAAGGAAAATAACAACGTCGTCTTTGCGACCATCTCTAGAGACGGTACTCTCGCTTTATACAGTCTTCCGTCTTTGAAGAAGCTTTGGTCCTCAGGCGGCGTCTCGGATGGTCGCGAAATACTCGCACCGAATTCTACCGGCATCGACAGCATTGATTTCAACGACGAGTGCGAAGTTGAAAAGTACACCGTCTCGGACATTCGACTCGACGCTTTCGCCAACGCGGCGTACGAACGACCACTTTTGACGTGTTTCCGCGCCGACGGCTCAGTCTTGGCGTACCAAGCGTTCAAGTCGCCTTCATCGAACGAACTCCGCTTCGCTCGCGTACCGATTGAAATCGAAACTGCAGGGAGTGAACTCACGAATAACGACGTTTCCGTCCAAGGTGGCTCGCGTTTGACAAGAATTGAAAACATCGGCGACGGAAGAGGTATCGCCGGCGTCTTCGTTTCCGGTTTGAATCCGATCTGGTTAATCGTGCGCAGAGGACGAGTTCTCGCGTTACCAACCCGAGGTGAAGGCGGCGCGCGAATCGCGTTTGCACCCTTCCACAACGTTAACTGTCCCAAAGGTTTCATCTTAGCCACGAACGAAGGTGGGATCCGCGTTTGTCGTCTTCCAGGTAAAATGCACATCGAAGCTCAGTGGCCGGTGCGTAAACTCGCGCTTCGATGTACGCCGCGGGCGATTACATACATGAACGATTTCAAGTTGTACGCCTTGGTGACTTCCGCGTCAGTCCCGTGGAAAGATTTCGAGATCGACGAAACAGACTCGCACGCGAGAGCGTTGTATCGATTTCGCAAGGAAAAAGCAAAGTCGGAAGGCAACGTTGTGCAACAATTCGCCATCCGTTTGTTAGTCCCGGGCACGCTCGAGACGGCGTGGCAGAAAGCAGTCGAACCTGGTGAACATATTTTGTGCGTGAAGAACGTACAAATTCGCGATCAATCTACGGGCGCGCTACTCTCTATGCTTGCTATTGGTACCGCCATGCCTGGTGGCGAAGATACTCCCTGTCGAGGACGAATCTTACTCTTTGCAATCATGTGGGAACGCGCTCGCGACGGCGGCGTTCGGTGGAGAGGCGAACTAAAATGCGAAAAACCATCAAAAATGGCCTGCTCGGCGATTGAATCCGTCGATGGAACGTTCATGGTTGCAATAGGAACAAAATTAACCGCGCACTCGTGGGATGGGAAACACTTAAATCCGATCGCGTTTTACGATACGCCGTTATATACGACCACCTTGTGTTGCGTCAAGAACTTCCTCTTGTGCGGCGACTTGCACAAATCTATCCGCTTCGTTCGATGGAAAGATTCTCAGGGCGAGAAGACCTTATCGCAGCTCGGGAAAGATTACGAAGTTCTCGACTGCATAGCCTCTGAGTTCATGATTGACGGTGGAACCTTATCCTTATTAGCCGCGGACGCCAACGGCAACGCGCACGTTTTTCAATACGCGCCGAAACTCGCCGAATCGTGGAAAGGCGACAAGCTTTTACCGAAATCGGCCTACCACGCGGGTAGTTTAATCCGCAAAATGGTTCGCTTTCAAATCGGTGTCGGGGAACAAAAACAAAACAGACACGCGGTTTTCTTCGGGAGCTCCGACGGTGGCTTAGGCATCTTCTCCCCCGTAGACGAACACACCTTCTTGAACTTGGAAAAGCTCCAAGACGCCATGCGTTCCAACATCGTCGCCTCTTCCAACTCCATCAACCCGCTCGGGTTGAACTCGAAGACCTACCGAGCGTTGAAATCTTCCGAAGGTTCCGTCGCGAGACAAACTCCGCCGAGAACGATCGTCGACGGTGGTTTGCTCTCCAAGTTTGAGCACTCGTTGTCGATAACGGCGCAAACGAGAGTGGCGGCTAAAGCCGGCTTAACTCGAGATCAAGCCTTATCCTTAGCGCGAACGATCATAGCCGAACAATCGTTCATGTAATATAGAATATATATAACTCTCTCTGGTTATTTGTTTTACTACTACTAGGTGGTAACAAACAATAGTATCTGTGTTTTGTATGCGCTCTCTTTTTATTCTGCGGGATTGTTTCGTGGTGGTTTCTGCGAACAGATAATTCTCACGTACTATTTTTGGGGCTGTCCATTCCAGTCACACCACACACAGCAAAGATATTTCCGAAGCGTTTCCTCATTAAAAATACACTTTGTAACACACGTCCAGTCGTCGTTTTGCGAAGTATCATTGCATCTGTTTACCGAATCGATCGAGTAAACGAACATCTATTCACAGCTTTCACTTTAAAGCTTTCACTTTTACACGCGTTCAAGCCACAAGCGCTTTATTGAGAGAATCATCAACCTCTCTGTTGTTTTTTGCCATACGCCGCAAAAACAAAAATCTCATCCACGGGAACAACAATCGCGAGAAGTACTACTCGTCGCGAACATACACACGGGAAATAAACTCAGTTATTGATTGAAGTGATACTTGTTTTACGCTTTAATCGCGCGTTTTGATTCATTACCTTGATTCATTGCATTTTATACTTGGTGATACATTTATAGAGACCACATTTACGGAAAAGAACCTCCGACAGACAAAACTCATTTTCAGTTTTATATTAAGAAGAAGAAGATTTATTAAGATGGAACTCGACGGTGGAAGCGATAGCGACAATAGCGATAATATATACGGTAAAACTAATTTCGTGGAAGAAAACTGCTCGTTTAACTTTGTCTCGGACATCCGATTTTGGGGAAGTTCAAGCCGAGCGGAAGGATTGAAACAATTTTTCGACGTGTTGACTGTGCGACGAAAGTGCGCCTGACATTCTTTACCTTTTTTGAATAAAAGAAGGAGTGAGCACATCGTCATCCTTCGTTAGAGAGCAGCAGCAGAAGCGTAAGAAACGCTAAGAGCCGCCGCTTACTGATTACGCCCGCGCGTCTGTGTGTGCGTATCATATTTTGTTGAGAAATACAAAGAAAACTTTTCAAGAATGCAGAGCGAACTTTACCCGTCGCCGCACTTTGAAGGGGTCGAGAAGCGCATCGAAATCAATTTTCGCGTTGCCGCTGACGACAACAAAAGTACTGGTGGAATTATTCCAGTCGCAGGTGGTCTTCGCTGCTTATCGCGCGCCGCGCTCGACGTGTGCATGACCGCCGCCGAATGCGAGATTGTTTCCGTACGATCGAACGAAAAGTTTGACGCGTACGTCTTGAGCGAATCGTCTTTGTTCGTCTTTGCGGACAAGATTGTGCTGAAGACGTGTGGGACGACCAAATTGCTCTCGGCTGTGGATCCTATTTTGGAACGCGCGGCTTCGATCGAACGTTTGAAATTGGTTCCGTCCTCGGTGAGATTTACGCGCTCCACGTATTTGTTTCCGGAAGAGCAGCGCGAGCACCACGTTTCTTTTACGGACGAGTGCGAATTTCTCGAGGGCAGGTTTGGCCACTTGGGGTCAAACTCGAGCTACGTCATGGGTTCAAACTTTGACGACGCGCAGTGGCACGTCTACGTCGCCGGAGATTTCGTCGAAGAAACGAAATCTGAGGCTTCGTTATCGGTGGAATGTTGCATGACCTCTTTGCACCGAGAGCACTCGCAACACTTCTTCCGCGAGAATTCACAAGAGGAAGGTCTAACGGCCGTTCCTTTCGTGAGTTCCGAGAAGACAACGCACGACTCTGGTATTCAAAGTATCTTTGAATCGTTTTCGATCGACGATTACGTCTTTGAACCGTGCGGGTACTCCATGAACGGCTTGAACGAAGAATATTCCGGCGAATACTCTACTATTCACATCACCCCGGAAGACGGATTCAGTTACGCCTCCGTGGAGCATTCTAACGTCGATTTGAACGCGAACAGTGCCTTCTCCGTGTCAAACTTTGTCGAGAAGTGCGCGAACGTGTTCCAACCGGGCAAGATGACTTTCGCGGTGACTTGCCACGGCGGCCGGGAAACGACCAACGCGTTCTTTTCTTCCTTGACGAGTACGAACAAGGATTTGTTTTGCGTGGGAGAAACGTACTCGAGACCGTCCATGTGCTTTCAGCAGTTGCCGAAGGACCAAGGCTTTGTCGCGTATTTGACGTTTGTCAAGACTTGCGACGAGGAAGTTCCTGGCCGTGATAAAGGACTCAACATCGGCAGCGTCGTCGTTTCGGAATCCGTTAACGTTGGTAAAAAAGTTGCCTACGATCCTCGCAGCGAAACGCCAATGTGCATTTTAGACGCCGCCATGAGTTCAGGCGACTCCTCTGAAACCGACGATTCTTTGAGAGACTCGTCCACGGATGAGTTTGTGTCGTACGACCAACACGACGAACTCGCCGGACAACTTTTACAACGACAACAAAGATCGTCGTTCGTTTAAACAACGCGATGATGATGATGCATCATACGTCTTCGCGAATGTGAAAGAGAGAGAGAAAGAGAGAGAGAGAGAGAGAGACTAAAATCAATCCTACAAGCGATTGTATTAAATCCAACGAAAGTAATCACTGTCTCCTAGTTTTTTATCAAAAGTGTGTGTTTTTATTACTAATTGAATTATTACCGAAAACTTCTCGAAATTTGAACACCCTAAACACTTCTCAAGAAAAGAAAGGGCGCGTCTCAGGGGAAAATTTCTCTTCAGAATTGGACTTTACACCAGACTCTCCGACTCTCTCTTCGCGCGCGCGCAAATCAGTATTCCACACGTATTGTTGAGTACCTCTCTCGTACGGACGAAAACAGAGCAGCGAAAGAAAGGAGCTTTTTTTGAGCACTACTACTCATAATAATGGTGCTTGTAGTAAAAAACGACATGGAATCCCAGTCGCTGTTGAACGACCAAAATCACCACGCGGCAAATGACATCACGGAAGGAAACAAAAAGAAATCCACGCGAGGCTTCGTGAACTCGTTCCTCCACCAATCTCGCATCGCGACGAGCGGGTTCGTCATGTTTGCCATCTTATCCTCCCTGATTCTCGTCAGTTTCAACCAAGGGTACGGGTCTGTCAAAACGGACGGAGAAAGCATTTTGGCCGCCTTGGGGAAGAAGAAATCTTCATCTGGTTTAGGCCACAAATCGCACTCGCATACCAACGCGCACGTCATCGACGTCCCGTTCGCAGACGACAGCGAAAAGCACAACAACAAAGCATCGCACAACAAGAAAAACGGTGCATCATCGAAAAAGAAAAAACAAGAGGAAAACTGCGACCCAGCCGAGGCGGATATGGCGAAAGGTATCTTCGCGTACCCGGATCCGGCGTGTATGAACGGCGAAACCGCCGGGTGTTCGGGAGATCCAACCAGCGGGAACCCGAGCACGTGCCGCTTTTGCAACACGTTGATGGCGCAAGTGAAAACGCCGACCTGGGCGACGTGTCCGCAATCTGTCTGTAAGAAGCACGGGGTCATGGGGTGCGAAGGAGACTCGGTCGAGGACTTGGAGTGGAAGTCGTACGTGGACGATATTCGCAAACACAACGCGCGCGTGGAACAAATTGGCATCACGAGCGCGTGCGAAGGGACGCCAGCCGATCGAGAGTTGGGGAGGTTCATGTTCCACGACGGTAAGTGTGGAGAGAAGTTGTTACCGGCGTGCGACGGAAACCAAGTGACGCAATGCCGATTTTGCTCGGCGGCGAAGAAAGCGAGCGCGGCGAGCATGACGTGGCCGACGTGCCCGGACGTGGTCTGCGCCAGATGGGGTATCAAAATGGATCACTGCGAAATGCCGCTGGCGATGTACCAGTTGCCGACGAAAAGAACGGAAAAGAATAGAAAGACGAACGAGTTCCCGGAACCGAGGGTGGACAACGTGAAAACGGAAAAGCTGCACAAAAAGACTTGGAAAGACGCCGAGGATTTGATCAGCAGCGAAGACGCGAACTCGTCGAACCGAGATCACATGCCGAGACCGTGGCGCATGGGAGACGATTACGCCGACATGCAACGCGTGGCGAAGAACTTCATCACGAAGAATTAATAATGAATAAAAAAAAACAAATCACTCGTCAAAACTTTGTATTTAAAGCTAAACTAAGTAGTACCTGTGTTGTACTTCTCCTTCTTTAATTTCTTCTTTGATCAAGCAAAGAGCGGGTTGTTGATGACCAAGTTAGCCACGATTTCCGGTTTCTTTTCGCCAAATTTACCAGTTAAAACGACCAAAACTTGGTCCGCGGGCCTGATGCGCATAGGGAGCGCGCCGACGGCATCCTTCGAGATTATTTTTTCCGTCGAATCACTACTTAGCGCCATCAAAACGCGTTCTTCTTCCAATCTCGTGAGATTTAAAAACGCACCACTCAGTCCTCTCGCTTTTTTGAGCAACTTTGTTCGCTCAATCCACGAGACGCTGTTTTGTTTACCTTCTTCTTCGTTTTCCGTTTCGTCTTCGTCGGCGTGCTTGTCTTTCTCGCTACCATTTTCTCCAAGTTCGATCAACTTTTGCGCCGCTTCGTTTGCGGATTCAGACGACGCTTCAAACTCGATCGATACCATAGTCGGATTAGGCGTCCCTGCGGATTGTTTTGTCGTCAAGTGACGCTTATTTCCGATTTCAACCTTCACTTCAAAACCAAACTCTGGTAAAAAACACGCTAAATGTTTCCTTCCGACGATGCGCGCGATGGCCAGCGTAACCGTTGGGTTCCTCGCGAGATGGTAACAAAAATACACGAACGAGTGTTCGTCTTGCGCGACCTTTGCAGATGCCTTCTTTATATTGCACTGAGTCGCAATTTGAATGCACGAAGATGTTGATGTGGGAAGTAAATAGTCCACCAACTTGTTGCTCTTCTTGACGACGACATCATCCGAAGACTTCTTCTTCGAAAAGAAAGACATCATCTTATTTTTCTGCTTCTTCTTATTCTTCTCTTGTTCTTCCACGACTAAACTCGCACGGAGTAAACGGTGAACGAGAATATCCGGATACCTTCGAATCGGTGACGTGAAGTGCGTGTACCTGTCGAACGCTAACGCGTAGTGGCGCCAACTTTCTTCCTCCGGGAGTTGTCCCGTGCAAAAATATTGCGCCAACTGCATCGGCTTCGTCGCTAATAAGTTGATGATTTCGTAAATGGCGTTGACACCACCATTATTCATCGTTTCATCTGTTCTTCTCACGGTCTCGCGTAAGCGCTCTAAGCTTCGATGTAAAGCTCCACTCGTGCTGCAATCGAAATCGTTCAATCCGTTCGCTTGCGCAAACTCGCGCAGCTCGAACATTTTCTTTTCGTTCGGCGGCGGATGTAAACGCAACAAAGCGACGTTCGGGAAATAGTCCGCGATTCGTTTCGCCACGCGTCTATTCGCGAGCAACATTAAATCTTCAATCACTCGATTCGATTCGCGAAGTTCGTATTGAAACGCGCGTTTCGGTAACTTGGTCTCTTGATCGATTTCAAAACCAATTTTCGCTTGATCTAAACGGACCGAGCCGTTCTCGACTCGGTTTTCGCGCAACGTTTTCGCCACAGATCGAAGTAAACGCACGGACTTTACAACTTCAAGGAGAACGTTGTCTTTTGAGGATTGTTCTATTTTTCCTTCTCCGCTGACCTTCTCCTTTTCGACGTTCACAATCGCTTCGTCTGTCATGGATGCATCAAACGCGTCCAACATTCTTTGCGCGTCGCCGTAGGACAATTTCGCTCTGCTTCGCATGACGCTTCGTCCGAACCATTCCTCCAAGATTTTGCCATCAGATTCTCGAATGATCCACTCGCAGGACATCGCGTACCTATCCACGCCTGGATTTAAAGAACACGCGATTTCGCTCAACAGTCTCGGTAACATAGGCACGACTCTATCGCACAAATAATTCGACGTCGCTCGAATCAAAGCTTCTTCGTCCAACGCCGTGTTTGGTTGCACGAAATGCGAGACATCCGCGATGTGTACGCAGACACGAACGGTATTTTTATCGATTCTCGTGGCGAATAAAGAATCGTCCAAATCGCGCGCAGTTTCTGGATCTATCGTGCAAGTGCCTATGTCGCTCCTGAAATCTTTCCTCGCGGGTTCTTTTTCGTCTTCATTTTCTAACTCGATGCCGTTGTCGTCGTTCCACTCTTTCGGCAAACACGCGAGTACCTCGTCCGTAAACGGTTCGTCTTTGATGTCGTTCTCTAAGATTATTTTCGCGGTGTGCGTTTCGATGCTATCACTTGGACCGATGATGCGCTCAACCGAGCACGCGCGCGACAAAGCGCCTTTTGCGGTTCCATCCGTGTCTATCATGGACGCAAACACGATGACATTTTCAGGCACGTTTTCTAAATCTTTTAATTCGGAAAGCGAGGCGTCTATATCGCACGTCGGCATTCGCGAATCCGTCGGTTTTAATCGAAAGCTTTTCTTCGATTTATTTTTACTATTAGTATTACTATTCGTATTATTCCTTTTTTCATCTACGATGTAGCCAACTAACCTCGTCCGTTTTGGCGACGGCTCGATGATTTTCACCACCGTACCGATTGGTCGCAAGAGCTCGATTTCCTCAATCCCGTCGCCGTTGTTTTTGTTACTACCACTGCCGTTACTATTACTACTATTACTACTAAAAAACCGACACGCTCCCTCGTATGCTTTTTGCACCTCTTCCTCGGTTCCACGTACGCAACTTTTGTACAAGTTCTCGAACCGTTTCACGCTTTCTTCGCTCCCGCGAATCGAGCATTTTTCCATCATCTCGACTAACGAAGTCGTACCGCTCGTCGTACCGCGCCGCTGCTGTCTCCCAATCGTACTCCCAGGACGTCTCTCTCGTCTGTTCTTCGCTTCGCTCTTCTCTCGTAACTCCTGTCTTAACCACTCGATCGGTGATTCCAAGGTAAACAGAATCTTGTCCTGGTCCACCGCGAAAATTTTCTTCTTCTTTTTAACGTCTTCGTCTTGGTGGTCGTTGTTGTTGTCATGAAAGAGTCGAAATTTCACATCCACTGGTAAGAACGACACGGAGACGTACGCCTCGGATGGATCGTGAGGGTTCACTCGAAGCACACCTTCGAATAATGCTTTTACCAACGATGATCTCATCGACGCGTCGTCGTCGTTATTCTTGGCGGTAAGAAGAGCATCATCATCGTCATCTTCTTTTCCCATCACATTCATCATTTCACAGAAGAATATCCAAATCAGAAGAAGAAGAAAAAGAAGCGCGCATTTCTTTTCTCCCAGTCGGTTTCTCTCGAGCCTTCGTTTTTTCGAAAGAGAATTTTAAAGAGTAAAGAGATATATATGTAGCGCTGTTGTTCTTTTTGACGTTTTCTCTTTCGTCTTCTTCTTCTTCTTCTTCTGAAGAAGAAGAGAGATGAAGAAGCGCTTTTCTTAAATATTATTATTCCTCTTTTAACGAGAAAGAAAGAAAGAAAGAAAGAAAGAAAGAAAGAAAGAAAGAAAAGAGAAGAATTTTTTTTACGTGTTGCCCCCTTTTCCTTTTTTTTTCCCGCCAAAATTGTTTTTTCAGTCAGTGCAAACTCTTTTCTCTCTTCTTTTTCACACAGAAGCACTTAAAAGAAACACAACAAAAACGACTAAGAACAACACAACAACGAAAAGAACAACCACACTCTGAACAACACCTTAACAAAAACTACTTCTCTAACGCACTACTCTACTACTCACACGCATCATCAAACGGCAGCAGCGGTGTGTAAAGAGAGAGAGAAATGAGGCGCGCTGCTGCTAACGCAGCGGCAAAAACAGCGGCTTTATCAGCTGTATCGGTGTATCGTTTGGCGGCAGATGTCTCGACATCATCCTCCTCTGTCGTCGTCGGGAGGAGGATCTTCTGTCAAAGAACAGCATCATCGACGGCGCGACAAAGTGTTAGACGACATAAAAATCTTTTTGCTGCTTCGGCGATGGTCGGGGATGATGATCGTGATACTAGTAACAGCAACAGAGGAGGATTTGCGAGCAGTTCTTCTTCTTCGAAGGATGCCTCCTCGGCGCTCGTTCGTCGGTTTATGCGCGAAAGTTGTTCATTTTCATCATCATCATCTTCCAGGAACGACACGCTGTTTGATGAGAGACGAAAGAGGTACTACAGTTCTTCTTCT
>Ga0255758_10003730_pt1 | contig 13323 bp, 12 predicted proteins | sample 011ome_24_FD_179958 | JGI IMG/M metagenome (GOLD analysis project Ga0255758, IMG submission 179958) | Coastal salt marsh microbial communities from the Groves Creek Marsh, Skidaway Island, Georgia - 011513CT metaG (version 2) | ecosystem: Environmental > Aquatic > Marine > Intertidal zone >...
GTATAGTCTGCAACTTACCTTTTATGCTTTTATTGTTGAGTGTGTTCTTGAGACCCATGTGTAGGTTCTTGGGCCAGCATTCAAAAGCAGTCCAGCAGTAACCCGAATGTTCTGCATTTAATTTTGGTATGAATTCTGATTCAATTGCCACGAGATAGGTATGGAAAAAGAACTTCTGGTCGTTGGATGTGAACATCTCCAATGGTATGACTTTTTTGAACTTGGGTAGACTGCCTGTTTCTTCCTCGATCTCACGCTTCAATCCTTCGAATGCACTCTCTGTGAATTTGCTTTTACCTCCGACCAATCCCCACATGCCTTGTGTTTTCTTGTCAGTCCTCTGTAGGAACAGGAAACGTTTAGTGCTGGTTGCATAGAACAGGGCACCCGAACAGACTATGTTTTCTTTCATGCTATATTATAACAACTATGGGGTTGTGGCGTCAAGGCTTGAGTTGTATCCTGGATCTGCACCACCATCAAGCACTATGCTCCAATTACCTTGTGTGTACACACCCTCATAGGATTTGACCCATTCCGTGCCGTTGAATCTATATTGTATTCCTGTGTTGAGATTGGTCACGTAGTGTTGTGTTGAATCTGGATTTGATGCGTCAAAGGCCACGTTCCATTTTGATGTTGAACTGTTGTATTCTATGATGTCTCCAACGCTGGCCACTAATGTGCCCCATGTCTGACTCTGGAAACTGGCAGTGCTGTCTCCAACGTCATTTATCACCAGATATCTGTCACCATTCACAGGTGTTCCTGGATCAAATGTTGCTGGATTTATTATCTTCTTGACCGCTGTCAGTGAGTTGCTTGGTATTGTGTCTCCGTCTATTGTGTACAATAAAATAGTGTCATCCAGCGTTGACGTTGCTATGGTGCCAACTATCTCATTTCCGTTTGGCTGTGTTAATCTTATCTGTGATGTGCCGTTCGTGACCTTACCATACTGATCCAGTAGAACTTTCCAATTGACCGCTGGACCAAATGTTTCAAATGGATCATAGTTGCTTGGTTCATTCGCTCCTGTGTGGAATCCATCTCCTCCTGATTTGACATTTGTGCCCGTTGAACCTAGTAATCTTAATTGATTACCTGTAACTAACAATCCAAAGTTGTTTGGTGTGATATAACTCCTAGATGTAAGTTCCCCGTCTATCAACCCTTTGGCTATGCCGCCATCGTCGTCGTATATGCTCATTATGATTTTTTGTACCACACCTAATTTCTTAACTTTGACTGGTGGTGATAACCATATTGGCATACTGAATGTCAGTGTTGCAACATCTATCTCTGAATCCGCCCCAACAGGTATGGTCCTCGAACTGAACGTTGTTCCTGTCAATTCAACGTAACTCAAACTGGTCCAATCAATGTAGTTGTCTGTTTTCTGTATCTCGAAGTCTGGGTTGAACAGATACAATATCTGTTCCATGATCTGTAGTTTCTGATCTGTGTTCGTGGTCCAGATGTCCGCCGACACTTCCAACCTGAACGGAGATGGCATCACTTTCTCAACTGTGTAACCTGCACCCATCTCATTGGTGTAGTTGCCGTCTGAGTCTATGCCTCTTTCTCGTAAATGCTGTTTCTCTATGTGATAAGGATTCTGCATCCTGTCCCTGTCGTAATTCAGTTCTCTGACATAAGCGGCAATCCTCGGTGCGTACTGTAGTGCGTTCTCTGAGTTGTTCCTTATTATGTTTGCAACCTGTCTTGTTGGGTCACCATACACCACAGGCACTGCCCTTAATTGTACGGAACCGTCACTGCCTTTGCCTGTCTCCACAGAGAAGTTACTCAAGATCCTAATGAATTGAGTGAGAAATTTCCTGACCTGTCCTTCGTAAAAATGCAACATGTTTAATTGTCAGCCTTTGGTTTCAGTGCATCTGTCAATGACTGTCTCTGTTTGACCGTTAATCCGTTTATTGTTGATTCCGTTGTGTTGTTGACGAAACTTGTTTTGTAGTTTGATCTAGAATCATTGTTCGTTGTAGTTATTCTCACACTGTCTTCAATTTTGACCCATCTGACTCCGTCATACCTGAACAATCTGTTGGGCAAGAAATCTGTTCTCAAGAAATAATCGCCTTGGTCAACACCAGACGTTGGAAATGTGATACCAAATCCTGCTGGATTTCCGTTGGGTGCCACACCATCTCCATCTAGGTAGAATCCGTAGTGTGAACTTGCTGGTGTGTCTATTGTGGCATTCACTGTGTTATCACTGCTGGCTCTCTGTGCCTCAGTGTTAACATTTTCTGTCCTAATATTACCTCTTTCATCGATTGGTGCAACATAGTATTGCTTGTAGTTGAATCCCGCCTTTGGTGCATCCTGCTCTGCCTGTGCAACGATCTGATCGTTGATGGTTTTCTCTCTGTTGTATGTGCTCATGTAACTGGCGACCGATCCTGTTGTGGTTGCATCACCTATGATATCTTTGAATTCTTGTGAATCTACTAGAGTTTTCATCTTCAATCTCAACAGATGTGGCCACCATGTTTGACTGAATCCTTCCGCGGCCCTGTTCACATCTTCTACCACGTAGTATCTCTTCAGTGCGATTGGCACGCTTTCGTCCAGAGAATAATCTTCCTTCATGTGAGGAAACTCTATCACATCACCACTCATTGGTTTTCTGCCAATCCTTTCCACGATATCGTTCAAATGCACTGTAAGGAATAGTGTGTCGTTCTGTAAGAACATACCAAACTGCGATAGGTTGAAATCTGCATCTTGCACATTGTATATTCCTCTGACTGTGTACACATCACTAGAATATTTCCTGTCTCTGTTTTCTAAAAATAGCAAATCTTGTATTGTGGTCTCGTTTAGGTCACTTCCTGTCACCCTGGGTTGACTGGGACTCGCAGGTCCGTCCTTGTTTGTGTCTCCCTGATCGTAGGGTCCTAGATATTTGTGTAGGTGTAAGTCTGTGCCACCCACAGTGAACATCTCCTTGATGTTGCGATCGAAGAACTTGTAGTCGTTGCCCTTTTCAGGCTTAAAAATGGATAATCTTGGCATATCATACATATTTATTGCACAGGCAATGACTATAAATATGAGTATGTCAGAACTACAAACAGGACAACAGGAAATTTTCGATTACGTCAAGAACAATCTCGGTGACGGGATGATTGACGTGGAATTAGACCCAAAACACTACCAAACGGCACTGGAAAGGGCTGTGAACAAATTCAGACAGAGATCTTCGAATGCTGTTGAAGAATCATATGCTTTCCTTGAATTGAAGAAGAATCAGAACACCTATATCTTACCAGATGAGATCATCAATGTGAGGAATCTTAACAGGAGAACTGTGGGATCAAGGACCGAAGGTGGAGAAGGTGGAACATTGTTTGAACCATTCAACTTGGCATACACAAATACCTACTTGTTGAGAGCAGGTGCAACTGGTGGTCTGGCAACTTACTACGCTTTCGCATCATACCAGGAACTGGTTGGCAAGATGTTTGGAAGTTTCATACAGTTCCATTTTGACGTGGCAACTAAAAAATTAACTATCACACAAAGACCTAGGGCAGATAACGAGACCGTACTGATGCACACGGACAACTACAGGCCAGACATCACACTGTTCAAGGACATCTATTCAAAACCGTGGATCAGAGACTACACTCTCGCAGTTTCTAAAATCATGCTAGGTGAGGCCAGAGGCAAATTCAACACCATTGCAGGACCACAGGGTGGTACGACACTGAACGGTGACGCACTGAAGCAAGAAGGCCAGGCAGAGATAGAAAAATTGGAAGCAGACATAGGAAACTTCCAAGAAGGTGGAACACCACACAGTTTTGTTATTGGTTAATTGACCAAGATTTACATTTAAATACCCTGCAATGAAAAATTCCAAATACAAGAAATACTCTGACCTCTCGCTGGATGAACTGGAAAAGTTGGTAGAGGAGTTGGAAATCATGAGCATAAAGGCGTTGAAAGAACGCAAGAAGACCCTGAGAGCATCAATATTGAGGTCTGTGAGAAAAGCAATAAAAGAGATTGAAAAACGTCTGAAAAAATAGTATAATAAACCTTATGCTGATAGGTGTAGTAGGTTTAATAGGTTCTGGCAAAGGCACTGTGTCTGACAGGCTGGTAGAACAACACGGATATCAAAAAGACAGTTTCGCCAAGAGTCTAAAAGATGCCGTGGCCGCCATGTTCAATTGGGATAGAAATTTATTAGAGGGTGATACTGACGCCAGCAGGCAATGGAGAGAACAGCCAGATGCGTTCTGGAGTGAAAAATTTGGCAAACCCACAACGCCAAGATGGGTGTTGCAGTACTTCGGTACTGAAGTCATGCGTGGCCAAATGTACGACGGCATTTGGGTAGACAGTTGTATAGGCAGATATAAAGGCCAAAAAACAGTCATTGCAGATGTAAGATTTCCTAATGAAGTGAAACAGATCAGAGAACGTGGTGGTAAGATCATACTAGTAAAAAGAGGACAAGATCCCGACTGGTTCGTTGATTACACAGAGGGCAACATAGAACCAAAAGACATACACAGTTCAGAATACGCTTGGGCAAAGGAAGAGTTTGATTTCGTTATTGAAAACAATGGTACAAAGGAAGAATTATACGCCAAGATCGACGACCTAATCGTCAGCGACAAGATCACCGACACGCCAACCCAATCTACGGGTACTGCCCAGCCTTTGGCAATTGGCGCAAACAGTTTTTAAGTTTGTAGTAGCAGTATTCCTCAGATCACCATCAACGAACAGCACATCCAGTTGTGATTTATCCTGTGCTTTGAATCCACATAATTCACATTTCCGGTGTTTCTTGTATCCGGATCTTTGTAGTGCTGTCACACCTCCCACACGCTTGCCGGCCCGTTTCCTGATACAGGTGTCGCACCGACTACGCCAATACACCCGACCATATCTCTGGTAGGCGTAGGCCCTAGGTTTAGTCTTGCACTCCGTACACAACGGTCTGTCTTTGTACTGCATGTGTGTATTTACGTCGCCTATATAGGCACCTCGAAAACGGTAAATTATGTCGCTAAAACCATACGATTGAATAAATAACTCTAGTATATACGTAACTTGCAAGGAGAATACGAAAAATGGCATTAACATCACCAGGAGTAGAGGTTTCAGTAATTAACGAAAGTTTCTACGTACCATCAGATGCGGGTACAACACCACTATTCATAGTAGCATCATCACAGGACAAGTCAAATGGGGCCGGAGACGGGACTGCTGTAGGAACAACTACTGCCAACGCCAACACCGCTTATTTGATCTCGTCACAGAGAGAATTAACAGAGACTTTTGGAGATCCAAAATTCTACACAGACGCATCAGGAAATTCATTGAACGGTTATGAGTTAAATGAATATGGCTTACAAGCGGCCTACAGTTTCCTAGGAGTTGCCAACAGAGCATACGTCCTAAGAGCGAACGTGGACACAGCAGATTTAGTTGGAAGTGCTACGGCACCAACAGCGGCACCAACAGATGGCACATACTGGTTTGACCTTGCATCAAGCAGTTACGGTTTATTTGAATGGTCAAAAACTAATCAATCATTCACAACAATTACTCCAACACTTATCACTTCAACAAGTGACCTAGTTGGCGGTGTCTCAACTGGTGCACCAAAAACTTCAATAGGTGTAATAGGTGATTACGCAATCAACACAACACACGTTACCAACAAGATCTACAAGAAGACAGCAAGTAACACTTGGGTACAGGTTGGATCAGAAGCATGGTCAACATCTCTACCGGTTGTGTCAGTCGCTTCAGGAACCACAGTGACTAGTGGACACACAATGATCATGAATGGTGTGACAATAACAACAAGTGGTACGACACTTTCAAACGTTGCATCAGTGATCGGATCAAACGTGACCAACGTCACAGCAAGTGTGAACAGCACAACAGGTAACCTAGAGATATTCCATAACGGTAAAGCACTAGGTGACTCAACGGGTGGTGCGGGCACTATCAGATTTGAAGAAGGAAATGGAACACTGTTAGCAGACCTTGGAATCACAGCAGGTGTCAACAATGGCCCTAAATTCCTACAAGACAAACACACTAACAGACCTACTTGGAAGACAGCAGATGAGAACAGACCCAACGGTTCAGTTTGGTTCAAGACAACTTCTGCAAACTCAGGTGCGGCATTAGTGACAAAACTTTACAGTTCATCAAGTGCTAGTTTCTCACAAGTTGCTAGTCCACTTTATGCTAACCACCATTCTGCGATCTACAACCTAGACGCGGCGACTGGCGGAACTGCATTGAGCACAGGCACAGTGTACGCACAGTACAACGTGACTGAGGAGTCAATGACAGCGGGAGATGCCAGTGATGCAACTCCAAACGTTGGTGACTTCCAACTGTTCAGATATGAAGGTGGTGCTACAACTATCACAAGTAACAGCACATCTCCAACTTTCACAAGTTCAGAGACTTTCTCAATACAGGAATCAGTTAAGAACCAAGAAGCGTTGAGTTCAGCAGTCACAGTTACACTTGGTGGTACAGATGCAGATGCATTTGTGGCGGCGGTGAGTGCGGCAGGTTTGACAAACGTTTCTGCAACTAAACTATCAACAGGTGCTATCCAGATGACACACGCACTGGGTGGAGAGTTCAGGATGTTTGACACTTCTGGAACACCATTGGCAGATGCGGGTTTCAGTGCAACGACGGCACACAGTTATGGAACGTACACTGCGAACAGTTCAACTTTGATCGATAACTTGTATGACTTACCAACAGGTGAGAGCCTTGACTCAAGTGCAAACACAGGTATCATGGCAAGTAATTGGAAGAGACTAAGTTACACTGCTTCAACAAGTGCTCCAAGCAATGAGCCAGCAGACGGTACATTATGGTACCACACTGCGACAGACGAAGCAGATATCATGGCACACAACGGTACAACTTGGGTTGGTTATGCAACAGCATACGCAACAACAGATCCAAATGGTCCACAGTTTAGTGCAACAGCACCGACTACACAATCAGACGGTACTGCACTTGTGACTAACGACTTATGGATTGACACAAGTGACCTTGAGAACTATCCAAAACTTTACAAATACAACACATCAGCAACTTTAAGTTCTACAAACACAGCGAACCAAGTGGCAGTGACCACTTCAGGTGCGGCTTGGGAACTGGTTGACAAAGCAGACCAAACCACAGAAGACGGTATCGTGTTTGCAGATGCTAGATACCACACAACGGCAGACAAGGCGGATTCATTGTCAACAGGCGGTGCGGGTACAGCCAGCTCAATCAAAGATTTATTGAGCGATGGTTTCCTAGATCCAGATGCTCCAAATCCAGACAACTACCCACAAGGTATCATGTTATGGAACACTAGAAGATCTGGTTACAACGTCAAGGAATACAAGAACAGTTACATCACTACTACGAAATATCCAGGAAGCGGTTCAACTGGTTTAGGTAACATCAGAGCAAGTAACGAGAGTGTATCAACTTACTTCCCTGACAGATGGGTTACTAAATCTAGCAACAACGCAGACGGTTCTGGAAGTTTCGGAAGAAAAGCACAGAGAAAAGTGATCGTTGAACAACTTAAATCAGAAATAGACACCAACCAAGCAATCAGAGAAGACCAAAGAGGCTTTAACGTTATTGCTTGTCCTGGTTATCCAGAGTTGATGTCAAACATGATCAACCTAAACACAGACAGAAACAACACAGCGTTTGTAGTTGGTGATACACCTATGAGATTAGAAGGTACGTCAACTGCTATACAGAACTGGGCTAACAACACAGCGTCAGCACTTGACAACGGTGAAGACGGTTTAGTTAGTTCAAGTGATTACTTGGGTGTGTTTTATCCATCTGGTCAAACAACAGACAACACAGGTAAATCAATCGTTGTTCCACCATCACACATGATGTTGAGGACACTGGCAAACAACGACAACATCGCTTTCCCATGGTTCGCACCATCAGGAACAAGAAGAGGTATCGTTGACAATGCCACGTCTGTTGGTTACATTGACACAGCAAGTGGAGAATTCCAAACAATATCTGTTACGGAGTCAGTGAGAGATTCAATGCACGAGGTAAAAGTGAATCCAATCACTTTCTTCTCAGGAGCAGGAATTGTTAACTTCGGTAACTTGACTAAAACATCGGCAAGTTCTGCATTGGACAGGATCAACGTATCGAGATTGGCAGTGTATCTAAGATCACAATTAGATGCTATCGCCAAACCGTTCATCTTTGAACCAAATGATGAATTGACTAGAAACGAGATCAAGGGTGCAATAGAATCATTCTTGTTGGAGTTAACAGGTCAGAGAGCATTATATGACTTCCTAGTAGTTTGTGATGACACAAACAACACACCTACAAGGATTGACAGGAACGAACTGTACGTGGATATAGCAATAGAGCCGATCAAGTCGGTTGAATTCATCTACATACCGTTGAGAATCAAAAACACAGGAGAAATTGCAAAGTTAGGGAACTAATTTTGAATAAATAGGAGAAACAGATGGCAATATCAACTTTATCAAAATTTACAGTACCACTAGCAAACGATCAGAGTTCAGCATCACAGGGTCTATTGATGCCAAAACTACAGTATCGTTTCAGAGCGATCCTGGAAAATTTTGGAGTATCAACACCAAGATCAGAACTAACAAAACAAGTTATTGATATCACAAGACCCAACTTGACTTTTGACAACGTGACACTGGATGTGTACAACTCAAAAGTTTATGTTGCAGGTAAACACACTTGGGATCCAATCACAATCACTCTAAGAGATGACGTTAACAACTCAGTTACTAAACTGGTTGGCGAACAGATCCAGAAACAGTTTGATTTCTTTGAACAGAGTTCAGCGGCATCAGGAATTGACTACAAATTCACAACTAGAATTGAGATGCTAGACGGTGGTAATGGAGCAAGTGCACCAAATGTGTTAGAAACATTTGAATTATATGGTGCATATGTTGAGAACGTGAACTACAACACGTTAGCATACGCAACTTCAGATCCAGCGACAATCACGATGTCAATCAGATATGACAACGCGATCCAAACTCCAACAGGAACAGGAATTGGTACAGCGGTGTCTAGAACGATCGGTACTCTAAGTACAGGTGGTGGACAATAATACAAAAATTAAGTAAGCAATTATAACATCAAAAGCGTCTTTATAGGCGCTTTTTTTGTGGCCATAAATACGAGTATGCCAAGCATAAACAACTTCCTAAAAGGTTTCCAGAACGGATTACCAGGTATGAAAGACTACCAACACGCATCGAGATTGTACCTAGACGACAATTTCAAGTTGATGCCAAAACAGAAGTTCCTGTTCCACGTGGTTTTCAACACGGATGAGACCCTGTTCGTTGATGGATTCAACGCCAACGAGAGGTATCAACTGAACATGTTAGTGAAAGCATGTGATCTACCCAAGTACAACATGAGCTACGAGGAGAAGACACAGTACAACAAGAAGATGTATGCTGGTACCAGGATAGCGTACGAACCTGTGAACATTACATTCCACGATGACCACGCAGACACTGTGAACGCATTCTGGAAGAAGTACTACGAATATAATATAGCGGATAGCATAGGCATGAACTCGGACCTTACAATCTCAAACACCAAAGATGATTATTATAATTTTGGCGATGCGAGACAGACGACCAAGTTCGGTATGGACACACCAAGGCAGAGGCAGAAACCTTATTTGAAAGGCATAGAGATCTTCGTGTTACACAAGAAACGTTTCACATCAATGACACTGGTCAATCCCGTTATTGGTTCATTCTCACATGACAATCTAGACCAGGCGGATGGTGCAGGTGTCATGAATAACACCATGCAGATACTATACGAGACAGTGATTTACAAGTCAGGCATAATCAACAAGAACAACGTGCCAGGCTTCGCCACAATAAACTATGACAATTCTCCTAGTCCACTAACGGTGTTAGGTGGTGGTACCAACAGCATATTTGGTCCTGGGGGTGTTGTGGATGGCATAGGTTCAGTGATCAGGAATGTGCAATCAGGAAACATTCTGGGTGCGATCCTTGGTGCTTCAAACACCTACAACAACGCTAAAAAAATAAAGAAGTCGGCCGTGAAAGAAGAGCTGAAAGGCATCGCCAAAGACGGAATTTTGGAAGTTGGCAAACAGGCGGGCTCAATAACCAACCCAGTGGCACAGTTCAGTGTGGGTGCGGCGGCCATAGTGGGTGCTTCGGCATTGGCATCAGCGAGGGGTACCGCGGACAACAATGACCAGGCCAACAACACAGTTATAACAAATTCCACAGTGGACACCGTGAACTTACTTGGATCGGATGAAGCATTCAATCTAATTTCCAATGATACGAATGTGCGAGACGAGGTAGCGGCCGCATTATACTTTAGAGACATAGGTTCTCGTAAAGGACTCTCAGTAGCACAATCAAACATAGAATATCAGGGATCGTCTGACAATATAAAAAATGTTTACACCAACAAGGCAATCACAGATATTAGAAAGTTAGTCACAGAGGGATATATTAAAATTGAAAGACAGACACTGGATGTTGAGATAGCAACAGAGAAGGCAACGATATAATGGCGGAATTCTACACAAATCTACCACCAAAAGACAAAGACGAATTACAGAAGACTGTGGACAAACTGACCACCACACCTTATGAGACAGACTACGAATTCAACGTGGGAGATTATGACAGCACAATAGCATTCTTCGTGAAAAGAAATTTCTCCAGGACCGCGGCTGAGTCAACAGCATATGCAATACTATCACAGGCCAAGATAGACAACATCAAGCCACAACAGATTCTGGACCAGTTGACTTACGCCACACCGGCGTTACTATCTGAGTTGATGACAATAATATTAAACGCCAACAGATACAAGTCAAGTAGGCTGGGTGTGAGGAAAACACTGGCCACCAAAGAGACGGTATCTAGGAACATAATAGACTAATGTTACCAAGATTTGCTAGGGGCAAGTTCTCTCCCAAGAACGCGGAGAAGTACGTGGGCACCAAAACACCAACATACAGATCCAGTTGGGAACACTCATTCATGAGACTGTGTGACGAACATCCAAACGTGTATCAATGGGCGTCGGAGTCAATCAAGATACCATACAGGCATCCGTTCACGGGCAAGTACACAGTCTACGTTCCGGACTTCTTCATAGTGTACCAGGACAAGGAAGGTCGTAAACACGCCGAGATGGTGGAGGTCAAACCCATGAGTCAGACCACAATGGAGGCCGCGGGCAAGAGTATGGCCAAGAAGAAACAGGTAGTGATAAACATGGCCAAGTGGGAGGCCGCCAACGCATACGCCAAACAGAGGCGTATCAAGTTCAGGGTGGTGTCAGAAGAACAGTTGTTCCACAACGGTAAACGTAAGTAAATAGAGCAATGACAAAGAAACTAGAAGACATCCTTAATTTACCAAATGTCAAAGAGGCATTCAAAGAGGTGGACAAGAAGGAAAAAGACAAAAAGATCAAAGAGGCCAACGGACAACACGCATCAGCCAAGAATCTAGATCCACAGACACAGAAGAATCTACAGAAAAGTTATGCGGAATTTGACAAAGTTGCGGCCGCACTGCCACAGGTAAAGGGGTTGGGTGAACTGTCAGATCTAGAGTTAGACAAACTGGCCATAGAAGCGGAAGAGAGCTACAAAAATCTAATGGACCTAGGCATGAACGTTGATTCACGTTATTCTGGAAGGATATTTGAAGTTGCGGGCAATTTCTTAAGGAACGCCATAGACGCCAAAAGCGGCAAGATCGACAAGAAACTCAAAATGATCGAATTACAACTTAAAAAGCAGAAGTTAGATCAGGGCAACAAAGACGGTGGTCCGGTGGAAGAAAGTGACGGATTCGTCATATCTGATCGTAACGAATTAATGAAGAAACTACTTAAAAAAGACTAAATATTGCATATGAGCACATTCAAAGACTACCTAACGGAATCAACAAAGTCATATGACTACAAAATAAAGATCGCAGGGGCAAAAAAAGATATTGATATAAATGCTTTGGAAACAGCACTGCAAAAATTTGATCTTGCCAGCATGTCAGCAGGTAAGACAACACCCATCATGACTCTACCACTTGATTTTCCTGCCTTAAGCAACGAGCAAGTGACGATCTTTGACGTGACAACGAATTATCCGGAATCACCAAGGGTGATGCATGAATACCTTTCAGACTTATTAAGGATTCCAGCGACACACATAGTTGTTAGGAAACCAAATGAGCCTACTGAGGAATATCAGAACGACATGCAGGTCGCAAAGAAATCAGAATATGCAAACAAATTGCACGACATAGAATACAAAGACGCACCTAAAGTGAACGCAGAAGACTACCATTCAACAAAAGCAAACATGGGTCTACTTAAAGAATTACTAAAAGACAGAGAAATTAACAAAGACGCTCCAAAAGAAAAAGAAAATGCAATGAGCAAGGAAGAAGAGGGAACACCTAGTCCTCTAACAAAATCAACAAACCCACACCCGGACCCAAAAAGGAAATAAGTTATGGAAATGATCGACGTGTTAACAAAATTAAAAGAAATAGCAGAATCAAGACCTGAATTGGTCAAAGACGCAGTGGAGAACGTTGAGAAGACAAATCCAAAAGCAGTCACAGAAGGTGGCATGAAAGACTACCTACACGACGAGGCAGAGAAACTTTCAAGAGAAGAATTCATTAAGAAACATGGTGAGAGCCTAGCAGGTTTCTGGGACAGTATAAACGGAACTGAAGAAGCAGTCGAAGGCAAGATGCCAGCGGGTCTAAAAGCGTACCATGACAAAAAAGCAGGCAAAGAAGACAAAAAAGAAACTGTTAAAGAAGCAATCCAGATTTCAACTGACACTCCACAAGAAGCATCAATGATGATGCAGATATTAAAACTTGCAGGTGTGCAACAGGTTGATCCAGCAATGATTGGTGCAGAACCAGAAGCAGATTCACACGCTGAGCCAGAAATGGATCAAGACGATGCGGCAGGTTCCATGGACATGGCTAGGATGAGAGACATCATAAAAAATCCAGAAGACGAGCAAAAAGAAGAAACGTTCGCAAACGAACCTGAAGAGAAAGTTCAAGACATAGACAGCCTGGTTAACAAACACTCAGGTGGTTTAAACAGACAAAAGAAAACTTATCCAAAAGTTGCAAGTGGAGACAATCCAATGGCGGCAGAAGACAAGATCACAGAGGAAGAGTTGGCTAACAGTCTTAGAGCACAGTACGA
>Ga0255758_10003736_pt1 | contig 13313 bp, 18 predicted proteins | sample 011ome_24_FD_179958 | JGI IMG/M metagenome (GOLD analysis project Ga0255758, IMG submission 179958) | Coastal salt marsh microbial communities from the Groves Creek Marsh, Skidaway Island, Georgia - 011513CT metaG (version 2) | ecosystem: Environmental > Aquatic > Marine > Intertidal zone >...
AGAAGGTTATATCCCAATTCAACCATATTTGTAATTTTAGCAAGATCACCAGTTGCTAATGTTTTTAAATCAAACCCTCCTGAAAAAATACCATCTCTTCCTTTTATAACAAGTGCTCCAGTCTTCTGAGGAACTTCGTCTAGAAGACTATGAAACTGAGCAAGCATATCATAAGAAAATGCGTTCACCTTGCCATCATCAAGCGTTATTATGGAGATATTATCTTCTTGAGATAATGTAGCTAATTTTTCAGTCATTGTTATAGAGTGTTAGTCATTTACATTAAGTCTATCAAAAAAACTTATGCTACATGCATGCACATAGTAGTTAATGGATGTTAAAAAATGTTGGAACTAAGAAAAAACCGATAGATGCTGTAGGAGATAAATTCGACATTAGAGACTTTCATTCTGCGGTTCATGATTATGGAAACCCACCACTATTTATAGTTGATGAGAAAACTGATGAGATGATTGCTAATAGTTTGGCTGATGATTAATAATTTTCAGGGCGCTTTGCTTGGAACTGTAAGAAATAGTTTCTAACCCACAATAGATCTTCTTCATTGTTTCCAGATGGTTTATAAAACTTATCTAAAAGAATTCTTTTATTTCCAAAATCAAAAGCTCCAAGAAAAATTTGGCCTTCTACTGCCCTGGCGATTCTTAAGAATCCTGACTTTAACTTCTCAGTTTTAGCTCTTGTTCCCTCAGGAGACATTGCAATTAAAGAACCGTTTAGTTTTTTCATATTTTGTATTGCTACTTCTGTAAGACCAGATCCTGGTTTAGTCTTATCAACTGGTATGCCACCCATATATTTAAGAAATTTTCCAAGAATTGGTTTGGTGAAAAGGCTATGCTTTCCAAAGAAGGTTATTTTTGCATCTAATCCTAATATTGCAGCAAAACCAAATATCCCATCCCAGTTAGATGTATGAGGGCCAGCAATAATGATTAAATTTTCTTTGCCTTCAAGAGGAGGTATAAAACCATCCACCTTCCATCCGAAAAGCTTCAAAAACCATCTTGCTATCCATTGCACAATTTTTGGTCTAGATGCTCTATATTTATGAGGAATCTGGCTTCTAGATACAATTTTGCTGCCTTTCATTTCCATAAATCTAGCTTAATTTTTTATCTTTAAGGTAGAAAGGTAAATACATTGAATAGCAAACCAACAATGCAACAACATAAAGATCTATTATATGGAATGGCTCTGGTCGCATAAAAGCAGTTATGTTATTTCCTATAGGTTTCTCAGCTAAAAACCAATAATTGGTTCCTAACAAGTAATTCATAAAATATGTAAACGCTAACAGTATAGTTGCATACATAAATACTTTTGGAACATCTTTTAAAAAAGGTCTTTCATTATTAATGACCATTGCATAAGTTACTCCCAAAAGAATCATAGTGTGACCAATTTGGGACTGAATATAGCCAATATAAGGAAAACCATAAACAGTATCTGGAGTCAGAATAGACATGCCTCCACCTGCAATACCAAAGAAAAAGGCAAAGATAAAGAAATCTCTGTGACGCGTAATAAAATATAAAATTATTGACATCGTAGAAAAATCACATAAATGCAGTGGCAATCCATCTTGCCATCGTCCGCTCATAATACCTTCTCTGTAAAAATCCATAACTTGATTAACTATTAACAAAAAAGTTATTACATACACTAAATTTTTCTGAGAATTAGTAGATCTATTTATAAAATATTTTGGAACATAAATTATTGCTAAAATGCATACAGCAACGGTAATAATGTGAGACAAACTCAATAAATTAAGCTGATTCATTTATATTAGAAAAGTTGACTATGGAGATTCTGGTAAAGAATCATAACTTAAATCCTCGTAAGGATTCTGAATTCCAATAGCATCAGGATGAACTACAGAAATATCAATATCACTTCCGTAATCACCAGCAACAAAGCCACCTAAAGTGCTGCGTGGCGAAATATAAATTGTTGCAAATCTGCCGCTTTTCGAATACACGAGAGTTATCTCTTCACCAACTTTTGAAGATATTAGTTGCCAGCCAGTAGAAAGAGTCTCAGTTCCATAAAAGATTAAGTTTTCAGCTGGACTAAAACCAGATTGTAGAATAATCCTACCAGATATAGCCTCGCCAGTTCCAAGGAGCACAGTTGGTGCTTTAATAATTTCGGCATCATCAGGCAGAGGTAAGTCTTCTAATAAATATGCAATAACTTTTCTTTGATTGGACTGATATTCATCAGTAATTATTGCGCAACCTGGCAATAGAATAATTATAAATAAGTACGAAAGAATTTTGTTTATTTTCATCCATAAAGTATTGCATTTTTTTTTTAAATTTTCATCAAAATTGATAACTTTTGGCACTTTATATATGTAAAGTTTACTTGACATATATGAATTTATAGCATTAAACTATGGATTTATTAATAGGAAAGTAAATGGCTAAAATTACACACAAAGGCTCATGGATTCAAATAAGCTCACTTAATAAAGAAGATAAAAAAAATTATTTAACTTCAGTAACATTATTTTTTCTTGGTGCGTTGTTTTGGGGTATTCATTTAACATCTGTAGATGGTATCTTTGGACCGAAATTAGAAGAAGGTGTTACAAACACAACTTTCTATCATGTGGCCAGAGCTTTGGTCATTGTCTTGTGGACGGCTGCAGCTTTTTATCAAAATAAATTTATTAAAAAACAAGATGAGTTTATGCAAAGGTATTATCTTTATCTGGGTGCATGGGGTGGAATTGGTTTTATTAGCTTTGGTATGCTTCTTTCAATCTTGTCTCCATATCTTGGATTTGAAGTAGGGTTTTATGAATGTTTTATAGCATGGGGTATTGGAACAGGTATTGGCGGATATCTTTTTGATAAAAAATACATTAGGCATGGATAATAATTTAAAAGATCTTCGAAAACTAAAAAACGTAAGTCAAAATGATCTTGCTGATGCTTTATCTGTTAGCAGGCAAACTGTAAACTCTATTGAAAATGGAAAATTTGATCCTTCCTTAACACTAGCAATGAAGTTAACAAGATACTTTGAAGTATCATTAGAAGATATTTTTATTTATAAAGATTAATTAGGTGTAAACTTTTCCAAAAGGATTATCAATAAAATCTTCCCAGGGTATCGATTCTTGTTTTACAAAACCCTTTGTTTTAATTTTTCCATTTAGGTACATATCAAGAACACTGCATACTCCAGATGCTGTCGTTCTTTGAATTGCACTAAAAGTTTCATCTCCATAAATCTTTTTAAGATATGTTTTTTCTTGAAGAATACCTTCTATTTCACCTATAACTTTGACATAAAAAACGATCACATCGTTTGTAGTTCTTGGAACCTCTTTGTCAAAAAGCTTTTCAAGTACATCTTTGTTCTTTTTTAAATGAAGGTCATTAAATAAAAACTTCATGTGATTTAGGTGGCCTGGATATCTTATGGTTTTATACGACAGATTTTCTACCATATTTTCATATGTCTCACACATAGTTGCGCAACCGCCACTGGTATTAAATGCTTCATAAGACTCGCCTTCTATGGTTAATTTTTCTGCGCCTTCTAATGGCATTACCTTGATAGATTTGCCTTCATATATTGCATCAGCCTCATTACAATATTCATTTATTAATCCATTGGTTGACCAGCTTAGATAGTAACTCATTTCATTGTTTGTAAATCTTGGCAGTGCGCCTACCCTCATCATTACCTCTTTAACTTTATCAAATTGATTAATCATTCCTGCAGCGCATATATTAATGGCTCCTGGAGCCAGTCCGCATTGCGGCATCATGACGCTTTTAGAATCAATACTTCTAATAAATTCTGTTGTTTCTACATCCTCTGTTAAATCAAAATACCCAATGCCCATTTCGGCAGCTACAGTCCCAATATTCTGGTTAATTGCAAAAGGGCCAGCAGATATGACTGCATCCATTCCATCTAAAAAACTCCTGACTTGATCTATATCTCTGGCATCTAGGCCTTCTGTAATATCCCCATGCTTAATCTCATAATCATTTTTTAGCAATTGTTTTATTGCCCACCCAATATTGCCTTTACCAATAATTGCTATCTTAGCTTTCATCGAATTCTACTCCCTGAGCAAGCGGCAGCTCGTTCCCATAATTAACAGTGGCTGTTACTCTTCTCATATATGCTTTCCATGCATCTGACCCAGACTCTCTCCCTCCACCTGTATCTTTTTCACCACCAAAAGCTCCTCCTATTTCCGCTCCACTTGTTCCAATATTTACATTAGCAATGCCACAATCGCTTCCTTCTGAGCTTAAAAACAACTCTGACTCTCTAAAATCATTAGTAAAGATTGAGCTACTTAGACCCTGTCTAACATTATTTTGCATGTGAATCGCATCCTTAAGATCTGAAAATTTCTTTATAAATAGAATTGGGGCAAACGTTTCATTTAGCATCTCTTCTTCTATTTCTGAAACTTCTACTATTGCTGGCATCACATAAAATTCTTTAGGATTGCCAATTTCTAGCCTTTGCCCGCCATGAATAATGACATCTTTTTTCTTCAATGACTCAAGAACATCCTGCATTGTATTGAAGCTGCTTTCAGAAATTAATGGTCCTAGCTGCGATGATTCTTCAGAGGGGTCACCTATCTTTAAGCTTGCATAATACTCATGCAATTTTTCCATGAACTCTTCATAAATATCAACATGCACAAATGCTCTTCTCAAGGTTGTGCATCTTTGGCCTGAAGTTCCGCAGGCTGAAAATGTTACACCTTTTACTGTTAAATCTAAATCAGCAGTTGAGCAAATAATTGCCGCATTGTTGCCACCTAGTTCTAATAATGTCCTTCCAAGTCTTGCCGCAACAATTGGTGCTAATTTCTTACCCATTTGGGTACTTCCGGTTGCAGAAACAAGTTGAATGTTTTTATCTTCGCAAATGGCTACGGCCTGCTCATTGCCTCCTTTAAGAACAATAACCAAATCTTTATGCTCTAGAGCAACCTTATCCCATATGTTTTTTAAAGCATCAGCACATTTATTTGAGTGAGGACTTGGCTTCCATATAATACTGTTTCCACAAACTGCAGCTAAACAAAAATTCCAAGCAAAAACTGCCATAGGAAAATTAAAAGCTGTTATACACCCAACTATCCCTATTGGCTGCCATATCTCTTGCAGCCTGTGGTCTGGTCTCTCGCTTGGCATAGTAAGTCCGTATAACTGCCTGCTCAGTCCTGTTGCAAAATCACACATATCAATTGCCTCTTGAACTTCACCCTCGGCCTCAGTGACAATTTTTCTTGCCTCTTCTGTTATTGTTTTTGCAAGCTCAATTTTTTGGTTTCTTATTTCATTACCAAAGTTTCTAATAATTTCACCTCTTTGGGGTGCTGGCATTAGCCTCCATTTCTCATGTGCTAATTTTGATGCCATTACAAGCTCTGCATAATTTTTAGATTCCATTTATGTCCTCCCGATACATCCTCGCTATCTGATAGATACCAAATAAACCAAATATAATTACATACCAAAAATAAAAACTTTGAACTAAAGGATCTTCTATAGAATCAGCAAACGGATTGCTTGGTGGAAATCTTTGAAGCACCTCTGCAGTGGTTGGAAGCATGCTAAAAAAAACTGTGGCAGTTAATGAAAGTTGTTTTATGAATACATTTAAAGAACTAAAAATATTAAAACGATGCAAAAATATTGCAAATAAAACAGCAATAATTGTCATTACTGAAAGTATATGCGCTAAATTAAAGGAGCCAGTTGCACTATATATAAACAGAGACGAAGCTGATGTAATTATGGTAGTCACTAAATAAAATTTAGCTGAATTTTTATCTATAAAAATAAACCTATCTTTGATAAGGAGGTAAAGTCCAACAGTGATTGCGGCTGTTCCAACAACAGTGTGAAACCAACCCACATATGAAATTCCACCGAACATATTGGAACCTCCTCTCTATATATATTCTGAAGCTATATTTTACTCTATTTAAGATAAAAGATATTTTAGAAGCAAATTAACCTTGCTTTGACCACCAAAATAATCAATTTCATTATCATCAAAAGTATTAATACTTTTTATTAAATTCTGTTTTTGTAAGGGATATTCATTAATAAGGCTCAGGGGTTGAAATAGAACATTAATAGTAAATAATGAGTAGTCCTCATGGAACCTGCATAAAGTTTCTTTCTCAGATCTAATAAACCATGAAGATGGATCAGATTGTAAGAAAGGCTCTTCTTGTAAATGAAACCGTTTTGTATCTCCATGTATCAACCAGTTTTGTCTTCCAAAAGGTTTAAGTACAGGTGCTTGTCTTATAAAAGTTGAAATCCTTTTGCCAATTTTTTCATCTAGTGATGCAACTGGGTCATGAATTTCTTTTAAAGGTTTACCTATTTTATTTTGAATATTCCAATAACTTGGTGAGCAAACACTTGCTGCTAATAATTCCTGATCATTTTTAGATCTTATCAGGCATAAATCATCTTGAATGTTTAGGCTCATATCAGCAATGAGATCAGGATAGCTTCTTTTATTTACATTAAACTCTTTACTAAGAATTTCTTGCGCCTCAAGAGAATCATCAGTCACTGCAATGACACTAGAATAACTTGTATCTAATAAATGTTTTTTATGTTTTAGGAGCTGAGGGCTTATTTTCCTATTTAACCATTCTCCCTTTGAGATGGGATTTAAGCCAAGTCTATACTTCTCTTTACCATCCTCCCAAGGTGGATTTTCCCAAAACTCAGCATTTATATGCTGCATTTAGATATTTTTATTATCAGGGCTTTCCGGTGATCTAAAAATTGGCCAAAATAACTGAGTTAGAGCTGATACTTCTGAGAGATTTTCTACACCAACTTCTTTTGGATATTTTCTTGTTATTTTTGCTGTTCCAAAAATAACATCCCATAAAAATAAAAGATTGCCATAGTTGCCTTTATAATGTGTATTTTCGTCACTAAGGTGTTTTCCATGATGAGCCCAGTGGGTAGATGGTGTTGAAATAGTCCTTTCCAAAACCCACATGATGGGATGCATCCACTTAATCTCATAAAGTTTTTTATCCCATCTAAGATCTGTATGTGCTCCAAAAATAACAGCCTGCTTAACAACTATATATACAAAATATACCCATCCAGATCCCATATAGAAAAGGATTCCAGCAAACCACAAACCTGGCATTAATATATAGTATAAAAGCGCATTTCTATAAACCACTCTAATTGATAAATATTCAGAATCATGATGAGCCCTATGAAGGTTATAAAGAATAGGAACATTGTGACAAGTTCTATGCCACCAGTATTGAGTTAAATCATCAAAGATTAAAAGCAACCCAAAAATAGCAAAAAAACCCCAATCTGAAATAATGCCTTTTATATCTGGGAAAAAAGTTTCAGCAATGCCGTAACCAAAACCAAAAACCAGTGGAAGAGCCAAAAAGTTTAATTGAAAAAAACCAATAAACTCAACCATTCCATCTTTTGGTCTCTGATTATGTTTATTAAAAAAATTTGTAAATAAAATTTCTAGAAATACAAGGGTGATGAATATCGCCAGAACTATTATTTGGTATGTTTCCATTTACTCTAAAAAATCTTATGTTTGCCCTGAAGTATTTCTAGGTACATTTTATGATCGCCTATAAAACTCCAAAAAGGATACTTAAAAGTAGCAGGTTTATTTTTTTCAACGAAAAAATGGCCAATCCATGCAAAGCCATATCCAGCTATTAAGGAATACAAAAGGTACATTGGATTAAAAGTCATAAAGAATCTTATATAAAGATATATAGCTATAGTAGTACCAATAAAATGTAATAATTTTGTTGTTTTGTTGCTATGCTCACTTAAATAATAAGGATAAAAGTCTTTAAAATTTGTATATCTTTCCATAAACATCCCCCTGAGTAGAATATTAAGATACCCTTAATTTATTAGAGAAACAATATAAATAACTACTTTAGTAAGTTTTACTTTTTTAAGATTTAACTTAGTTGAACAGACTGGCGCTGCACAAAGAAAGGCAGCGCATATTTTTACTTATTTAGGTGCAGATTCTGGCTGATAATCATAGTATCCATCTAATGGAATCATCAAATGGACAAAAGGAGTACCTTTCATCATTACGTAAGGTGCGCCTGTGGTGAAGTCTGTTGAAACGCCAACAAGTGATTTTGGATCTTTTGGCATCAACATTAAATGTGATCCAGAATATATCCAATCCTCAGGTTTTGTGTTTGCTTTATCTCCCTCAGAATAAGGTCTAAAGTTGTCAACGCCTGTATCTCCATGCTTCATCCAAATCCATCCATCATTTTCAATTTCAGGGGCTTCTTGAGCCATATATGCGTTTGCCCAAGCTACTGCATTTGCATCAGCACATGCTGGGGCTGCTTCATTAGCATTTTTAAAACCCATTTTTGGCATTGGAATAAAAGGAAGGCATGTCCATCCATTTGTTCCTTCTCTTATAACTTTTCCACTAGCACCAACTACAGTTGCAAAATCTCCAATGAAATCTGGGGCTGATGAAGTATAAGTCTCAATTTCCCATTCGACTGTATTTCCTTTGTGACCCGATTCATGATGGCCAGCATTAATAGTAACTGCAGTTAATAAAAACATTGCAGATAATAAGTTTTTCATATTTTTTCTCCAAAAATTCATATTCGACTATATATTTATATCATCTTAAGCAAAGCAATGAAAATATAAAAATATATTTTGAAGTTTATTTATATAATTCTTGAATTATTTTATTTTCTAAAAAATGCCTTGATTTGCATTCTCTGTATGGCTCAGCTCCATAAGCAGGGGTTCCAACTAAGATCATTTTTGATTCATTGGTTTTAAATACCCATTTTGTTCCAGTTTCAATGGATGTAAAAACATAATTGGATATTAGACTTATTTTTGAGGAAAATATATCTATCGGTTGAATTGTAATAATAGTTGTAATTTTTAATGATGAATCAAAAATCCTATTTATGTAATTAACATACACCTCGTTATTCATAGTTCCACAATCTATGAGGTCTGAAATTTTCTCTGAAGCAATTTCATTTATTGACTGAAATTTTACTAATGAAGCTGATGATTCTTGAATTTTAAAATTATCAAGGTTCTCAATTCTTTTTATAAGCTCGTTAACCTCACGATTTATGTAGAAATTATTTTCAATTGGGTTTTGTGTTAATGGCGAGGTATAAATATTTTTATCAGGTTGTTCTTGGCAAGAAAGTAACATCAGCATACTTATTAATATGAGATGTTTTAGCATTATTTTTTAATGCTATTTGCTATAGATCTAAACATGGCAACATGAGCTGCTTTTGAATATTCTTTTTCGCTGGTGAACCTGTGATTAGATGAAGTCTTTGCAATTACAATGTTTTTTTTAGGATCAATATATATGTACTGATTATAAACGCCTGATGCCGTGTAGTCTGTATCTGGGAACCCAGGAACCCACCATTGCAAGCCATACCCCCATGGAGAAGACGAGAGCTTATGCTCACCTGGCATTAAATGTGGTGCATCTGTTTCATGCGATGCATCAACCCAAGATGATGGAACAACCACCTCTCCGTTCCATATGCCTCTATTTACATACAATAAGCCAAACTTTGCATAATCTCTGAGTGTTGCATTTAGTCCGCCAAGAGCCATTTCAACACCGTCATTATCAACAATAAAATAGGCCTCATCTTCCATTCCAATTTTATTCCAGAGCTTTTCATACAGGTAATCTTTTAGTGACATACCTGTCACTTCAGCAAGCAAAAAGCCTAAGATTTGTGTATCAATGCTTACATAATGATGAAAAGTTCCTGGTTCCTTCTCTCTTTCAAGGGTTTTAGCAAAATCTCTAAAAGAAGAACCTTTAGCAATAGTTCTTCCAAATCTATTTATATCAGAGTTTGGATCAGCGTAATCTTCATTCCATTTAACACCTGAAGACATCTGTAATATATCTTTAATACGCACGCCCTCATATCCGGTCCCATTAAAGTCTGGTAAATATTTTGTTATTGGGTCTTCAATGCTATCTATTAATCCATCTTGATGTGCTATTCCCACTAAAGCTGAGACAAATGATTTGGTTACTGAAAAAGCTATATGTTGGCTAGTTGCTGTATTGCCATTCCAATAATTTTCATAAAGTAATTTACCGTTGTGCAATACCATTAGTCCGTCTGTTTTAAAATGAGACAGACCTTGGTCAAGGCTTATTTCCTCTCCTTCAAAAAAATAAGTGTCAGGAAGTTTAAAATTTTTTCTTACAAAAGAATGCGGATTATTTGAAGCTGGTATAGGGTCAGAAACTTGAAAGATTTTATCTATATTAATAAAGTTGCTTGCGATTTTTTCTTCATTGTATAAGTTTGTAAGCTTATAAAGTCTAGCAACTTTTGGTCCATAAAAAGTTGTAAGAATAACTAGTAGAATGGAAATGCAAATAAGAGCTGTTTTGGTCATTTCTTTAAATTATTCAAATTCTAGACAAGATAATAATCACCCTATTCTCTTGGGAGTCTGAACATGGTGCAGACTTTATTTCCTGAAGGATCAAGCAAATATGCTAAATACATTTTTACTCCTCCGCCCTCTCGAACTCCTGGTGGATCACATAATTCTGGGTCTAGGCCTCCTACTTTTTTTCCTGCCTCATACCAATCATTAACCATCTCTTCACTCGATGCGTTGAAACCTATCGTTGCCCCATTACCATGAGATGCTTCTTTGTTATTTATAGGCTGAGAAATAATGAAGCTATTTTGATTATTTACAAAATATATATATCTTGTATGGCCATCATGGTTTAAAGATAGTTTTCCTGGTCTTGCGCCTAAGACAGAAAGAGTAGCATCATAAAAAGCTTTAGACTCTTCAATATCGTTAGCGCCCAACATTACATGACTAAACATACAAAACTCTCCAATTAATTTTTATTAAATAATACTACGTCTTTAGCAATAATTTCACAATTCCAATCTCTTTGTTTAGCTATAATCTCAAAAGTTTTTTCAGCATAAAAAACAACATGGGTTGGATCTCTTCTATAGTGCCATGAATCAAAAGCATCATGAGACGTCAAAAAGCATGTCATTACACCAAGCCACCCGTCTTTTTTAAGCAATGTATTCATAAGATCAAATTCTTTTTTGGGATTAAAGAAATGTTCAGCTGTTTCTGTGCACGTTATAAAGTCATATATTTTAGAGAAAATTTCTTTGTTAGGAAAAAAGAATGGATCATAAAGATCTATTGAATATTTATTCTTTATAAATATATCTGCTAGAGCCGGTCCATGACCGCAACCAAAATCTAAACCATTTGCATTTGGGTTAATTTTATCCATTAAAGGACTTGAAAGTTTAGACAAAAAATTCCTATAGCCCTCATCCTCAATAATATTCTCATGCTCTAAATATCTTTTCTTTTCAGAGTCTTCATCTATATGATGTTTTTTGTCTAAAAACTTGGCTCCGCATGAATTACAGTGCCAGTAATTTAAACTATCAGATGTCTGAAATGGCTCGACTAGGTTACTACTACATACTATACAATCTTGGGTATTCATTTATAACTTTGATGCTTTAGCGAATTCTATAGGCTCTCAAAAGAGTTGTTTTTTTATCATATAATCTTACATCCAATCATGCCAAAAAATACTTTTTAATAAATGAAAGATTCCAAAATCAAAGATGAGGTAAAAACTTTTGATAGTACGTTAGATCAAATTCTTGAGCTGCTAGATTCTGATACTCAACAATTCATTTATCTCACTGGAGCAGCTGGAACTGGTAAAACCACACTGATTGAAAGAGTCCTTGATGAAAATAATCTAAAAAAAATGGTTGTAGCTCCAACCGGAGTTGCTGCTCTTAATATTGGGGGGAGTACAATCAATTCTGCCTTTAGAATAGGCTTTGATATTTTTCCTCAAATTCAAGAGTCTAATGACCCAAGATTTAAAAAGTTACTTAAAAAACTAGAGTTACTGATTATTGATGAAATCTCTATGGTTAGGGCTCCAATGCTTGATGCTATATCCGAAACTTTGAAATTACATAGAAACTCTTCAGAACCGTTTGGCGGTATTCATGTTTTGGCATGTGGAGATCTGTTTCAACTTCCTCCAGTAGTAAAAGATAATGAGATTGATGTTATTGATGAAAAATATGAGTCTGTATATTTTTTTAGCTCAAATAGCTTTAAAGAAATAGAGGCTCCAGCTTTTTTTGAACTTACATATTCTTTTAGGCAAAGCGAGGATGAAGACTTTTATTCTTTACTGAATAATATACGACTTGGCGAGAATCTTTCAGAAACTATAAATAATATAAATAAGAGATGCTTTAATCCTGAGTTTGAAAATGAATCTTCATTAATAATCACAACTAGAAAGTATAGAGCCGACCAAATTAATGAGGCAATGCTGAACGAAATAGATGGCCCTGCAACCTCTGCAAAATCTGAAGAACTCGGAGAGCTTAATGATAATGATCTTCCTGCACCAAGAAATCTCAGAATAAAAAAAGATGCGAAAGTAATGTTTATTAAAAATGATAGCGAGGGAAGATGGGTTAATGGAACTATTGGGGTGGTCACAAACTGTTCTGATAAAAAAGGAAAGTTTTTAAGAGTGCAAGTTGGAGATGAGATTTTTAAAGTTAAAAGAGAAGAATGGAATAAAATTAAATATGTATACGATGAATATAATGATGAGATGGAAGAAGAGATAGTTTCATCCTTTAAACAGTTTCCACTAAAGCTTGGCTGGGCTGTAACTATTCATAAGGCGCAAGGATTAACTTTAGAAAGTTGCTCAATTGATCTTGGCAATGGTGCTTTTGCTACAGGTCAGACCTACGTAGCTTTAAGCAGATGCAAAACTCTTAATTCAGTTAATTTATATCAAGAGCTTAAAGAAAGAGACGCATTAGTAGACTCAGCAATAAAAGATTTCCATAAAGAAAATTTTAATTCTTCGGCTTGATTCTTCTTAAGTAAAGAATTCCAAATAACATAGTATAGATAGTAGCTTTGATTTTGCCGTGAGGAGATCTGGAAATAAGATTTTTATATACAAAGCATTCTATAAAGTGGATAGAAAACCAAGCAAAAGCCAGATAGGTAAAAATTTCCATCCCTAATTTTCTGGACTCTTGTCTTCAGCGAATTCTTTTTTCTTTTCCAGACTAACCTTGTCCTTCAGGCTCATAATGTATGCAGCTGAAGCCAATATAAGCACGGCACTTGCCTCTCCTATTAGCATAA
>Ga0255758_10003739_pt1 | contig 13305 bp, 7 predicted proteins | sample 011ome_24_FD_179958 | JGI IMG/M metagenome (GOLD analysis project Ga0255758, IMG submission 179958) | Coastal salt marsh microbial communities from the Groves Creek Marsh, Skidaway Island, Georgia - 011513CT metaG (version 2) | ecosystem: Environmental > Aquatic > Marine > Intertidal zone > Salt...
AGCAAGGGCAGCAGAAAAACAATCATCTTTAATTTCTTTTGGAAAATTTTTTGAGTCAAAAGGAGCAACTACACCAGCGTTTGTTCCCCCCCGCTCATTGACAACTCTTCCTTGAACATTTTTATCATAAGACTCGTAAATAGGCGCGCGCGAAGCTACGTTCTCGTGGGATAAAATTTTTAACATTAAATCGTTATAGTCAATTTTTTCTGGCAGAGGATCATTTTCTAATTGGGTTTTCTTTTCAGACATTGGACGACTATAAACAAAACCCTCATTTATTTTTTCTATTGGACCGTCGACAAGTTTTTTATTTTTATAAAAAACAGTATAACGCTTTTCATTTATAATTTTTCCTACAACGCTTGCCATTGCACCAGCTGAAACATTTGGAAAATCAAACACCTTGTTGTAGTGGTCTAAAATGGTTTGTGTTAAATCTTTTGGACACGCCCACATAAAGCGTTCTTGTGTTTCTGAACAAAGGATAATATGACCGTCAAGCTCCGGCATGCTGGTATGAATTTTATCCACCCAAACCTCAGCGCCCAGCCCAGCAGCGTCCGCCAGCTCAATACTTGCACAAGCAACACCGCCAGCGCCCAAATCTTTAAAACCAACCCTATTGATTAAATTTTTTTCTTCTAAATAGTCAAAAAGGGCATAAGTAGATTTTAGAATATGCCTTTCAAGAAATGCGTTTGGTTCCTGGACAGCCCCCTTGTTTTGCTGCTCTTTTTCTTCTTCAAGCTCTAGCGATGCAAAACTTGCTCCCCCAAACCCACTATTGTCTGTCGGCTTTCCAACCAATATTAAATCATAGTTAACAGAATTTTTAGGTACCTTTGACCTGATTACATTTTTTTCTTTAACCACACCAGCTGTTAACACAGTAACCAAACAATTTTCATTGTATTCTTTGTCAAAATACAAATCACCACAAATATTTGGTATACCAAGCGGATTGCCATAACCCGCGATACCAGACACAACACCATCACTAATCCATTTTGTTTTATTTCTATCGATATCTCCAAACCTTAAACTGTCACCCAAAGACATCACCTCTGCCCCCATACAGCAAACATCTCTTACGTTTCCTCCTACTCCAGTAGCAGCACCCTCATAAGGCACAATTTGGCTGGGGTGATTATGTGATTCATGACTGACAACGAGACCATACCTGTTTCCATTATCATCTACAGACAATGAAACGACACCTGCATCATCTTTAGCACCCAAGATTACATGATCCCCATCTGTTAAAAAGTGTTTTATGTGATTTTTGCTGCTTTTATATGAACTGTGCTCTGATCCTTGTATAGAAAATAGAACAAGCTCTGTTAAAGTGGCTGGCCTATTAAGAAACGAAAATTGAATTTTTTTTACTTCGTCAACGCTTAGCGCAATATTTAACTCTTTAAGGGTTTTTGTGATTTCTGCATCCGAGCTAGAAGAAAAATCGATCGTGTCCCAACTAGCAAGCTTATCTAGCATCATATTTTAAAAGTTTGGTTTCGATCAGGGCCATATGAAATTAAAGATACCCTAACTCCAGCAACCTTTTCAACTCTTGCAACAAAGTTCTTTAGCTCATCGGGACATTGATTTAGGCTTTCAATGTGGTTAGGCAAAGAACCCCAACCAGGAAGCGTTTCATAAACAGGCTCGATGTTTTTGAAATTATGAATATCAGAAGGAACGCCCGCAAAATCCTTACCATTTACCTTATAACCAACACAAAGCTTTATATTTTTTAGACCAGATAAAACATCAACTTTGGTTAATATAATTTCAGAAAAGTCATTTAGTTGATTAGCAAACTTAAGCTGCACTAGATCAATCCAACCAACTCTTCTGGCGCGACCAGTTGTAGTTCCATATTCTTGCCCAACATCACGAATTTTATCTTCCAATTCCCCCTTAATTTCTGTCGGAAATGGACCGCGACCTACATATGTTAAATATGCCTTAGCAATTCCCACGATTTTTTTTGATGTATTTAGCCCTACTCCACCACCAGCTTCTATTTGACCGGCTATGGTATTACTGCTCGTAGTATAAGGGTATAGCCCGTGGTCAACATCAAGACAGGCGCCTTGTGCACCCTCAAACATAATGTGTTCGTTTTTTTCCACAGCGCTAAATAGCACCTCTGTAACATTAGCAACATATTGTTTAATTACAGAACCGTATCCAAGAAACTCTTTTAATATTTCTTTATAGCTATGGTTAAACTTTTCATTAAACACTTTTTCAACAAGCGCTTTATTAAAGTCAAACGATTTTTTAAGGCGAGCTTCAAACAAACCTTCATTTAATAAGTCAGCTACTCTTAGCCCATGCCTATAAAGCTTATCTGCATAAACAGGAGCAATACCAGAGCGAGTGCTACCGGCTGCGAGTTCGTTTTGATAGTTGGTGAGGTGATAATCAATATCTACATGGTATGGCATAATAAGGTGTGCTCTGTCGCTTATAAGCAGGTTTGTTGAAAGGCCTTCTTTTTTTAACATGTTTAATTCTTTTATTAAAACGCGAGGGTCAATCACCACACCGTTTCCAATAATAAGCTTGCATTCATTGTGGAGTATGCCAGAAGGAATTAGGTGAAGTTTAATAGTTTTGTCATCAAGAATAATTGTATGACCAGCGTTGTTTCCGCCTTGAAAGCGAATAATGTAATCTGCGCGTGCAGCAAAATAATCGGTAACCTTGCCTTTACCTTCGTCGCCCCACTGAGCACCAATAACCACAACAATATTGCTTTTATTTTTTTGCACTTTTTGATGTAAATGATAAAGTGTAATTTATGGTGTGAGCTCATTATACCAAAAGAATACTTTAAAATTTTTTTTATTTTTTGCAACGCTTTTGCTTCAAGGGTGTGCTTTTATTGGATCAACATTGGTGCCGCTCGAATCTATAGAGCCTCCATCAGGAAAATACGCTGTTGGTACAAAGGTTTATTATTGGACTGATGAGCTTAGAGGAGAGGTTTATACAACAGATCCGAGCGATCTTAGAAGCTTGATGGTTCAAATTTGGTATCCAGCGGAAAAGAGCGGAGAACCATATTTGGAAGCTCCGCACATAACAAATCCTAAGCAAGCTATTGACAGTATTGCAAAAACCGCAGGCTTGCCGGCAAGATTGGGAGCGCACGGAACAAGACTGAAATCTAACAGCTCATATAATCTTTCCCCCGAGAAAGGGGAAAAGTTTCCCCTTATATTATATTCCCACGGAGATGGCGGCTTATTAAACCAAAACACTTCACAGGTTGAGGAGTTGGTAAGCAACGGGTTTATTGTTATAGCCTGTAACCACACTTACAATGCAAGCATTACTTTTGACAAAAAGGGAAATGCTATTCCGTATAAACAAAACGTTAGCTGGAACGAACAAACTCAATACCACAAAAAATATTATACAAACCTTCTAATTAATTACAGGTATAAAGATTTGGTTTTTTTAATGAATCAGCTGGCAAAAGACACTTTTCAGAATGGCGAGAAAAATATGTTTAAAACAATAATCGACTTTGAAAAGATTGGAGCGTTTGGTCATTCAATGGGCGGAGGTACAATTTATACAGCAATGATAAAAAATAAAAAAATACAAGCAGGCGTTGCCCTTGATGGCTGGTTTTTTGGCCTTTTGGAAAGCGAATCAACGCAAGACACCAACAAGCCGTTTTTACACATTGCTCAAGAACAGTTTGTTAACGAAGCAGTTTTTGGTGACATCAACGACTCCATCGATGGCAAAAAAAATTATAATATTTACAAGAGCATGTTAAGCTCAAACAAAGAAAGCTATGGAGTGTATATTAAAAACAGCCTTCATTATTCATTTACAGATTTAAAACTTATATATAAACAAGAAGCACCAATGGCAATTCCCTTAAGAAACTTGGGTACAGTCAATCGCAAGCTGATGGATGAAGTAATGGATAAAGTAATACTCGACTTTTTTAATTATTCTCTCAAAGATAAAGAGTTTAACATTTACAACAACAATTCATATAATAATCAAGTCACCTATATAAGACACAATTAAACTAGAGCATTACAACTCCGTCAAAAAAGACCAAAAAAAAATTAACAAAAAAGTATTGACATCTACGGAAACAATCATCAATTTAGGTGAAATTAGTGATTGAAAGGGCACGAACCCTTCAATCGCTGTGTATATATAATGTAAATTTTATACATATATATATATGGGTAAGAAAAAAATAAATGAAAAAAATTGTATATAAATACTCATTTGGAGGTAGAATAATGAGAAAACTACGTATGTTAATTGTGCTAGTTCTTCTTCCTGCAATGATGTTTGCACAATCTACAACAGCAAAGTTGGCTGGTGTAGTTGCTGACGCGGACGGAAATCCGCTTGTTGGTGCAAACGTTGTAGTTGAAGGATCGAACCTAGGTGCAGCTACCGATGAACTTGGTAGATACTATATTCTTGACGTTCCTGTAGGTACTTATGACTTAAGAGCAGAGTACATTGGTTACACCACTATTGTTGAGTCAGGTGTTAGAACTTCTGTTGGATTTACAACAACAGTTGATTTTAATCTTGATGTTGCAGCCGTAGCCGGTCAAGCCGTTACAGTTACTAGAGAAAGACCATTAATTAATCCTAACGCAACAAACACAACGCGTGTTGTTGATAAAGAGTTGATTGATGCTTTTGCGGTTAGAGGTGTACAAAATATTGTTAACTTGCAAACAGGAGTTGTAAACGGATTTTTCCGTGGAAGTAGAAGCGGAGACAGTCGCTATTATGTTGATGGTGTTCCGGTGAAAGATATTTATGGAGGAGGAAATCTTCTAAGCGGTAATTCACAAGCAGCGCTTCAAGAAATTTCAGTTCAAACCGGAGGTTTCTCTGCTGAATATGGTGGAGCAAATGGTGGTATTATTAATATTACTACTAAAACTGGTGGCTCTGAATGGACATCAAGAGTGGGACTAGAAACATCTCTTGGCTCCGATTCAGGCACAGATCCTGATAAGCTTTACAGTGACGGCTACCAAAACATCAACTTCGATTTTGGTGGACCAATTAGTGATAACGTAAAGGTTTATCTTTCTGTGGAAAGCAGGGAGTTTGGAGGAAGCGTTTCATATAGCTACTATCCAACAATGACTGCAACAGAACTGTTTGAAGCACCGCCTGCAGATTATTACAGCGACGGTTCTGATGGTTTAGTTTATGCTACAGATGCAGATGGTAATAAAATTCATCACATTGAAAAGGTTACCAGAAACAATGCTACAAGAGCTGAGCTTTTAGCAGATCCGAATGCTGAAAACATGGTAGACACATGGATTGTTTACAGTAATTATAGAAGAATGTACGGACAGCAGCCAGATGATGATTCAGAAAGGCTAACAGTTAATGGTAATATGACCATGGACTTTGGTCCGTTACGTTTAAAGCTTGGTACACAAGCATATGATTTTGAAGGACACAGCTATAGCTGGAGTAATACGTATGGCGGAAACGCTGGATCGTTTATTAGTGAAAATGATTTTATGATGGGATATTTAAATGCTAGATATACCATTAGTCCGCTTTCATACATTAAAGCATCTGTTTCTCAACAAACATATGAAACAGTAAGCGGTAATGAAAACTATTTACATGATATTGAACAGTACGGAAGAAGAACAAAAGCTTTTGGTTCTCCTAATTACTATAAAAGAGATCGTACTGGGTTCAATCCAACAGCACCAGACGAATTTTTTGGAGTTGTTGGTTATGGTTCACAGACAACTGGCTATAACACAAGAAAAACAACAACAAATACAATTAGCTTTGATTACACCAATCAAATTGGTTACAATGAGCTAAAACTTGGTGCATCCATTGATAACCATGAAATATCAAGATATGGATTAACAGCATCAGGTGTTGCTAGAGCGATTGCTCAGGTTGATACTAATTTTGACGGAGTTGCGTCAGATGCAGAAATTCAAGCATATGACCCAGTCAACGGCTTAAAAGACTGGAGATTTATTAATTATAGATCTTTATATGTTACTAACATTGGTTACAACATTTATGGTGACAAATATAACGGATCATATAGACAAGATGATCACATGTTAGCTCCTGCAGAGCCAACACAATCACGTTTTTACATTCAAGACAAACTTGAGTTTAAAGATGTAGTTGTACAGCTTGGAGTTTCATATGAAGAAATTGATACTGGAGCTATGGCACCTGACTCTGACAATGATGGGTATGGTGACTCAGATGGTTTCAATAACTTGTATTTTGACAGACAACGTGTTAACAGAAACGGTGATGGTAATGGTAATTACGTATGGAAAAAAGTAAAGAAAGAGACAGCGACACACCCTAGAATAGGTGTATCTTTCCCTGTATCTGACAGAACTGTATTCCGCGCTAATTACGGTACTCACTGGCAGTCTGTTCCGATGTCTTTTTTATATCTTTCAGACTCACAATTATCTGCAGATATCTTAGCAGGTAATGCCACTGATTCTGAAAACCCTGCACTTAAACCAGAAAGATCAACTCAATACGAAATTGGTATTGAACAGAGAATAGGAGCATTTGCTTCATTAAAGGTTGAAGGGTTTTATAAAGAAAGTAAAGACTACTTAACGTTAGCAAATCGTACAGAGGCATTTACAAACACTGGTGGTGCTGATACTCAGCAAAACTGGGCTCAATACCTAAACGGAGACGTTATGGTTTCTCAAGGTTTAACAACAAACTTTGAAATGCGCAGAACCAGAGGATTATATGCACAAGCTAACTATACTTATTCAGAAGCTAGAGGAACTGGTTCATATGGTGATCAGAACTTCTACATTACATGGATTGGTACTGACGATGGTTATCCAAAAGCGATGAACCTATTAGATTATGACCAAACACATACAGCTAATGTAATCCTTGACTGGAGATCTCCTGACGCAACAGGAGCCCTTGCAAATACAGGATTTAATGCTGTAATGAGCTTTGGTAGTGGTACTCGCTATACACCATCTCAAATCTATAGTACAGTCTTTGAAAACCGCTGGGAGTTTCCAGAAGGACCTGTTAATTCAGGAACTTTACCAGCTACTTCAAACTTAGATTTACGTATTGATAGAGCTATTAACATTGGCGGTTTAACTGCTAATGCTTACGTATCTGTTTTCAATGCGCTTGATTCTGAGCAAGTACTTGATGTTTATCACGGTACAGGTAACGTAGCCGAAGATGGCTGGGTTGCAACTGAAAGTGGGCAACAATGGCTTGCCAATAGATTATCAATTAATCCTGACGTCGATGCGGCTGCTATGTATGAAGATAACTTAGCATTCCCTGGAAGATGGGGTAGACCGCGCATGGTTAGGGTTGGTTTAAACGTTAGTTTTTAATTTAATTAAGAAGGTAAAGAGGTAGATATGAAAATCTTAAAGAATATTACCCTTTTCACAATGGCTGTGCTGCTTTTTGGCTCTACGATAGTAGAAGCTAGAGAGACTAGTGTTTCAAAAAGCGGCTCAAACGTTGTGGATTCCACTGGTACGTTCGATGGGAACCAAATCTATGCCGATGTAGCCAATAATGGTCTTTTTCTGGATTACCACGTTTCTGGTGATTCAGCGCTAGAATGGCCTAAGGGTACAGGAGCTCACTCAATCTTCCAATCTGCATTGTGGATGGGAGCAAAGGTGAATGGTCAAGTTCGAACTATTGTTGGAGATTATACACAAGATATGGGTCCAGGACCATGGGGCGGTGATCCACTGGCAGCAGTTCACAGAATTTACAAGGTTGAAAAAGCAATGTTAGCTTCTCCTTTAGATTTTGACGACTTCCAAGAATGGCCAGTGGAATATGGTGCACCATGGGTTGACGTAGATGGTGACGGAGTATATAGTCCGCTACCAGCGGGACCTGACCACCCAGAGTTTGTTGGAGACCAAGTTCTTTGGTTTGTTAGTAATGACGGTGACGCAGCATACAAGTTAAACTTTGGTACTGCACCACTTGACGTTGAAATTCAAACAACTATGTTTGGGTTTGACAGACCAGATGTCTTTGGAGATATGGTTTTCTTAAAACAACTTATTGTTAACAAAGGTACAAACGTATTACAAGACACATATATGGGACTTTGGTCTGATCCAGACCTTGGTAATGCTGGTGACGACTTAGTTGGTTGTGATGTGGACTTAGGTATGGGTTATGTATGGAACGATGGAGCTGATAGTACTTATGATAATTTAGATATTGGTACTCCTGCTGCTGGTTATGACTTCTTTCAAGGACCAATGGTTCCTTGTGATGACCCAGACGATACAACTGAATGTCCTGCAGAGGGTGCTAAAATGTTTGGTGAGCGCCATCCTGGTAAGAAGAACTTAAAGATGTCATCTTTTGCTTTTTACATTAACGGTGACCCAACTTACACAGACCCTTCTGACGAAGCTGAAGGTTATTATTATCTTCAAGGTCTAAGAAAAGACGGTACTGACTATCCAACAGATATTGCTGGTGATTTATATGATCAGAAATTCTGTTTTTATGGTGACCCAACGCAAGCTCACGGTACAGCGAATCCGGTTGACGGTAACTACGCTGCTGCTGCTGACAGAAGATTCTTAATGAGTGTTGGACCATTTACAATGTCACCCGGAGATTCCCAAGAGGTTGTGTTTGGTATTTTCCACGCAGCTGGTGGTGATGCTTTGTCTTCAGTTTCATATTTGAAAGAGGTTGATGCATTAGCACAAACTGCATACGACATTGACTTTGCTTTACCAGATTCTCCACCTGCACCAGCTGTTTCAGCAAGTGCATTTGCAGATCAAATCATTTTAACTTGGGATAGTGCTGCTGAAGATTATTCAGCGGTAAGTGAAGTTGATTTAGACTCTAACGGTAACCCAACTACTTTTGATTTTGAAGGTTACAACGTCTATCAGTATGAGACCGCATCAGGAGCTGGTGCAATGAAACGCTTAGCTACTTACGATGTTGTTAATGGTACTACTGAAATTTATGATACTGTATTTAATGCTGAGCTCGGTGAAAGTATCAACATTAGAACTCAGTTTGGTTCTGATAGTGGATTGTCAAAATTCCATGTGATTACAACCGACGGTCTTAATGGTAATGCTAAATTGGTAACCAACAGAGCATATTATTATGCAGTTACTGCATATGGTTACAACCCAGATGGTATACCTAAAACTCTGGAAAGTAATCCTGTGTATTTAACGGTACGACCTGAAGTTCCTAACACGGTGGAAAACGGTGATGACACAGCAGCAGTTGGTGAAAAAATTGCAGCAGATCACGTTGGACCAAGTGGTGGTAGTGTTAATGCAGTTATAATTGACCCTTCAAAAATGGTTGAAGACGATTATTCAGTAACATTTTCTGAAACACTAACACTTGCAGACGGCAGTCAAGCATCAGTTTCAAATTGGACGTTAACAAACAGCGCTGGAGATGTGTTGATTGATAGCAATCCCGTAATTGGTGGTATTGATGGTCTTCTGAAATATTTAGGTGATTCTAATTATGAAGTAGGTCCTAATTCAGTGCCGGTCATAAATGGAATGCAAATTGAGGTCAATGGTCCTCAGTTATCACAAATTACTGATATTAGCGAGTGGGATGCAGGCTGGTTAGAGAATGCAACCCAAAGAGACCCGGCGGTATCATATGTTCCTTGGGCTAGTTTAGGATCAACTGGATACATTATTGAAAATAGAGCTGGTGAAATTAATGTCGGTGGTTATGCCAGAGACTTTGACAGATTTGAATATTGGGAGGCGGACGACGTAGAGCTAGACTTCTCAACAACTTCTGTCTTCTGGGACTATGCAGGTAATGCAGTAACCGACACTGCACCTTTTGCACTTTATAGACATAATTTTGCAACAGGTGTTAAAGAGCGTATTGCTCCTGCATTTTTAGATTGGGACGGTGATGGATCGTTTGGCCTTACCGCTGTAGATGGCGATGGCAACCCGACATTATCTGGTCCAGTATATGGAGCGCATGGTTGGGATCCAATTTATGGATACATGGCGTTTGATCCTGATGGTGATGGAGTAAATAACTACTATGATCCAGCGAAAGAGGCACAATATATTGCTGATAACTTTGCCTTTACTTCTGGTTTCTGTGGTTGGGGTTCTTGGAATAACGGAGGTTGTCCAGGTGCAACTACTTCAATTACCAACTCACAAACGGAATATATTTTCATGACAGCGACCATGTTTACAGATTATTTAGGTTATTCAGTATTACCAGATGCAGAAGGTATTGCAACTGGTGTATACCAAGCTGGCAGTTTCACAGGTGCTAGCTCAATTGTATTTAATACTGCTAAACCGAATTCTTCAAAAGATACATTCACTTTTTCTACAGCAGGAAAAGGAATGTTAGCAATGGATTATGATCCTGATAAAATTAGTGTATGGCCAAATCCATACTATGGATATAATCCAGAAGAGCGCGATGCATTAGACCGTAGAGTTATGTTTAGTCACTTGCCTGAAGCAGGTCCAGCGACTATCAGAATATTTGCTCTTGACGGTACACTTGTTAGAACTATACATCACAACGATGTTGGTTCACAGCACACTTATTGGGACATGAAAAACAATTTTGAGCTCCCAGTGGCTAGTGGAATGTATCTTGCGCATGTAGAGACTAATAAAGGAGATAAAATCCTTAAATTAGCTGTTATTCAACCAGAACAACGTTTAGACGTTTACTAAGATAAGGAGAAAATGAAAATGAAAAATACATTTAAAATCTTCCTTGGATGCGCAGTGTTAGTTTCAGCTTTAACCGCTGGTACAGTAAGATCACAAGGTACTGCTGGTGCCTCACAGCTACTAATTCCAGTTGGTACAGAAACTGTTGCACTTAGTGGAACAAACGTTGGTACAGTAGCTGGGGTAGATGCATTGTTTACCAATGTAGCTGGTTTAGCTAGATTTAACTCTGGATTACAAGGAACAGTTTCAACCACTTCATACATAGCTGATATTGATATTATGTATGCGGGTATGGTTGTTTCAATGGGTGAAACAGGTACTTTTGGTCTGACATTAAAATCATTAGATTTTGGTGATATTCCAAAAACTACTTCGTTTGCACCGGAGGGAGACGGACAAACTTTCTCTCCTAGCTTCTTCACAGCAACTGCTGGATTTGCAAGAGCATTTTCAGACAGAGTAAATGTTGGTGTTTCAGGTAAACTTATATCTGAAACTATCGAAGAAACATCTGCAACCGGAATGGCAATAGATGTTGGTGTACAGTATAGGTTTCCAAACCAGCCATTAACATTAGGCGTTGCCATGAAGAATGTTGGAAACAGAATGCACTATGATGGAATTAACTTGGATCAGGATATGGTACCAGTTGATTCAGAATCAGGGTCTTCTGCTGAAACATTCAGAATTGTTGCCGACAACTTTGCTTTACCTACAAGCTTAGATTTGTCAATGAACTATACGCTAGTAGACAATTTTGATGTCAGCGCAACATTCACTAATCATTCTTATCAATCAAATACTATGGGATTTGGTTTGAAGTATAAACTAGGATCTTCCTGGTTTGGTGCTGCAACCACTGTGGCTGTAGGAGACGATGATAAACCAACTGGTGTATCTGAAACTGATTGGGATGAATGGAGTGGCACATTCTGGGGAGTTTCAATGGGAGCTGGAGTATCAATTCCTGTTGGTGACTACTTAATGCATGTTTCTTATGCAATGAGAACTGCTGATGAGTACTTTGATGATCATAGTACAATGCAGGTTACATTTGATTTCTAAAACTGTTCTAATAGTTTAGGAAATATAAAAAAGTTAAAGGGCTCAGAAATGAGCCCTTTTTCTTTATCTTATTTAAATAATTGCTCGATATTAATTTTTAATAAATCTGCCGGGATATTTTGCCCTAAAAAATATCTTCCTGTGCTATCGTCAAAAAAAAGTTCCCAGTGTAAATGAGCACCTTTATCACTCTGTAATGCGCCAGATGAAGTTCCAGTATTTCCAGATAGACCTATTATATCACCTTTTTTAACTATTTTTCCGGGTATTAATCCTTCGCTTATTTCAGACAAGTGTGAATAGACAGTGATAGCTCTATATTTATCTGTGATGTTATATCCGTGATCAATAACAACTGATTTACCAAGAAGAATAAAGTTGTAAATATCATCTGGTGTTTTACCCACCTGTGACGACAGATTTAAAAAGTAATTATATGTATCAATGTCGACATCTTGCTGATGAGCATTACTTCTAACAACTACTCCATCAAACGCTGCTCTAATAGGATAATTCATAGGAGAAGAAAAATCTACTCCCATATGATAACCAGATCTATAATCTCTTTTAGCATTCGGCAGCAAGTTAATATAATCAGGTACACCATATTCTTCTGCTGGAAGTACTAATTTATGTTTGAGCTCAGATATATGAAGATTTATATCGCTATTTTGATAGAATAAATACCCTGTTTTATCAATTTGGTTGCTTGACAAATCAAGGCTAGAAGTTGGAGCTGCACATGCGCCTAAAAATAAAGCGCTTAATATATATAAATATTTATTCTTCATTCATTTTTAACACGTAAGTAGCACCATTATATCTCAAACTAATTTTTTTAATTTCTTTCTTCAAATTAGTCCATATCATAATAATATCATTATCTAAAATTACATTATTTACTTTATTATCATCATTATCTTTATCTAGCGCTTTAATATCCATGCGATACAACCTTAAATCATCTTCAATAGCATAAAATAGATACCTTACCTTGATTTTTTTATCATCAAGCAAGCTATACCCCTCAATCCATGAATCTTCTTCTGAAATAGTTTTTTCAAAAAAAATTTTATTAAATATACTATTTTGTAGTAATGACTGATCATCATATTCAATATCTTCATCTAACAGTGTTTCACCAAACCAGTTATTGGATGATAAAGAAATTGCATCCTCTTCCACTTCTAGTATAATCACATTATCAACTGCAAAAACTCTTAGGTCTTCATTAAGCCAATATTCAAATGAAATTTTGTATTCTATCTCATTGTTAGCAAAAAGTTGAGAGAAAAGTAAGGTTGTGATGTAAGCGATTCTTATCAATTTATTAAAATGGTTGAAGCAATTAAAAAATATAAAGCAACCCCTATGATATCTATTGCTGTGGTAACAAAGGGGCCGGTGGATATTGCAGGATCAAAATTAAGTTTTTTCAGAACAATAGGTACGCTAGCCCCAA